>OFGE01000268.1_pt1 | contig 60115 bp, 60 predicted proteins | sample 1521681 | NCBI WGS metagenome assembly OFGE01 (sample SAMEA3504093, study PRJEB24116) | mouse gut metagenome | biome: mouse gut; feature: mouse-associated habitat; material: faeces | place: Denmark | collected 2011 | reverse complement strand
CAATGGGCCGGGTCTGTGACTGTAAGAGCGCAGGCCCGACTTATTCATGTGGTTTTGATAAAAGAATACAGAAATCACGGGAAGGGGGAACAAATGCGGCACTATCTCCGGCAAAAGGCAAAGTAACACGCTGAAAGTTGTCCCACGGTATGGTATAATCAGAAAGGTAGATTTTTGAAATAGTACAAAGGTGGTATGCATATGAAAATATTATATGTTACAGATTTACATGGAGATAAAAGCAAATACAGGAAATCGCTGGACATTGCCGTTGAGAAAAATATCAGCATCATTGTGAATGGCGGAGATATGCTCCCTAAACTTGGCGAAAGGCACCTGGAGCAGCCCATATTCATCAATGAGTTTTTGAGAGGCTATTTCTCGGAACTTGAAAGAAACGGCATTACATATCTCGCCATGTTAGGAAATGATGATCTTCTGTCGGTGGAGGGGCTGTTTGATACAGTTTGCGGGGAATATGAAAATGTTCATAATATAGCCGGCAAAAAGATCCGTGTCGGTGGATATGAATTTATTGGCATGAATCATATTTTAGATCACCCTTTCGGCTGTAAGGACAGGGTTGTCACGGAAACACATTATATTCCGCAGAGGCAGCTAAGCCCTATCGCCGGTATTTCTAATGAGTACGGTTATGACAGGATATATAACTGGCTGGAGTACGCAAGGACAGAGCTTCCATATATGTGTGACATCCTGAATGCTCTGCCTGAACCGGAAAACCCGCAGCAGACAGTCTATGTGATGCACATGCCTCCTGCCGGGTTAAGGCTGGGGCAGCTTTTGTATCAGGATTTGGATATAGGCTCTGTGGATATTTACGAGTTTCTGAAAGAGAGGCAGCCGCTGCTCTCCCTGCACGGGCATATTCACGAAAGCCCTGATACGCAAAAAGGAAGGTGGATAAACCAGATACGCGGCACGGCCTGTATTCAGACGGGCCAGACAGAGCTTCACGATAACGATATGGTCTATGCGGAGATTGACCTGCAAAGCAGGGAATATTCGCGGAAGGTTATAAATGTAAAATGACAGGAAAGCGCCAGTGATGGTGCTTTTTTGTTACCCGGAAATGAGGTGGAACATGGAGAACCAAAGACAGTCAGAAACAGTTCAGATTGGGAATACGACGTTTTATGTGACCGCAACTTTTTCTGGAACGGTCCAACTGCAGCATTTGATAAAAAGGCTGATACAGCAGGAAATCGAACAGGAAAACATTTCAAATTAGCCGAAAAAACAGCGCAGCAAATAGCTGAAAAAAGTTTGGAAACATGGTATAATCATAGAGTACAGAGTAGTTTGTTTGCTGTTGGAAAGGAGTAGAGATGTTAAGACAGCAGACAAAACTTCCAGTTAGATTATATGCACGTTTATCCAAAGATGACGGGGACGCAGACAAGGAAAGCAACAGCATTACCAACCAACTGCAGATGTTGAGGTATCACGCAAAGGAAAAAGGATTTGAGGTAATCGGTGAATATGTGGACGACGGTATTTCCGGGACCACTTTCGACCGGCCCGACCTGAACCGTATGATTAAGGATGCTATGAACGATACGAGGCCAACCGGAATCATGGTTAAGGATATGTCGCGTTTCGGGCGCAACAACGCCATGTTCATGTACTATGTGGAAGAAATCTTTCCCAACAATGACATTCTGTTTATTGCCCTGAATGATGATGTTGACACACGCTTTGATGAAAATGAAATGATGCCATTCAAATCCATTATGAATGAGTATTATGCCCGTGACACATCAAAGAAAATTCGCAGCGTTAAGAAAACGATGGCTTTGAATGGTGGGTTTTGCGGTTCCTTTGCCCCATATGGCTATATAGTCAATCCAAAGAATAAGCGCCAGTTGTTGGTTGACCCGGAAACAGCGCCTACCGTTAAGCGAATTTTTGAATTATCGAAGCAAGGCAACAGCGTACACCAGATTGCAAGGGCACTATGCGAGGATGGAATCTTAATCCCGCGGGCATACCGGGCAATGAAGAACGGCACGCTGGACACAAGCACCGGATTCAAGTTTCCGACAGACTGGGTGGGAAAAAATGTAAAAATGATTTTGGAGAATCAAGTGTACTTAGGCCATATGGTATCTCACAAGACACAGACAAAATCATTTAAGAACAAAAAACTGGTATCTGTCCCTAAAGAGGAATGGATCATAGTCCGAAATACCCATGAGGCTATCGTGGACAAGGAAACCTTCGAGCTGGTGCAGAAATTTATCAGTGTGAAGAAACGGCCTAATAAGACAGGCTTCCCCAACATGTTTGTGGGACTTGTGAAATGCCCGGACTGTGGCCGCAATATGGCGTTCTCCAATCCAAACGGGAGAGAACCCCGGTTCCGCTGCAGGACCTATGCGAGAAACAGCAATCTTTGTACGACGCACGCAATCTCGTATGACGCATTACAGCAGATTGTCATGGGCGACATTCAGAAGCACATTAAGAGCATGGAGACCCTGGGCGATCAGTTTATTGAGGAAATGCACGAATTGAGCGAGAAAGGCGGCGGCCAGAAGATCAAGCAATTCAGGAAAGACCTGGAAATAGCTGAAAAGAGAATCGAAGAAATTGATAATGTGATTATGAAACTCTTTGAACAGAACGCCTTGGGTAAGATTTCAGACGAGCGCTTCGAGAAAATGTCAGCGGCTTATGAGAACGAGCAGAAAGAGCTTACCCACAAGAGGGATGACCTGAAAGCAAGGATCAGGGCTGAGGAAAAGAAAACCCAGAGTACCAATCAATTTCTGGAAACCATACGTAAGTATGAAACTGTAACCGAGCTGAACCGTTCTATGCTGGTGGAGCTGATAGATAGCATTTATGTGTATCAGGCAGAGGGAACCGGCAGAGATCGTAAGCAAAAAGTAGAAATTAACTATCGTTTCCTTGCGGGGTCTCAATGTGGTATTGCCTGACGGAAACGGCCGTGTGGGCAGATTGATTATGTTTAAAGAATGCCTGAAATATAATATTGTTCCGTTTATAATTGAGGATAATCTGAAACTTTTCTATTATCGGGGATTGAAGGAATGGGACAAAGAGAAAGGGTATCTGACAGACACCTGCCTGACGGCACAGGATAAGTATAAGGTTAATCTGGATTATTTTAGGATTGCTTATTAGCAGGAGAAGAGTATATGATTGTTTTAATAACGGGCGCCTCGCACACGGGTAAAACGGCCCTTGCTCAAAAATTGCTTGAAAAATATAAATACCCATATCTATCAATAGACCATTTGAAAATGGGTTTGATCCGAAGCGGTTATACAAAGCTTACACCCGAAGACGATAACGAACTTACAGGGTATTTGTGGCCTATTATTCGTGAAATGATTAAAACCGCCGTAGAAAATAAGCAGAATCTCATAATTGAAGGGTGTTATATTCCTTTTGAATGGTCAAAGGGATTTGAAAAGGAATACCTTGAACATATAAAGTATTACTGTCTTGTAATGAGCAGAGATTATATAAAAAAACATTTTACAAGTATAAAAAGATATGCAAGCGTCATAGAAAAGCGTTTGGATGATGAAGGGTGTACGATGGAAAGTGTTTTAGAAGATAATGCATTGTTTTTAGAACTTGCTCAGAAGTATGGTGTGAATTATGTGCTGATTGATGATAAGTACGAAATAGATATTGATTTGGAGAAGCTATGATCAGTTCAATAATTAAATCGGCGGAGGCCGTTACATAAAATATGTATAGAAAGCGGAGGGTTAAATGATTACAGGTGAATTAAAAAATAAAATTGATAGTTTATGGGATATTTTTGCTTCAAGCGGATTGGTAAATCCGCTTGAAGTAATTGAGCAGATTAGATATCTGATGTTTATTCATGATTTGGATGATTCGGACAATACAAGAGCAAAAGAAAGTGCAATGCTTGGACTTCCATATCAGAGTGCAGATAGAATGTATTCTGTAATACAGGAGTGGGTATTTCCATTTATAAAAACATTACACAGTGATAAGAATAGCGCTTATTCAAAATATATGGATGATGCAATTTTCAAATTACCCACACCGCTTGTTCTATCAAAAGTAGTAGGAGATCTATGAGGCAATCAGGAGGTGCGATAAAGTTATGTGTGAAGCGTTGAGAGAACTTATGAAGGATGATTTGGAAAAAAGGGAGCAGGAAACATTGCTTAAAACAATTAAAAATCTGATGGATACTACGAAATGGACAGTAGAACAGGTAATGGCGGCTATGAAAATTCCAGAAGCTGACAGGGGAAAGTATATTGCAAAATTATGATAAAAAATACTATACTAAAGCTAACAGCAGACGACAGATTGTAGGAATAGAAAGGATGAAACAATTTTGCAATATAGATTGTTTTATCCTTTTAATTTAATAGAGATAAGAATACCAAACGCCGTTATGGACGTGCATGGAAAAGAATCCGTGACAAGTATGCTGCAGAGCATCCGTTCTGTGAGAAGTGTTACGAGCGTGGAGTTCTGGTTCCGGTGGAAGAGATCCATCACAAGCTTCCTTTGAGTGAAGGTGCACACATAATCGGAGTAATCTGATTGCGTTGTGCAAGTCGTGTCATTCACAGATACATGCGAAACGTGGGGATCGCTGGCATGACCGGTAGGGGGAGTGCAAATCTCTACAGACCTGTCTCCTATAGAACGGCGGGAGGGTCTTTTGTGTGCAGTCGCAAAATTGAATATGGGGGTTACACAACAATACAGTAACTAAAATAGAAACAAAATGAATAAAACAAGTAAAAATGGTAACTATAATATTGACTGCAAAGTAGATGTGGCATATAATAAGCATGAGGCAGAAGAAATTTTGTTGATTGGAGGAGATTATTATGCTCAATGTAAATGCAATGATTGCAGCAAATATTGTAGCGATTCTTAAAAAACAGAATAGAAAACAGATAGATTTGGCAGATGCACTGCAGACTAATAAACAGACAATAAGTAAGATGCTTAATGGTTCAAGAATGATTAATGCGGTGGAACTGAAACGCATTGCAGAGTTCCTTGGTGTTAAGATGGAGGAGCTAACCAAGGTTCGTGAAGATTCTGTTGATACGGATATTGTTCATGCGTTCATGGGTAAAGTTGAATCAGACGAAGCTAAAGAAGCGCTTAACATTGCTGATAAGCTTTCGGATATGATTCTTTTCCATAGTCGAGTTCGCGATAATGGTATGGCCATGATGAAACCTTGGGAGGCATAATGGGAGATACTTTTTTTGAAAGCTTGTTTTATAAGCAAGAGAAGCAATTTGAAAAAATAAATGATTTGACCAAAGTCTTTGCGGTAAATTATTGTGGGAACACAATAATCAGAGAGTCCATTTTTGGTATCGTTTCAAATTATGCACGAAAAAGAGAGTTAGCCCTCGAAGTGCTTCGCTATCCATTTAAGGATGATGAGCTATGGGCGTTTACTTTTGTGAAAAAGGGTACATTTTTCTTGTGTGTGAATACAGAACTCCCAATGTGTAAGCAGATTTTTGCTACTGCACATGAGTTATATCATATTCATTGCTATGCAGAAGATATTAATACCAGTACTATTACAGCTGGTTCTTTGTTGGATTCAAAAACGGTGGATGAAATAGCGGCTACGCAGGAAGATCTTGAGGCAAATGCTTTTGCTGGCTTGCTTTTGATGCCAGATGCTAGTGTGATAGAACAGTTTAAGATGTTTGGAATATCAAAAGAAAACATGGGGATTGATGATGTACTGGTCCTTATGGATTTATTTGCACTTCCTTACAAAGCAGTAGTATTGCGCTTAGTGGAAAGCGGTGTGATTACAGAAGAGAAGGCCCGAAGCCTTTATCAAGAAAATAATGAAAACATTTCAGTCAGAATAGAATTGACTGGAAAAGCAGAGCAGTGGCAACAGAATAGAGGACGTTTGCTCCGCTATGGAAGCCTGTTAGATAATCTAGCTTTCAATTCTGAACAGGAATTACTTGTGGATAGTAGAGAGGAATCTGATAGGGCATACTTGGAAAAACTTGGAAAGGAATTTCGAAATCGAAAATAAGGTGGGTATATGGCAAATGTTAAATATGCCTTGCTGGATACTGACTTTATATCCAAGATGCACTTAATACGCAAGGATGATCAGAATAAGTTAATAGATAAAATTATGGCAATGCCAGGTTATTTGTTTTATTGTCATAAACAGATTCATGTAGAACTCATGCGTCACAATATTGCAGGTGCTGAACTTGAAGTTCGGTGAGCAAATCTATGTATTTTGTTCTGATGATAAAAATGCCAGAAATGGTGCGGTCAGCATAGGCGGTGCCAGATGCATAAGTGTGTTGTCATCCTTTGTAAGGTTAAAAAAGGAAATTGGTTTCACAAAAGAAGATGCTGTGCCTTACATAGACTCTTATATGAATAAGTGTTTAGGGAAAGATCAAAAAACTTTTAGAATTCAGGACACTTCGAAGGAAAAGCGAATGTGCAGGATTCCATGTGAACAGATATTTAATGAGATTTTTGAAGGCAAAATAGATGAACTTATGACTGGAAATCTGAAGTATATTTAAAATACAAATAGAAAAAATGCGAGGATCGTGTAGAGATACATGATCCTTTTATTATGCAAAAATTTAGGAAGGAGGGGATTCTGATGGCAGGAAGAAAGCCAAAGCCTACAGCGGTAAAGAAGCTGGAAGGTAATCCTGGAAAAAGAAAACTGAATACGAAGGAGCCCATTCCAGCAAAGGGAATGCCTGCATGTCCTGACTGGTTAATGCCAGAAGCAAAGAAGGAATGGGAATCACTATCCATGAGGCGGATTTTGTGTTATACTTGATTGAGTTATAAGTCAAGTTATTGAGAAGAACAGCGGAGAGGAATATGCTGAGAAACAACATCGAGTTGGATATTAAGACTAAGTGCATAGAGCAGTCTGCCACACAGGCGAAGATCGCAGAGAATATCGGCACATCGCCGTCATATGTGAATAAGATCGTTCGCAGCAAGGAACAAATCATGAACAAGACCTTCCAGGCCATGATGGAGGATCTGGCGGCCAGGCGGCGGGAGAAGCAGCCTCTGGAGTATCCCAGCGCAGGCAGCACCTTCAAGCGCCCTGCGGGACATTTCGCCGGGAAGCTGATCATGGACGCGGGCCTGAGCGGCTTCCAGGTAGGGGGAGCCAGAGTGTCCGAGAAGCACTGTGGGTTTATTGTCAACACGGGAGATGCCACGGCCCGGGATGTGAGAGCGGTTATGGGGGAGGTTCAGCGGCGGGTAAAAGAGCAGTTCCGGGTGGATCTGGAGCCGGAGGTGGTATTGCTGGGAGCCGCCGGAAAATAACGGAAGCAGGGAGGAAATGTCTGAAAAAGTGAATCTCAGTTTCAGACATTTGAAAGAGGTGTAAGTATGAGATTTGTGGTGGTGACGGGAATGAGCGGCGGTGGAAAAAGCACCGCCCTGAAGATGTTGGAGGATGCAGGTTTTTACTGTGTGGACAACCTTCCCCTGTCCCTGGTGGAGAAATTTGTGGAGCTGGTGACTATGCCCGGAAGCGAGGTGGGCAAGGTGGTGCTGGGACTGGACGTGCGTTCGGATCAGTCTTTTGAGGACGCCGCCAGGATACTGGAAAAGCTTCGGGCGTCGGGTTTCAAACTGGAGATCCTGTTCATGGACGCAGATGAGAAAGTGCTCATCAAACGCTACAAGGAGACCAGGCGTGTGCATCCTCTGGCCATGGACGGCAGGGTGGAGGACGGTGTGAAGGCGGAGCGGAAAGTGATGGAGAATATCCGCCGCAGCGCCGACTATGTCATAGACACCACCAACCTTCTGACACGGGAGTTAAAGGAGGAACTGGACCGTATTTTTGTGGAGAATGCGGAGTATAATAGTCTCATGGTGACTGTGATGTCCTTTGGTTTCAAGCACGGCATACCGGCGGATGCGGATATTGTCATGGATGTGCGGTTTCTGCCGAACCCGTTCTATATAGAAGAACTGAAGCGCAAGACCGGCAATGACAGGGAAGTGCAGGAGTACGTGATGGGCTTTTCAGAGGCCCAGGAGTTCCGGGACAGATTTGCGGACATGCTGCAGTTTCTGATCCCCAATTATGTGAAGGAAGGGAAGTACCGCCTGGTGGTGGCCATAGGCTGCACCGGGGGCAGGCACCGCAGCGTAACTCTTGCCAATGAGCTGTACGGGCGCATGAAAAATAAGGGAAAATATGGCCTGAAACTATATCATAGAGATGTAAGCAGTCAGGCAGGTTAGGGAATGAAAGATGTCCTTTTCAAGTGAAGTGAAGGAAGAACTGGCAAAAAAGATCAGCCCGGCCAGGCACTGCCAGATGGCGGAACTGGCTGCCATTATGAGTTTCTGCGGGCAGTACGGCCGCCAGGAGGGCAGCGGCCTCTATGTGGTGGGATTTCAGACAGAAAACGAGGCTGTTGTCAGAAAAGGCTTTACATTATTGAAAAAAACATTTAAGATAGAAATGAATGAGATGAACCTTCCGGAGGATTTTATCCGGAAAATGGGGAATCTGGAGGAACCGGTGAGTCCTCTTCTGATCAAAAATTCCTGCTGCCGGAGGGCCTTCCTGCGGGGAGCTTTTCTGAGCATTGGATCCATGAGTGATCCCGCAAAGGGATATCACCTGGAATTTTACTGCTGCGGCGAACCCAAGGCGCTGCAGCTGCAGGAAGTCCTGAGGGATTTTGGCATAGAGTCCAGGATCATCCTTCGGAAAAAGTACCATGTGGTCTACCTGAAGGAGGGATCCGGCATTGTGGATCTGCTGAATGTCTGCGAGGCTCCGGTGGCGCTGATGAAACTGGAGAACCTGCGCATTTTTAAAGAAGTGCGGAATTCCGTGAACAGGCGTGTAAACTGTGAGACTGCCAATATAGCCAAGACCGTGAACGCCGCTTCCAGGCAGGTGGAGGATATAGAATATCTGCGGGACTTTTATGGTTTCGAGAATCTGCCTGAGGCTCTGCGGGAGATGGCACAGGTCCGTCTGGAAAATCCCGAAGCGCCCCTGAAGGAGCTGGGGGAGTGCTTTTCGCCCGCCCTGGGAAAATCCGGAGTGAACCACAGGCTGCGCAGGCTCAGCGAGCTTGCGGACCAGGTGAGAGTGTACGAAGATGCAAGGAGGAAAAGAAATGGAAAAGAGGAATATCCATTTTCAGGTGGATAATGGGCTTAAGGCCAGACATATTGCGATGATGGTCCAGGAGGCCAGCAAGTATGAGAGCAGCATTTATATACAGTTCGGAGAGAAGAAGGTGAATGCCAAGAGTATTATGGGAATGATGACGCTGGGTGTGGACCTGGACAAGGAGCTGGAGATCTCCGCCGAGGGCGTGGACGAACAGGAGGCCCTGGAGGGTATTCTGAGCTTTCTGGGCGGCGGAGAAGCATAGCAGCCTATGGGGAAAAGGCTTCTTTTTGTGTATAATCCCAAGGCGGGGAAGACGCTGATCAGGAATAAGCTGGCGGATATCCTTGACGTTTTTGCAGGCGCCGGCTATGAGATCACCGCGGCGCCCACCAGGAAGCATGACGATGCCAGAAAAATTGTGGCATGTCGGTCGGACGAGTATGACCTGGTGGTATGCGGAGGCGGCGACGGCACTCTGGACGAGATGGTGACAGGGATGATTCAGAGCGGCTTCCACACTCCTTTGGGATATATTCCCGCCGGCAGTACCAACGATTTCGGGGGAAGTCTTCTGCTGCCCAAGGATATGGTGCGGGCGGCCCATGTGGCGGTGGAGGGCAGAAATTTTCCCTGTGACATCGGTTCCTTCAACAACGATATCTTTGTGTATATTGCTGCCTTTGGCCTTTTTACGGATGTGTCCTACGAGACGGCCCAGGAGGCCAAGAACCTGCTGGGGCATATGGCATATCTTCTGGAGGGCATGAAGCGTCTCTCCTCCATACACTCCTGTTTTATGCGGGTATCCTGGGAGGGGAGCGTCATTGAGGGTGATTTTCTCTTCGGTATGGTGACTAACTCCATATCCGTGGGCGGGTTTAAGAATATCACCGGCAAGAATGTGAAGCTGGATGACGGGCTGTTTGAAGTTACCCTGATCAAGGTTCCCAAGGGTCCGGCGGAGTTGAACAAATTGATGATGTCCCTGGTGAACCGGAATTTTGACACCAACGCCATGTACTATTTCCGCACCGCGGAGCTGACGCTGGAGTCGGATAAACCTGTGGCGTGGACCCTGGACGGGGAGAACGGGGGCAGCCATGAAAAGGTGGTTATCCGGAATCTGTGCAGGAAGGTGGAGATCCGGATAGCGGAAGAGGAGAACAACTGATACTGCCGTTTTATACTGCAGACCGCCAGGATTTACAGTGGTGTACTCGTGAAAGCACCTGGCTGGCGGTCTGCAGTCCAGTTGTACTGCATATTTAACCGGTGTGCAGTATAAGTTCAGAGGCAGAGGGACGTTTACCGCAAGATGGCGGGAATGAATTTGCGGACGCGCTCTGGAACGGCATGGTTTGACAGGCAAGGGGAAAACCCCTGCTGCAGGAATATCCTGCGGCAGGGGTTATTTTGTTGGAAAATTTTAAAATGGGTCTTGCGTCCGGGAAGAGAATCTGATATGATAATGATATCAGAAAAATATGTATTTAGTATCCTGATAAAAGCAGTTACCGGAAGAGGAGGAGAAAATGCGATGACTGAAAAAATTTTGAACGGAAAAAAGAACGGTATGAAGGTGCTTCTGACCATGTTGTTTTTGTATGTGGCGGACATTGCGGCGTTTGTGCTCTCTGTCATAAAGGTGCAGGAGAACGGCTCTCCCTGGGCCGTGGCGGGTATTGTGGCAAGCAGCATCTTCTTTTGTCTGGGATGGATTGTCTTCTGCGGTCTGAAGGAGATTAATCCTCAGGAGGCGTTAGTGCTGACTTTGTTTGGGAGGTATGTAGGCACCCTGAAGGAGAGCGGTTTTTACTGGGTGAACCCTTTCTGTACCGGCATGAATCCGGCGTACAGAACCAAGCTGAGCCAGAGCGGGGATGTGTCCAGCCTGGGATCACTGCCCCAGGTGGTGAACGGCGCTCAGACAAACATGACCGGTGTGGAGTTGCTGAACAAGAAACTATCGCTGAAAGTGATGACTCTCAACAACAGCAGGCAGAAGATCAACGACTGCCTGGGCAATCCTGTGGAGATTGGCATTGCCGTGACATGGAAGATTGTGGACACGGCCAAGGCGGTGTTCAATGTGGACAACTACAAGGAATTTCTCTCCCTTCAGTGCGACAGCGCTCTGAGGAATGTGGTGCGCGTATACCCCTATGACGTGGCGCCCAATGTGGACACCACCGGGGACGGCATGGCGGATGAGGGCAGCCTGAGGGGCTCCAGCGAGGTGGTGGCCAGGAGAATCCGGAATGAGATTCAGGACAGGGTGAACGAGGCGGGGATTGAGATTGTGGAGGCAAGGATCACCTACCTGGCTTACGCCCCCGAGATCGCGGCTGTGATGCTTCAGAGGCAGCAGGCCTCCGCCATCATCGACGCACGCAAGATGATTGTGGACGGCGCGGTGGGCATGGTGGAGATGGCTCTGGAACGTCTGAGTGAGAAGGACGTGGTGCAGCTGGACGAAGAGCGGAAGGCCGCCATGGTATCCAATCTTCTGGTGGTGCTGTGCGGCAATCACGACGCACAGCCGGTGGTGAATTCAGGGAGTTTGTATTAAGTATGGCAGACAGCAAAAAGCAGGTCCCCCTGCGCCTTTCCACAAAGCTCTACGAGGCCATTGCAGCCTGGGCGGAGGACGATTTCAGGTCTGTTAATGGCCAGATAGAATACCTGCTCACGGAATGCGTCAGGCATAGGAGAAAAAAGAGTGCAGAGGCGGCGGAAGAGGCAGATCAATCCTGAGTGAGAAGAAGTACCAGTTCAGCGCCTGTCTGAACTGGTACAGAAGAGGTGAACTTCGGCAATATTTCATGGATAGCTATTCCATTTTTCAGGAATATGTGATATATTTAACAAGAACAGGCTTGTGCCGGAGTCTGAAGTTGTGCCGGAAGGCATATAAAAACAGGAGGTATGTAATTATGTTAGTATCTGCAACAGAAATGCTGAAAAAAGCAAAAGCAGGCCACTATGCAGTGGGACAGTTCAATATCAACAACCTGGAGTGGACCAAGGCTGTGCTGCTTACAGCGAAGGAGTGCAAGTCCCCCGTTATCCTGGGCGTTTCCGAGGGCGCAGGAAAGTACATGGGCGGCTATGATGTGGTAGTAGGCATGGTGAACGGCATGCTGAAGGATCTGGACATTGATGTACCCGTGGCGCTGCATCTGGACCATGGCTCCTATGATCACTGCTATAAATGTATTGAGGCAGGCTTCTCCTCCGTTATGTTTGACGGCTCTCATTATCCCATTGAGGAGAATGTGGCCAAGACCACGGAACTGGTGGCAGCTGCCCATGGCAAGGGTATCTCCATTGAGGCTGAGGTTGGTTCCATCGGCGGAGAAGAGGACGGCGTAGTAGGTATGGGTGAGTGCGCGGATCCCAAGGAGTGCAAGTCCATCGCTGATCTTGGCGTGGATTTCCTGGCGGCGGGCATCGGCAATATCCATGGCAAGTATCCCGAGAACTGGAAGGGCCTGAGCTTTGAGACTCTGGATGCTGTACAGCAGCTCACAGGAGATCTTCCTCTGGTGCTTCACGGCGGCACGGGCATTCCTGCAGACATGATCAAGAAGGCAATCAGCCTGGGCGTTGCCAAGATCAATGTGAACACCGAGTGCCAGCTGGCATTTGCCGACGCTACCCGCAAGTATATTGAGGCCGGCAAGGATCAGCAGGGCAAGGGCTTTGACCCCCGCAAACTCCTGGCTCCCGGTGCGGAAGCTATCAAGGCTACCGTGAAGGAGAAGATGGAACTGTTCGGATCCGTGGGCAAGGCGTAAATAGTCATACTGACAGTACCAAAAAAGGCAGCTCCCTGTTGCAGGAGGCTGCCTTTTTGAAGGTGTGTCCATAATCTCAGCGCAAGAATTTCAGTCAAGTTCTATACATATTCATTCGTCTTGGGGAAACTGTCCCTGAAAAGGGAGGATGCCAGGAAACCTTGGGCTCCCTGGCACTTATTATGAAAAAGTTGTTTAGTAAACTGTGACCTGCTCTGTTGATAATTATAGTATAGGGGAAAGAAATGGATAAATCATGTTGATAATATAAAGTTTAATTGAATGAATTGTGAACAAAGTGTGAAGGGCTGCCTGGCTGTCATCTTGTCCGGGAGGGTAAGCTGACGATTACGGTTACTCTATAGAACCCATTATCATCCCTCACCTCAGCAGCCACGTTTTTCAACATACGTCTGTGCATGATTTTGCAAAATGATTCGGGAGATAATGGGTCACAAATATCTTTCTAACTATGGAGGAAAAGAAAAAAGCAATTTAGAGTTTTTCCGGTTCTGGATAATCCACGCCGAAAGTATCTACGGTGACAGTCTTCATCACTTGATTTTCCAAGGGTTTGTCGGAATAATCGGTGGCTGTCTCGGCAATGCGGTCTACGATATCCATACCTTCTATTACCTTTCCAAACGCCGCATAGCTGCCGTCCAGATGGGGGGCGTTCTTGTGCATAATGAAGAACTGGGACCCTGCGGAGTCGGGATGTCCGGATCTGGCCATGGAAAGCACTCCCTGGGTGTGCTTTAAGGAGTTAGGCACGCCGTTCTGGGCAAACTCACCCTTGATGCTGTAGCCGGGGCCGCCCATGCCGGAACCCTCAGGACAGCCGCCCTGGATCATAAAGCCCTTGATGACCCGGTGAAAGATCAGACCATCATAGAAATTTTTGTTGATGAGGCTGATAAAATTGTTTACGGAGATGGGAGCGGAATCAGGGTACAGCTCCAGACGGATCACGCCTCCGTTCTCCATGGTGATGGTGACAACAGGATTTTTTTCCATAATAGATGTCCTTTCTGATGAAAATATTGTATAATAAAGGAAGTGTCTCCAAATAACTGATACAAGTCTAATGCATTTTTTATTGATTTCTCGGGGTTCTTGTAAAGCAAGCTGTATCAGTTATTTTCCGACAGTTCCTAAAGCATTGTAACCTATAAATGGCTCAGCGTAAAGAGGGAAGTGGAGAAGTTTGCCGTATTTCAAGGAAATACATTTCACGACGGAGGGGAAGGAAGCGGTACTCTATGTGACGGATCATGCCGAAGAGGCCGGGAGACTGCGCCGGGAGGGGGAGGCGGTGCTGATCTATCTTCACCAGGGGAATACAGACCAGGACTTTTCCCGGTATCTGTTTGCGGTGGAGGATCCGGAGGATCTGGAACAGGAATATGTGGAGCGGGTTTACCGCAGGCTGAAAGGCCTCCCCTGGCATATTCTGGACACGGACAGATGTCTGGTCAGGGAGACCACGCCGGAGGATGTGGGGGCATTTTACCAGATCTACAGCGATCCTGCCATTACCAGATATATGGAAGGGCTCTACCCGGAGGAGGAGCAGGAGAGACGCTACATTCGGGAATATATTGAGAAGGTCTATACCTACCATGGATTCGGCGTCTGGACCGTGGTGGACAGGGACAGCGGCGCAGTGATCGGCAGGGCCGGTTTTTCCTACAGGGAAGATTTCCCGGATCCGGAGCTTGGATATATTATCGGCGTTCCCTGGCAGAGGCAGGGATATGGGACGGAAGTGTGCCGGGCGGTGTTGGGCTATGGCTGGAGAGCTCTGGAATTTGAACAGGTGCAGGCCCTGGTGGAGACTGAGAATCAGGTTTCCCTGAGGCTGTGTGAAAAACTGGGATTCCGATACGAGAAGTCCCTGGCTCTGCAGGGAAAAAACTACCACCTTCTGCTGTGCCGACGAAAGACGGGAAGCACGTTTCCAACGGGTGCAGGTCCCATTTGAAGTTTGGAGGACATATCAAAAATGATTGATTTACAAGATAAGAGTACCTGCCCTACCCTTGAGGAGATCGGTGAATATGTTAGAAATCCGGTTTTTATGCGTAATCCCTTGGGTGCAAAAAATAACGATAGCCCCTCTGAAAAACAGGCTATCGTTATTTTTTACACTATGTTTACTCTACCGTCCATAGAAAATCTGTGCAATGGGGGAGTCCGGGGAGAGGATGACCGTCTTGTTCCCGCCCTGCATGGAGAGTTTCAGGGCGTCCAGGCTCCGGACAAAGGAATAGAATTCCTGTTTAGAGGTATCGTTATAGGCTTCTGAGAGGATTCTCATATACTCTGCCTCGCCCTCTGCAATCAGGATGGCAGCCTCTTTTTCCGCCTCCGACAGCAGCACAGTCACTTCCTTGTCTGTGGTGTTCCGGATAATCTGGGCCTCGGAATTTCCTTCTGCGGTATAGGTGGCGGCAATGTTGTCACGCTCGGATATCATGCGCTCGTACACTGCGGCCTTGTTGTCCCCTGGCAGATCCAGTTTCTTGGTCTCGAAGGAGAGCAGCTCAATGCCGTACTGGTCCAGGGAACTTCCGATATTGGCGATAACGGCTGCCGACAACTCTCCGTCACGCCCGGAGATCACCTCGTCCTGGGTGGTGCTGCTGATGACGTTTTTTGTGGAGTTGTACACAATGGCATCCAGTCTGCTTTCGGCATTGGCAATGGAAGAATTCAGGGTCTGGGCAAACTTTTGGGGGTCAGAGATCCTCCACAGGATGTAGCTGTCGCAGATCATGGTTTTCTTGTCGCTGGTGATTACATCCGAGGAGGGCAGGTCGTAAAGCAGGGTATTCCTGGGCAGTTTATCCACACTCTGGATAAATGGCAGCTTAAAACTTATGCCTGCCTGGGATACAATATGGTCAATTCTTCCAAACTGCCGGATAAGGCTGTATTCATTTTCCTGGGTTACTACAATGCTGGAGGCGCCTGCCACAAGGAGCACCAGAGCTCCCACAATGAGTAAGATTCTTTTTGCGGTCTTCATAAACAGTGTCCCTCCTTAATTTTCGGACTGAATGCCGTCGGTGTTCTGTATCCCGGCGTTGTGTGTACCTGTATCAGAGCTGCCTCCGGAAGTTCCGGTGAAGGACTCCAGGGGATAGAAGGTCTGCACACTGCCATCGGAGCCCTGGATAAGCACTTTCAAGCCTGGCAGCACGTCCTCCATGGTCTCATAGAACATGCGCTGTTTGGTGATGGCGGGATTTTTCACATACTCCTGGTACATGGCGTTAAAACGGGACACCTGCGCGGTGGCCTCATTGATGCGCTCGGTTCTGCGGGCTTCCGCATCCTTGATGATGCCGTCGGCCTGGGCCTGCGCGGAGGGAAGCTGTTCATTGCGGTACTTGTTGGCATTGTTCAGGGCGGTCTCCTTGCCCTGCTTTGCCGTCTCCACCGCCTTGAAGGCCTCCATGATTTCCACGGTGGGCGGCTCGGAATCCTGAATGGTGATGTTGACCAGCTGGATACCGATGTCCTGGGTCTCCAGGCGGCTTAAAATCATCTCTTTGATGGCGGCCTGGATCTCGTTTTTGCCGGTTGTGAGCACATCGTCCACAGGATAGCTTCCGATGACGGTGCGGATACAGCTTTGGCTGATGTTGCGCAGAATGCCCAGAGGATCCCGGGAACCATAGAGTGCTTTTACAGGGTCGCTGTAACGGTATTCCACATAAAAGTCCACATCAATAAAGTTGAAATCCGACGTGATCATCAGAGATTCATCTTCATTGAGCTCATTGTCAGAAGTGTCGTAGCCGATGCTGAAACCCTGGATGGTGGTATTTACTTTTTTGACCTGCTGCAGGAAGGGAATCTTAAAATGCAGTCCGGGATCCGTCACCGCCTGAGCCCGCCCCAGAGTGATCAGCACTGCCTGTTCCTGCTCCTTGATTTCGTAGGTGGAATTGAACACCAACAGTGCCAGCACAAGAACGGCTATCACCGCCCCTACAATCTTTCCGACCGGAGTCTTCCTGCCCGGAGTGCCGTCGGGGCCTCCCTGGCCCCCGTCCATTGTGGTAAAACCATTTCTTCTGTTGCGGAATGAATCGCCGCTCATATTGTTGTACCTCCTATTCCAGTGCCGTCCCAGGACTGATTCCAGTGCCGCCCCTGTCTATATTTGTTTGTTATGGTAATATAATAGTACAGAAGGGGAGGAGTGTCTATTAAATGGGGGTGAAAAGTTTCTTAAAACATTTACTGAAGCAGGCCCCTTGTCTGAAGTCTGGCGTGTATGTCACAAGCCGGAGATTTACCTGAAAGGCCGGAATAGCTCCAGTGCCTTGCCAGGCTGGTAGAAGCACTGGAACATTACGTCCAGGCCGAAGGCGTCATAGATACTCCCGAAAAGTTCGTTTCCAAAGCTGTAAATCGGCGTCTGTTCCAGAAATGCTTTCTCCTGCGGATAAAGGCGGGGATTCCACCAGTATGCCATGAACTGTCTGTTGATTTCCTCCTCCGAAATCAGCCCCTTTTCAATCTTTCTGACAGTGTCTTGAAAAAGGGAGAGATGTTCTGAAAAGTGCCTGTTAAGGATGAGCATGGCCGGAATACCGATATTGGCATCCAGGTCAGGATTCAGTCTTTTTGATACCACTCCCTCTGCGTTGTTGCAGAATTTTATGGCCATTCCCTCGCCGGTGAAACGGAAGATGTACCGCTCCAGGATGCTGAATTTCTTCGTAAAGGACTCATAAGCACCCATCATCTTCAAAGTCTGCAGATGGTGCATTTCGTGCAGGATGACAAAGGGCAGTTCCTTCATGGTGCAGTATGTTTCGATTCCAAACAAATCTAAGTGCAGCGCATTTTCATGTACATAGCCGAAAGAGGGACCGAAGCTGAGGGTGGAGATTACGTATGAGTCGTCTATATTCACGTCGCCGGGGAACATGGCCCGGAGTCTGTCTTGGAGATTAAGCAGGTTCTTCTCTGTAAGCATATCCATAAGCTTGGAATATCTGTCCTGATACTTTTGCGGATGGGCCGCGCAGTCCAGCCACAGCTTGTGTCTGTCCAGCAGTGCAGTTTTGCGGTCAGGGCACAGTTCGGGAATGTCCTCTGGGGGGATGGTTTTGAAACGGGAGAAATAGGATACAAGAGGTTCCCTGGAGTCCAGACCGTATCTTCTGGCTTCAAAGAGATAGTCCTCATGGTTGAAGATATCAGCTGCAGCCTGTAAGTCTTTCTGGCCTGTGCCGGATTCTGTCACATATTTGAGCATCAACGGGATACTGGATGTTCTGAGTTTCATTGTCGGCTCCTCCATAACCATGCTGTTTGGCTAAATCTTGTCAAATAACCTGACTTACAAGCGAAACAGCGCTGATGATTAAAATAATTATTAAGCATTTAACTGTCAAGTCATTTACATCTCATTGATTTTGTATTAAATTATAGAAGTACATAGGAAAATTTCTTGTATGTGTTTTGAGTGAGTCAACTCTATTTTAACATACAATTCAGGATTGGTAGAGGTAACGCAAATGGATATATCCCTTTTCTCCAATGATTATATTGTACGCCGCCTGGAAAAAACGGACGTGACAGATATCTGTTTACTGTGCAGTGAAAATAGCTTGTTTTATCAATACTGTCCTCCCTTTGTGACCGAACAGAGTATTATGGACGATATGAAAGCCTTGCCGCCAAATAAAGAAATGTGCGACAAGTATTATATAGGGTATTACAGAGGGGAAGAATTGATTGCCATAATGGATTTTATTATGGCTTACCCAGATGAAAAGACTGCTTTTATCGGCTTTTTTATGACAGCGACAGCGATTCAGAATACGGGCATTGGAAGCGGCATAATTGATGATTTATGTCGCTATCTGACCGAAATCAGGCTTTCAAGTGTACGGCTTGGTTGGGTTAAAGGCAATCTCCAGGCAGAACATTTTTGGCGTAAAAACAATTTTAAGGAAACAGGGATTACGTATGACACGGATCGCTATACGGTCGTTGTAGCTCAGCGGGCTTTATAAATTCCAGTTCGTAGAATTGTAGCCAGCTGAAAATTTAATAGTATACATTGGGGTTTTTACTGAAAGCCAGGCAAGGGGACGGTTGACTGACTGTCCGGTGCGGAAAGGGGAGGAGTCTGATGAAGAGGGTTTTGGTGGTGGACGATGAGAGGGATATCCGGCTGTTGTTAAAGGAAACCCTTGCTATGGAGGGATATGAGACCGATTTGGCGGCGGACGGCGCGGAGGCGGTACGGCTGCTGGAAAACGGGCCGGATTTAATCCTGCTGGATATATGTCTGCCGGATATGGACGGATACCAGGTGTGCCGGGACATACGCTCCCGCACAGACGCGCCGATTGTCTTTTTGTCCGCCAGGGTGGAAGAGGCGGACCGTATTATGGGCCTGAAAGTAGGCGGGGACGATTATATCATGAAACCTTTCAGTATGGACGAGCTGCTGGCCAGGATCGAGGCCCATTTCAGGCGGGAGGAGAGGGCTGCGGGAAGGGAACTGCGGGAAGGGATATTGCAGGTGGATTTTGCCGGACGAAGGATATTGGTGGAAGGGCGGGACGCGGGACTGACCCGGACGGAGTATGACATAGCGGAGCTTTTGTTCACCCATAAAGGGAATGTTTTCGACAGGGAGCGGATATATGAGCGGGTAAGGGGCTATGAAAGGGAGGCTGACGCCGCAATCGTCACGGAGCATATACGCCGCATCCGCAGGAAGCTGGAAAACACGCAGGGGCAGGAATATATTGAGACGGTATGGGGGGTGGGATATCGATGGATTGGTTAGAGAAAATAGCGGGAGAGCTGACAGGGCGTATGAAAGATGCCTCTCTGGCCAAGAGCCTCTTCTATTATATGGCCGGGGGTTGTGTGGCGGGGCTGATTGTCTGGATTTTTGCCAGGAATTTGTGCGGAATCTGGTATAGGGTGCTTGCTGGGGAGTCTATTGCCGACTGGAGCCAGCGGCAAAGCAGCCAGGTATATGCCAGAAGGGATATCACAAGTCTGCTTTGGCTGATATACTGGTCCGGCCAGTATATTTTTGCGCCGGCCGCCTGTATGGCTGCCGGATGGGGATTCCTGCACAGAAAGCTCTATCCGGCTCTGGATGTGGTGAGGAACGGCTTGAATTATATGGCATTAGGGGATTACGGGCGTGAAACGGCATATTTTGCCGGGGACGAGATGGGAATGCTCTGCCGTGACCTGGAACGGCTCCGCAGGCGGCTGGCGGAGGAAAAGAGAGATAAATGGGCGGACGAAGAAATTCAGCGCAGGATTAACGCGGCGTTCGCCCATGATATCCGCACGCCTTTGACGGTTATCTCAGGATGTACGGAGTTCCTGCAGCATTATGTGCCCAAGGGCAGGGTGTCCCGGGAGGAAATACTCCAAAAGCTTTCCGTCATGCGTCATCAGGAAGAGCGGCTGTTACGCCATTGTGCCACCATGACAAAGATTTTCCGGGAGGAGGCCAGAGAAGTCTCGGGAAGATGGATTTCGGGAGGGGGATTTACGGAGGGACTGGCCGCGGAAGCCAGGGAACTGGCGGCCCGGAAGGGGATGACCTGCAAGGTGTCGGTCCGGAACATCTACACAGAGATGTTCGCGGACGCAGGACTGATAGAGGAGGTTTTTGACAACCTGGTTTCCAACGCTCTCCGCTATGGGGTGGAAGGCATTGAGGTGGAGATGCGCTGTGAGGAGAGGATGTTTGTGATATATGTGGCTGACGACGGGAGAGGCTTTTCGGACAGGGCGCTGCGCCATGCCACGGAGCCTTATTTTAGTGAGGACAAGGAGGACGGGGAACACTGCGGAATCGGTCTCTCCGTCTGCCGGATGCTCTGCGAGAAACATGGCGGCGGCCTGAGGCTGGTCAACAGCATTGGGGGAGGGGCGATTGCTTCCGCGGAATTTCTGGTGGCCGGACGTTATGGTGGGCGGATTACACGGCTTCCAGGCGTCCGCATGCGGGTGGAATGATGATTCAGCAAAGGCTTGGAATTGCTTAAGGGTTTATTTAGGAAACGTAGGGTTTTTGTAGATATTTTTCCACTATACTTTCGGATGTAGACAGTGTGGGAAGAATTTCTGAATCTCACACTCGGATTGTCAGGGAAGTTTGAAAGTAATGGGAGAAAGGAAAATGCTATGGCGGCACAGATTCAGATTCATAACCTATCAAAGTCCTTTGGAAAAAAGCAGGCGCTGCGGCAGGTGGACCTGACCATAGGGGAGGGTATGTTCGGCCTGCTGGGGCCCAACGGGGCCGGTAAAACCACATTCATGAAAATTCTTACCACTTTGCTGCGGAAGTCGGAAGGAGAGGTGGTAATATGCGGCGTGCCTGTGGAGCGCGCCACGGAAGTACGGAGGATGACCGGCTATCTGCCCCAGGATTTTTCCATGTACGGAAATATGTCCGCACAGGAGGCGCTGGATTATCTGGCGGCGCTTTCCGGCATGTCCAGGGCTCAGCGCAGGGAGAAGGTGCCTGAGATGCTGGAAAAGGTCAATCTGCTGGAACAGAGATCCACCCGGGTGAAGGCCATGTCGGGAGGGATGAAGCGCCGACTGGGCATTGCGCAGGCTATCATACACGACCCCAGGGTGATTATCGTGGATGAGCCGACAGCGGGCCTGGATCCGGAGGAGCGGGTGCGTTTCCGCAACCTGCTGTGCGAGATCGCCAGGGACCGCATCGTGCTGCTTTCCACCCATATCGTGGGCGATATTGAGGCCACCTGTGAGAATATCGCGGTCTTGAACAAGGGGGAGGTGATTTTCCGGGGGACGGTGGGGGAGCTTCTTCGCTCGGTGGAGGGGAAGGTGTACACCGTGGAAGTTTCCGCCCGGGAACTGGAAGCAGTGAAGCAGCGGTATCTTGTTACGGGCATCTTGAATACAGGAAGCACGGCCAATGTGAAAATCATCTCCCAGGAGCCGCCTTTCGCCGGGGCGAAGCTTTGCGATGGGGATGTGGAGGACGCCTATATGCACCTGATGCATGGAAAAACCAGTTAAGCGCGCCACGGGATTTGGAACGGGCAGAGAAAAGGGCGGGTGAGGAATAGGACGGGGCAGGGAAACCGTAAATCATAGAAAGGATATGGTTCAAGATGATTGGGACTTTGTTTGTAAAGGAATGCAGGCAGATATTGAAAAGCCTGGTTTATTATATATATCTGGTGATTTTCGTGGTGTTTATCACCAGCCAGATGAGTGGGACGGAGTGGATAGACGAGTTGGATGAGCCACAGCCGGGACAGCAGAATTATGGGTATGGGCTTTCCGACTCGGAGAGCGTTCTCATGGAGACGGGCCTGGAGAAGCTTTTTGAGGAAGTCAGGGGCAGAAGTTTTTTGACATATCCCTTCGGTTTTGCGAAGGATGTGGTGCCGGACAACAGCGAACTGGAGGAGATTACCGAGATTCTGGAATACTGCACCGGTACGGACATGATGGGGTTGGAGGAGGCTTATACCGCATACTGGATGGGAGTTGAGGGGGAGATGGTGGATTATGAGACATATATGCGCCATTTGGAGGGCTGGCATATCCCGGTCAGGGAAGGGCTTTCCTACGATGAGTTTCTGGCTGGTATGGAGCAGGTGTCTCAGATTGTGGGCAAGGGGAGCATGTATGACGGCAGATATGCGCATTATGCCAAGGAACCCTTAAGCTATGAGGACGCAATGCAAAGCTATAGGGAATTGTGCGAAAAGGACGGGGTGACGGGGGCGCAGATGCGTCTGTTCTGCGATTATGCGGGTATCATCGTGGCGTTCCTTCCGATTTTCGTCGGGGTCGCCTCCTGCCTGCGCGACAGGCGCGCCAAGGCGGACGAGGTCATTTACTCCAAGGCGGTATCCGGTTTCACGCTGATGGCAAGCCGTTATGCCGCTAATGTGGTGATGGTGTTCGTTCCTGTGGTAATCTGGGCCTTTCTGGCACAGATGCCCTGTGTCTATGAGGCGGCCTCCCGGGGCATCGCCGCGGACGGATTTGCCTTTCTCAAATACAGTGTCATATGGCTGCTTCCGGTCATTATGGTCGTACTCTCGGCTTCTTTCCTGATAACGGAAGCCACGGACACCATTCTGGCGATACCGATCCTGTTCGCAGGGGGAATCGCCTCCCTGTTTTCGGCATCTATCCTTACCGGTGATTTCGGCTGGAAGCTGATAGCGCGCTGGAATGAATTTGGGGGGTACGGCCGATTTGCCCAGGAAGCGGGCCAGTTGTACCTGAACAGGGGTCTGTATGTGATTTTGGCGGCGGCGGGTATCTTTCTGACTGTGCCGGTATATGGGAAGAAGAGGGAAGGGGGTTCCGGGCCAAATGGAAAAATACAAAAAAACCGTGGGTAGTTTTCTGCGTTATCAGTACCTGCCCCATCTGGCAGCCGCCGTAGTGTTCCAAATCGGGGCAGGGGCGATTCTGAGTTTTCGCAACCTGGATGCCCAGGGTGCGGCCAAGGTTATGGAGATGTATGCCTGCCTGTGCGGAATTATACTGCTGATTCCGGTCTTTGTGCCGGAATCAGACAGGGCTGTCTGGCAGTTGGAGCAGTCCAAGATGACTCCCATGTGGAAGCTGTACCTGGGGCGTGTGGCGGTGGCGACGTTGCTTGTGGCGGTGGTGGCAGGCATATTTATTCTGCGTCTGTGGGCTGGGGGCTCTCTTTTTTCGGTTTGGGTATTGTGGCGGGGGACCTTTAGCGAGTCATTGTTCCTGGGGGCGATCGGGTTTTTCGTCTGCGCAGTGACCAACCAGGTGGTTTTGGGATATATGGTGTCCGTGGCGTACTATGTGGCGAATATCGGCGCCGCGGACCGTCTGGGGAAATTTGGGCTGTACCCGATCCTGCGGGGAGATACCGCCACATGGCCCTGGCTGCTGGGGGCGGCGCTCCTGCTGCTGGGGGCAGGGATTTGGCTGCGGGAGAGGAAGCGCTGAGCGGAGGCTCCCTGCCCATTTTTCCAGATATATTCATAGTCCCAAAGGGGTATTATACTGCAGACCGCCAGGATTTACAGTGGTGTACTCGTGAAAGCACCTGGCTGGCGGTCTGCAGCCGCAAAAACACTCCGATCATCTTAAATTTCCTTGCTGAATTGTTATGAGAATCCACACAAAACGCATAGAAAATGCGTTTTGGAGCCTTCACTGCGGCGGCCCCGGCCGGACAGGGCTGGACGTTTTTGACAAGATTGGGTATAATAAGCGGAGGAAAAAAGAGCGAAAGGATACAGGAACATGACAGACGTGATCATTGTGGGAGCGGGCGTGACAGGATGCGCCATAGCCAGAGAACTTTCCAGGTACAGCTGCAGCGTGCTTGTTCTGGAGCGGGCCTGGGACGTGTGCGAGGGAACCTCCAAGGCCAACAGCGGCATTGTCCATGCCGGATTCGACGCTGTGCCCGGCAGCTGGAAAGCCCGGCTGAACCTGGAGGGCAGCAGGAAGATGGAAGCTCTTTCTAAAGAGCTGGATTTCCCCTACAGAAGGAACGGTTCTCTGGTGCTGTGCTTTTGCCAGGAGGACCGGCAGGCCCTGACCAGGCTCTATGAACAGGGCCTGCGTAACGGAGTGGAAGGCCTTGAGATCCTGGAAGGAGAGGAAGTGCGGAAGCTGGAGCCCAATGTATCCGAGAAAGTGGTGGCTGCACTGCACGCTCCCTCCGGCGCCATTGTCTGCCCCTTTGGCCTTACCATTGCCCTTGCGGAGAACGCCGTGGAAAACGGTGTGGAGTTCCGCCTGGGCACAGAGGTGGAAAAGATTGAACCGGTGGAGGGAGGCTACCGCCTGACCACCGCCAACGGTGTGTACGAGGCAAAAGCCCTGGTGAACGCCGCCGGGGTGTATGCAGATATTTTCCACAATATGGTCAGCGGCCGTCCCATCCGCATTACCCCCAGAAAGGGAGAATACTGCCTTATGGACAGGAAAGCAGGAGCCTGCGTGGGACATACCCTTTTCCAGATGCCTACTGCCCTGGGCAAGGGGGTTCTGGTGACGCCCACCGTCCACGGCAACCTCCTCACAGGGCCCACGGCGGCGGATGTGGAGGACCGGGAGTCCCTGGGCACCACAAGGGAGGGGCTGGACGAGCTTCTGGGGCGCGCCGCCCTGAGCGTGAAAAATCTTCCCGTCAGGCAGGTGATTACTTCTTTCGCCGGACTGCGCGCCCACGAAGGGGGAGGAGACTTTATCCTGGGACAGCCGGAGGACGCCCCAGGCTTTTTTGACGCTGCGGGGATGGAGTCCCCCGGTCTTTCCTGCGCCCCGGCGGTGGGAAGCTACCTGGCGGAGGAAGTGGGAAAATATTTATCTCTGGAGAAAAAAGCCAATTTTAAGGCTGTCAGAAAAGGGATTCCCTCCATGGGGGCGGCTTCCCCGGAAGAGCGGCGCAGGCTGGCGGCGGAGAATCCTCTCTATGCCAAGGTGGTGTGCCGCTGTGAGATGGTCACGGAAGGAGAGATTGTGGACGCCATCCGCCGCCCTCTGGGAGCGTCCACCCTGGACGGCGTGAAACGCCGCACCAGAGCGGGTATGGGCAGATGCCAGGCAGGGTTCTGCACCCCCAGAGTCGTAGAGATCCTGGCCAGGGAGCTGGGACAGGATCCGGGGCAAATCACCAAACGGGGGCCGGGGTCGGAATTGCTGTCAGGCCATCACAAGGACGGACTGTGTGTACAGGTTTCAGGAGACAGGAGAGACGTATGAAAAAAGATCTTGTGGTCATAGGAGGAGGCCCCGCAGGGCTTGCCGCGGCGGTGGCGGCCAGGGAGGCCGGGGTGGAGGATCTGCTGATTCTGGAGAGGGATACCAGACTGGGGGGAATACTGAACCAGTGCATTCACAACGGTTTCGGACTGCACACCTTTGGGGAGGAGCTCACCGGGCCGGAGTATGCGGCAAGGTATGTGGAGAAGGCAAAGGCTCTGGGAATCCCCTGCAGTCTGGACACCATGGTGGCGGAGCTGTCAGCAATCCCCTGCGCCGGGCCCGGGGAGGCCAAAGTGGCGGTGACGGCTCTCAACCGGCAGGAGGGACTGTTTGCCATTGAGGCCCGGGCGGTGGTGCTGGCCATGGGCTGCAGGGAGCGTCCCAGAGGGGCGCTGAACATTCCCGGCAGCCGTCCTGGGGGAATCTACTCCGCAGGCACAGCTCAGCGGTTTGTGAATATTGAGGGTCGGATGCCCGGCAGGCAGGCGGTGATTCTGGGATCCGGCGACATTGGACTGATTATGGCAAGACGCCTGACGCTGGAGGGGGCCAGGGTAAAACTTGTGGCGGAGCTGATGCCCTACTCGGGAGGTCTGAAGAGAAACATTGTCCAATGTCTGGAGGACTTCGGGATACCCTTAAGACTTTCCACAACCGTGGTGGAGGTCAGGGGCCGGGACCGGGTGGAAGCCGTGGTGGTGGCCCGGGTGGACCAGCGGGGGAAGCCCATTCCCGGCACGGAGGAGGAGATCCCCTGTGACACCCTGCTTCTGTCCTGCGGCCTGATCCCTGAGAACGAGCTTTCGGAGAGCCTGGGAGCCGCCATAAATCCGGCCACCGGAGGGCCACTGGTGGATGAGAGCCTGGAGACAAACCAGGCGGGAGTCTTCGCCTGCGGCAATGTGCTGCATGTGCATGATCTGGTGGATTATGTGTCGGAGGAGGCGGCCCAGGCGGGTAGAAGGGCGGCGGCCTGGCTCCAGGGAGGACTTCCCCGGGCGGGGAGGAGGATTGCCGTCTGTGCCGGCCCGGGAGTCCGGTATACGGTGCCCGCCTTTGTGGATCCTGCCAGGATGGAAGAGCGGCAGGCGGTGCGTTTCCGGGTGGACAATGTGTACCGGGAGGGGGTTCTGGAGGTGGCTTTTGACGGCAGAGTGGTGGAAAGACGCAGAAAGAAAGTGATGGCCCCAGGGGAGATGGAGCAGATTTTCCTGAAGAAAGCCCATCTGGAGCAGGTCCGGGAACTGGGCAGCGTGCAGATATCCGTCTGCCCAAACTGACGCATGGAGGGAAATAAGTTGGAAGAAGTGCAGAGAAAGGAACTGGTGTGCATTGGCTGTCCCCTGGGATGCGCTGTCACCGTGGAGTTATCCGGGGGACAGGTGGGGAAGATCACGGGAAACACCTGCCCCAGAGGGGCGGAATATGCCAGAAAGGAGCTCACGGATCCCAGGCGCATTGTCACCAGTGTGGTGCAGGTGGAAGGGGGAGAGCTGGCGGTGGTGCCGGTGAAAACCCTCGCCCAGATTCCCAGGGCAAAGGTCATGGACTGCGTGGGCGTCCTGAAGGGGATCCGGCTTCAGGCCCCTGTCCACAGGGGGGATGTGGTGGTGGAAAATGTGTGCGGCACCGGGGTGGATGTGGCGGCCACAGGGGAGGTGGAAAGGGCCCGGTAACAGTTCAGCGCCCTGTCTAGAGGGGGATCTTCCTGTTTTTGCCACGAAACTGTTGAGATTGTCGGCAAGATATAGTAGAATAACAAAAGGCCCCCGGGGATTTATGGCGGGGGTCTGCAGGGAGACGCAGCCTGGAGGAACAATTAACTGCTTTTTGGTGTAAAATACTGGAAAGCGGACAAACTTATCTCTGTGAAGGCATGTTTTGCAGCGCGGCGTTTCGCGCGGGGAGATCAATTGGCCCGTCTTGGGCGGGCGGATGGGAGAAATTATGAAAAATGTCATTGTGAAGAAACTGTTGGTATTGGTGACGGCGGGAACCCTGGCTTTTGGAATGGCGGCCTGCGGCCAGGACGGGGAGGGCAGCAGCCAGAGCTCGGATACATCGGAAAGCTCTACCCAGGAGTCGGATGCAGCGCAGGATTCCGGCAGCGCCTCCGATGAGCAGGGAGGAGAAGACAGCTCGGAAAGCACTTCCGAAGACCTGGGCGGGGAGGAGAGCACGGCTCCCACAGAGGATCAGCAGGGCGGCTGGAGCCAGGAGATGGAAGACCTTAAGAGCGCCGTGGTGGAAGCTCTGGGGGAGAACTACTGGCCCAATATGCCTCTGGACGCAGAGATTCTGGAAGCTACATTCGGCGTCACCTCGGAGATGTATGATGATTTTATGGGAGAGATGCCCATGATCAGCAACAATGTGGACACCCTTCTGATCATCAAGGCAAAGGAAGGCCAGGTGGACGCAGTGGAGGAGGCTCTTACCTCTTACCGTGACGCAAGGCTGGAAAACCTGATGGAGTATCCCATGAATGTGGGAAAAGTACAGGCCTGCCGTATTGAGAAGGTGGGAAATTATGTGCTCTATGTGCTCCTTGGCGGAGACACCATGACGGTTATGGACGAAGAGGGGGACGAGGCTGTGCTGTCCTACTGTATGGAGGTCAATGACCAGGTGATTGAGATCATCAGCCAGAAACTGGAGCAGTAAAAATTTAGGAGAACGCTTTCATGGTATTCAGCAGTGTATTGTTCCTTTTTCGGTTTTTTCCTGCGTTCTTTATCTTGTATTATCTGGTCCCCGGGAGGATGAAAAATTTCATCCTCTTTCTGGGGAGCTTGTTTTTTTATGCCTGGGGAGAGCCGGTCTATGTGCTGTTGATGCTCTTCTCCACCCTGGTGGATTACGGACACGGCCGTCTGCTGGAACGGCTCCAGGGGCGCAGGGGGGCAGGGCTGGTTCTGCTGTCCTCGGTGGTGGTGAATCTGGGGGTGCTGGGTTTTTTTAAATATGCGGATTTTCTCATAGGAACCGTAAACGCCCTGGCGGGCACTTCCCTGCCCCTCTTTCACCTTCCTCTGCCCATAGGAATCTCGTTCTATACCTTTCAGACCATGTCCTACACCATTGACGTGTACCGGGGGGAAGCCCGGGTGCAGAAGAATCTGCTGGACTTCGGGGTGTATGTGGCAATGTTCCCCCAGCTGATCGCAGGGCCCATTGTTAAGTACCGGGATGTGGAAGAATGCCTCCACAATCGCAGGAGCGGGGTGCTGGAGATCAGTCAGGGGTTAAAACGGTTCTGTGCGGGTCTGGCCAAGAAGGTTCTGCTGGCCAACAACCTTGGGGAGCTTTGGTCCCTGATCCAGAAGCAGGATCTGGGCCAGATGAGCGCCCTGACGGCATGGGTGGGCATTGTGGCCTTTGCCTTCCAGATTTATTTTGATTTTTCCGGCTATTCCGACATGGCCCTGGGCCTGGGGAAAATGATGGGATTCAGTTTTCCGGAGAACTTTAACTACCCCTATATCTCCGCCTCCATAACGGAGTTCTGGCGCAGATGGCATATCTCACTGGGGAGCTGGTTCAGAGAATATGTGTACATTCCCCTGGGGGGAAACCGCAAAGGGCTTCCCAGGCAGCTTCTGAATATTCTGGCGGTGTGGCTGCTGACAGGAATCTGGCATGGGGCGGGATGGAATTTTCTGTTCTGGGGGCTTTTGTTCGCCGTTGCTCTGATGCTGGAGAAGCTGTTTCTTGGAAAGGTCCTCTCCTGGCTGCCCCGTCCTGTGGGCATGGTTTACACTGCCTTGGTGGTATTGCTTGGGTGGGTGCTGTTCTCTCTGGAGATGCCCTCCCAGATTTCCGGTTTCCTTCAGGCGATGGCAGGGGCCGCAGGGGGGCTGGCCGATGAGAGGGGACTTTATCTGGGACGGCAGTATCTCTGTCTTTTTGTGGTGGCGGCAGTGGGCTCCACCCCTATTCCCCAGGAGATTGCCGCCCGTCTGAAGGCTTCCCGGACAGGGCTGGGGATGGCGCTGTACCGCCTGGGGGAGAAAGTGATTCCCGGGGCATTGCTGATACTGTCCATTGCGGGGATTGTGGACGCGTCCTACAATCCGTTTCTTTATTTTCGGTTTTAAGGGGCGGGCTTCGTTTCCTGGCAGGAGGGTGAAGGCATGAATGAGAAGAGAAGTGCGTTTTTTTCGGTGTTTATCATAGCGGCGGTGATCTTAAGCTTTACCGCGGCGGATCTGGTGCAGGAGGACAGGCTGTATTCTGAGGCGGAGAACAGGGTGCTGGCCTCCCGCCCCAAGCTGACAGTGGAGTCCCTTTTCAGCGGGGATTTTACCAAGGAGTATGAGACATATGTGACGGACCAGTTTGTGGGCAGGGACAAGTGGATCCTGGTGAAGACCTACACGGATCTGGCACTGCAGAAAAAGGAAGTGGGCGGCGTCTACCTGGGGGCTCAGGGCTACCTGATTGAACAGCATCTGCCCGAGAATTACACCGCCCAACAGGTGGAAGAAAAACTTCAGCTTCTGGAAAAATTTGTGGAGAAGTGGGACGCCAGGGTGATGCTGGTGCCCACGGCGGACAATATCCTGGAGGAGAAGATGCCGGCCCATGCGCCCCGGGTGGATGAGAAGGCGCTGCTTTCCCAGGTGGAGAACCGCATTGGGGCCCACAGCTGCATTGACGTGTATTCTGTACTTATGGAGCATGCGGATCAGGAGATCTACTACCATACGGACCACCACTGGACCAGTCTGGGAGCGTATTACGGCTACCTGGCCTGGGCAGAGGCTCAAGGGTTTCAGCCGGCATTTAGCCCGGAGGATATGGAAACAGTGGCGGAGGGCTTCCGGGGGACTTTGTACGCCAAGGCAAAACTCAGTCCCAGGACGGACACCATCCATTATTTCCCCAGGACCATGGAGCACATCAGGAAAGTGACCTACGACCTGAAAAAAACCTCGGACACCTGTTATGAGTGGTCCCATCTGGACACCAGGAACAAATATGCGTTTTTCCTGGACGACAACCATGCACTGGTGGAGATTGACACAGGCAGCCAGGAAGGGGGGACGCTTTTTGTGGTCAAAGACTCCTATGCCAACTGTCTTGTGCCCTTGCTGGCGGCTCACTATGAGAAGATCTATGTGATGGATCTGCGGTATTTTAACGGCAGGCTGTTTACGTTTATGGAGAGCTGCCTTCCGGAAGAGGGGGAGATGGATGTGCTTCTGCTGTACAACTGCATCCATTTTCTGGAAGAGTTTAAATATGTGCAGTGACCGGAATGTGTGCATCACCTGGAAAAGTTATGCGCAGTCAGGGAAGATTATGTATTATGTATGATCTGTGAAAAATATGCATGAAGTGAGAAAAAAGCGTGACCTGCAAGAATATGCAGGGGGGAGAATAGAATGAAGGCAGTGGTATTTGACATGGACGGAGTGCTCTTTGACACGGAGGTGCTCTGCATGAAAAGCTGGGTGACGGCGGCCCGTGAGTGGGGGCTGCCGGGGATGGAGGAAGTTTTCCCCCAGTGCATCGGTCTGAACGCAAATGACAGCAGGCGTATTGTGCTGGGGGCATACGGGGAGGATTTCGACTATCCCCGCTTCCGCCAGGAGACAGCGGACTGGTTTAAGGCATACGTGGAGGAAAAGGGCCTTCCCATAAAACCCGGGGCGGGGGAGATCCTGGAATGGCTCAATTCTTCCGGGTATGCGGTGGGGCTTGCCTCCTCCACCAGGGAGGAAGCGGTCCGGAGCCATCTGGAGCGGTCCGGCTTCGGGAAGTATTTTTCCGTGGTGGTAACAGGGAATATGGTGGAGCACTCCAAACCCCTGCCGGATATCTATCTACTGGCCTGCCGTAGGCTTGGGGTGGATCCCGCCGGAACTTACGCTGTGGAGGATTCTCCCAACGGAATCCGCTCTGCCCACAGGGCGGGCATGTGCCCCCTGATGGTGCCGGACATGATACCGCCGGACGAGGAGATGCGCAGGCTCAGCGCCCGTATTTTCAGCAGTCTGCAGGAGGTGCAGACATATCTGCAGGAGGTGGAGCAGTGACGGATCTGGGAATTCCGGCCAGTACTATTGAGGTGCTGCGCAGGCATCAATTTACCATTCAGAAAAAATACGGGCAGAATTTTCTGATCGACAAAAATGTCCTGGAAAAGATCCTGCGGGCTGCGGAGATTACCCAGGAGGACTGCGTGCTGGAGATAGGGCCGGGCATCGGAACCCTGACCCAGTGTCTGGCCCGAAAGGCGGGAAAAGTGATCGCGGTGGAGATTGACAGGAACCTGATCCCCATCCTGGAGGAGACTCTGGCCGACTGTCCCAATGTAGCCCTGGTCCAGGGAGACATTTTGAAGGTGGATGTGGCGGAGCTGCTCCAGAGGGAAAGCGGGGGCAGGTCTGTGAAAGTGGCGGCGAATCTTCCTTATTACATAACCACCCCCATTGTGATGGGGCTCCTGGAGAGCAGGGTGCCGGTGGAGAGCATTACCATTATGGTGCAGAAGGAGGTGGCGGAGCGGATGCAGGCAGGCCCGGGGACCAAGGACTATGGAGCGCTGTCCCTGGCGGTGCAGTACTATGCCAGGCCGGAGATTGTGGCCGCCGTGCCTCCCAACTGCTTTATCCCCAGACCTGCGGTGGGAAGCGCCGTGATCCGGCTCACCAGGCATGAAAATCCGCCGGTGCAGGCTGCGGATGAGAGGAAGATGTTTGCCCTGATCCGGGCGGCCTTCAACCAGCGCAGGAAAACCCTGGCAAACAGCCTTGGGAACGCCCCGGGGCTGTCGGTGTCCAAGGAGCAGGCGGCCCAGGCCCTTGAGAAGATGGGACTGTCTCCGGGGGTCCGGGGTGAGGTTCTCACCCTGAAGGAATTTGCGGAACTCAGCGATTTGCTTCAGGGCGTAAAAATTTTGTGAGGGAATGGCGGATTCTGCGACAAAATATTGTTTATTTTTACAAATTTCTCCTTTTTATTTTTGACATATGTGCAGTGGCTGTGGTAAACTAGGGGATAATGGTGGGAGTTTTATGTGGGCGTGTTTCCCATAGTTTTCACTTGGACAGGGAGTGAGTTACTTTGGATAAATATGAATATAAAATAAAAGCGGATGAGATAAAGGAACTGATCGGAGATGGGGAATACGGCCTGGCTGCGGACATTGCGGATGGCATTGACTGGCGGCGGGTGAAGAGTGTCACCATGCTCTGCACCATCAGTGACCTGTACAAGATAAACAGGCGTTACGAAGACGCCAAGAATATGCTTCTCCTTGCCTATGACAGAAGACCAGGGGGAAGAATCATTCTCTATTCTCTCTGTGAATTGTGTATTAAAACCGGGGATCTGGTGCGGGCTCTGAGCTGCTACAAGGAGTTTGTCCAGGCGGCCCCAAAGGACTCGGGGCGCTATGTTCTGCAGTACAAGATCTATGCGGCGCAGAATGTGGGGCTGAAAGAGCGCATTGGAGTTCTGGAAGAGCTGAAGAAGAAGGACTACAGGGAAAAATGGGGATACGAACTGGCATATCTCTATCACTGTGCGGAGATGTCCTCCAAGTGTGTGGAAGAATGCGACCAGGTAGTTACGTACTTTGGCTATGGAAAATATGTGATGAAGGCTCTGGAGCTGAAAATGCAGCACCAGGATCTTTCCCCCATGCAGCAGGAGATATATGAGCAGGGGATGGAGGGAGCGGCCCGGCGGCAGGCGGAAATTCCGGAGGCCGGGTATGCCGGAGACTATGGGGAGGCATCCGGTCAGGAAGGCTACGGCGCTTATGGCGAACAGGGCTATGGCCAGGAGGCATCCGGCCAGGAAGGCTACGGTGCCTATGGCGAGCAGGGCTATGTCCAGGAAGCTGCTGTCCAGGAGGGCTACGGCGGAGATTATGGAGCGGAAGGCAGCGCCGGGTACGGGGAGACATCCGTCCAGGAAGGCTATGGGAGCTATGGAGAGCAGGACTATGGCCAGGAAATACCCGCCCAGGAGGGCTATGGCGCTGGATACGAGGAGCAGGGCTATGTCCAGGAGGGCCATGGAGGTTACAGCCCGGAAGGGGATTATGTAGAGCAGGGTTATGGTCAGGAAGTTCCCGTCCAGGAGGGCGGCGAGCCGGAAGAGAACTATGCGCAGCAGGGCATTGCTCAGGGGGATCCCGCTCAGGAAGGCTATGAAGGCGGAGCGTATGGCCGGCAGGACTATGTTGAGGGAGCGTCTGTCCAGGACAATTATGAAGGCGGGGACTATGGCGACCAGGGCTATGGCCAGGGCGTGCCTGTTCAGGACGCATATGCCCAAAACTATGCCTCAGAAGGCGGTTACGGCGGCGAGGACGCTTACAGCCAGGGGGGCTATGCTCCAGAGGGAGGTTACGTCCAGGAAGGCTTTGTCCAGGAGGGGTATGATGTAGGCGCATATGATCAGTCGGAGGACTATGCGCAGTATGATCAGGCTGGGGAAGATCCGGAGGATGAGATGGACATCCATGTGAAGACAGTGGATGTGGGGAGATTTAACACCATCAATCTTCAGGCAGAGCTGGCGGCAGGTCTCCAGGAGGTACTGGGGGATGAGAGTTCAGGCTCTGATCTGTTGGAGAGCGACCAGGAAGATTTGTCCGAAACGGTGCAGGAAGCCACGCCGGAAGAAGTGCAGGAGCCTCAGGAGGATGCTCTTACCGAAAGGGAACCTGCGGCTCTTCCGGAGAGCGCTCAGGAGGCGCTGGAAGATATAAAGTCCGACAATGCTGTGGGACCTGTGGTACAGGAATCTTTCGCCGGGCAGGAGGAAGTGATAGAGGGAACGGAAGTATTCTTTGGCGAAACCGGAGAGCTTTCAGGGGTACAGCTAGCCCTTGCGCTTGCCGTTGTCTCGGACGGAAGCGGCGGAGCCAAGGAGCCGCGGCGGCGGGAACAGGCCCCGGCCAAGAAGGCGCCCCCGGCAAAACAGCAGGTGAAGGATATAACCGCAGAGCTGGTTATGGAGGAGATGCGCCAGGAGCTTGCCCGGCAGGCACAGCTTCGGAAGGAAGCGGAGAGAAGGGCCAGTATGCAGGAGGAGGCGCCTTCGGAGGCGGAGCCGTTGACAGGAGCGGCTGCAGTGGAGCAGCTGTTTAAAGAGGCAGGTGCCGGAAGTGTCCGTCAGCCCTCCCATCCTGTGGCGGAAGCAGAGCCTTCCATGGATGTCCGACAGCAGCCGGAGAGCATGCAGCGTCAGTCCTCCTACCCTGTGGCGGAAGCAGAGCCTTCCATGGATGTCCGACAGCAGCCGGAGCACGTACAGCGTCAACCCTCCCATCCTGTGGCGGAAGCAGAGCCTTCCATGGATGTAAGACAGCAGCCGGAGCACGTACAGCGTCAGACTGCCCATTCTGGGCCTGCAGAGTATTCCGCAGGTGCAAGACAGCAGCCGGTGAACCTACAGCAGCCCTTCCGTTCTGGGCCTGCGGCGGAGCCCCCGGTGGGTAGGTGGCAGCAGCAACCGTCCCGTCCGGCAGCCCCGACTGCGGAGCATCCGTCTGGCATGGGGCAGCAGCCGCTGTCCGGCCAGGCCGGCAGAGCGTTTTCCGGAGCAGCCGTCATAGGGAGTGAAATGGTTCAACCCAGATCCTATTCTCAGGAGCAGGTCACGCTCCCACCCCAGTCAGGGGGCACAGAGGGTCAGGCTGAATTCTCACTGCCGGATAAAATGGCTGTGGAAAAGCAGATCACAGGGCAGTTAAAAATAGAAGATATTCTGGCCGAGTGGGAGAGGAAAAAGAAAGAAAACGAGGAGAGATGTAAGGAAGAGGTAAGGCAGAAGGTCCTGCGCAATACAGGCCCTATGTTTACAGAGTTTGAGGCTTCTATCAGGGACAGCCTTCTGGAACGGCTGGAGGGGGAAAGAGGCCGCACCGACGCCGGCAATGTCTCCCCGCCTCAAAAAGCGGACCCATGGAGAAAGAGATTAGAGAGGACAAAAGCTCAGAGAGAATCCCGGAGGCAGGAGCCTGAGAGGGCGAAAGTCCAGGAGGGCCCCTGGGGACAGGAGCCTGAGAGGGCAAAGATCCAGGAGGGGCCCTGGGGGCAGGAACCTGAGAGGGCAAAAGTCCAGAGGGGGCCCTGGGAGCAGGCCGGGGAAGAGTCCTGGCAGCCGGAAAAGGCAGGAAGCCAGGAGAATTCCCGCGAGACTGCGGACAGAGAGGCAGAGGAATTTTGGGATCTGGTGGAAGACGGTGAAAGCGGCGGGGACTTGGAGGATTTGATGCAGGCCACGGCTGCTTCCGCAGGAAAGACAGTTCAGCCCGCCGGAGTCCCTCAGGAGACGGCAGAACCGGCTGCCCTGGCAGCGGAAGAAACTCTGGATTCTGCCCGGGAGCCTTTGGCCCCCCGGGAGGACGAAGGCCAGGAACCCCTGGCCGGGGAAGAGACCATGGAATCCGTTTCTCAGCAGGAAGATGGGGAGCCCGTGCCGGAAAAGGGCAGGCGTAAAAAAGTCAGGAACAAAGGAAAGAAAAGCAGGAAAAAGGTCAGAGCCGCCGAGGAAGAAACCCAAAATGGCAGGGAGCCTGAGGAGACAGCGTCTCAAATTTCGGCAGCACCGGAGAAGGGAATCAGCCCGCCTTCAGAGTGCGACAAAGAGAAAACCAGAATTCTGACCAGGGAGGAGAAGGAACTGTTTGCTCCTTTCATCCAGAGCCGCCATTCCAGAGAACAGCTTGTGAAAGCCATCGACAGCATCAGCATGGCCCCCTATACCGGCAATATCGTTGTCACAGGGGATGAAGGAATGGACACATTGACCCTGGTGAAAAATATGATCCGGGAAATTAAAATGACGGACAGAAATTTTTCCGGGAAAGTGGCCAAAATCACAGGACAGGGGCTGAATCAGAAAGAGATGCAGGGGACCCTGGAAGAGCTGAGAAACGGAGCGCTGATTATTGAGGACGCGGGAGGTATGAACCGGGAGACGGCAATAAGCCTGTACCGTTCTCTTCAGCAGGAAAAAATGGGAATCATTGTGGCCATGGAAGACACCAAAAAAGCCATGCAGAAGCTGTTCCTGGGAACCCCGGAACTGTACGGCTGCTTTAACGCCCGCATGGATCTGGAAGCTTTCAGCAATGACACCTTAGTCTCTTTCGGCAGACGCTATGCCAGAGAGATGGAGTTCTCTATTGACGAGCTGGGAATTCTTGCGCTTCACACCAGGATAGAGGAACTGCAGACCATAGATCATGTGGTTACGGTGATAGAGGTAAAGAAGATCGTGGATGATGCAATACGTCATGCCAAAAGGAAGACTCTGGGGCATTTCCTGGATATACTACTGGCCAAAAGGTATGATGATGAAGATATGATTATTTTAACAGAAAAAGACTTTGTTGCATGAAAGGCGGTATGGACATGAAAGGTGAGATGCAGAAGGTTTTCATTTCGGAGGCTGACCAGTACCTCTTCTCCCAGGCGACCCACTATGATATCTACAAGAAACTTGGCGCACACCTGTCCTGTGAGGACGGGCAGGAGGGTATGTTTTTCGGCGTGTGGGCGCCCAACGCCAGCCAGGTGCATGTGATCGGCAGTTTCAACGGCTGGGACGAGAGCGCACATCCCATGGAAAAATTGGGGCCTGTGGGAATCTGGGGAAAGTTTATCCCCGGAGTGGGTACGGGCGAAATGTATAAATTCCTGATCACTGCCCAGGACGGAAGGAAGCTCTACAAGGCGGATCCCTTTGCCAACTTTGCAGAGTACAGACCGGGAACGGCTTCCATCACCACGGATCTGAACGGCTTTGTCTGGGAGGACGGGAAGTGGATGGAGGCCCGGGACGGGAAGGACATGAAAAAAGAACCCATGGCAATCTATGAGTGCCATGTGGGCTCCTTTATGAAACATCCCGACGGAAAAGAAGGCTTCTACAATTACCGCCTTTTTGCAGACCGGCTTGTGGAATATCTGAAGGAGATGAAGTATACCCATGTGGAGCTGATGGGCATTCTGGAGCACCCCTTCGACGGATCCTGGGGGTATCAGGTGACAGGATATTACGCTCCCACATCCAGGTACGGGGAGCCCAAGGATTTTATGTATCTGGTGAATGAGCTCCACAAGGCAGGCGTGGGCGTTATTCTGGACTGGGTTCCCGCCCATTTTGCCACCGATGCCCACGGCCTGGCGGAGTTTGACGGCCAGTGTATTTTTGAGCATCCGGATCCCCGTCTGGGCTCCCATCCTGACTGGGGAACCAAGATCTTTAACTATGGCAAACTTGAGGTGAAGAACTTCCTCATTGCCAATGTGCTGTTCTGGCTCAGAGAGTTCCATGTGGACGGCATTCGGGTGGACGCCGTGGCTTCCATGCTGTACCTGGATTACGGCAAGCAGGACGGCCAGTGGGTGCCCAACAAGTTCGGCGGCAGGGAGAATCTGGAGGCCATTGAATTCTTTAAGCATCTGAACTCTGTGGTAAGGGGCACATACCCCGGCTTTCTCACCATAGCCGAGGAGTCCACGGCCTGGCCCAATGTGTCCGGGGAGATCGGCGGCGAGGGACTTGGCTTCACTTTTAAGTGGAATATGGGCTGGATGCACGATTTCTGCGAGTACATGAAGCTGGATCCCATCTACAGGAAGGGCAGCCACAATACCATGACCTTTGCCATGAGCTACAACGAGTATGAGAACTACATTCTGCCCCTGTCCCATGACGAGGTGGTGCATTTGAAGTGTTCCATGGTGAACAAAATGCCGGGATACAGTGTGGACAAATATGCCAACCTGCGGGTGGGATACACATATATGTTCGGCCACAGCGGCAAGAAGCTGCTGTTCATGGGACAGGACTTCGGCCAGGAGCGGGAGTGGAGCGAGGCCAGGGAGCTGGACTGGTTCCTGCTTGGAGAGAAGAACAACCAGGGTATGAAGGCGTATGTGAAGGAACTGCTGGAGCTGTACCGGGCTTATCCTGCGCTCTACGAAATCGACGACGACTGGGCAGGTTTTGAGTGGATGAACGCCGACGACGCGGAGTACAGTGTATATTCCTTTGTGAGAAGGGCATCCAAAGGAAACAAATGCCTTCTGTTTGTGCTGAACATGACGCCTGTGAAGCGGGAAGAGTACAGGGTTCCCGTGCCCGACGGAGCCAGGAAGAAGAAGTTCAGGCTTCTGCTGAACAGCGACGAGGAGAGGTTCGGCGGATTTGGAAATGAGATTTCTAAAGAGATCGCCCCGGAAGAGGAGGCCTGCCAGGGCCATGACTACTCTATCGCCCTGGATCTGCCGCCTCTGGGAGCCGCTGTGTTTGTGTTTGAGGAAGCGGCCGAAAAAGAGCAGGGCTCTCGCAAGAAAGAAAAAGCAGCGGGACAGTCTGGCGTGGAAGAAAAGTCCAATGCCAAAAAAGGGAACTGAAGCTGCTCAGTATGCATTTTAGTCAAGGGGGAGGCATCCTGCGGGAAGCCTTCCCCTGTGTGTTTTGGGGTAAAGGTTTCAGCCCCTTGGACCGAAATAAAAGATAAGTGCAGAAGGAGTGCTTATTTTTACATAATAAGTATATTTATAGTTAGGAGAATATTATTTTGAAAGTATCTTTACAGCAGTCAGTATCGGAGTCAGAGAAAGAAAAACAGCGTGTGGAGAGAAGCCGGACAGCCCAGGGCAACGGCGTTGTGGCTGCCGGGCAGGCGGCTTTTGCAGCCATAGGCGACAGGCAGCTGGACGGCATACCGGGAGCAGGCGGCGAGAAGGGAAAGAGCCTGATTGAACTGCAGCAGGAAGCGGCGGACGCGGATGTGGCTGTGGAGCGGGATTTTATGACCGTTATGTCACATACCATGTCCGAAGAGGACTATGCCAAGATGAAGGAAGAGGGGTTTGACCCCGGCAGCATGGATCCGGAAGAGGTTGTGACCATAGTGGACAGGATCAAGGCGGAACTGGCCAAGGCCGGGAAGAACATTGTGGGTTACACCGACGATCTGGACATAGAGACTCTTACCGCCGCTCTGGGCAGCCAGACCCTGGCTCGGGCGGTGGCGGACAGTTTCCGCGCCCAGGATGTGCCCCTCTCCAAAGAAAACCTTGACGCGGTGTCCCAGGCCTGGGCCATGAGTTCCAGCCTGCAGCCCATGGGGGAAGGGGCCTGCAGCTACATGATCGACAATGACATGGAGGCGGAGATCTGGAATCTGTACCTGGCCCAGAGCAGCGGCGCGGGCAGAGGAACTTCCGCCCCCAGGTATTACGCGGAAGACGTGCATGGCTACTATGCCCAGAACGCAGGCACGGTCCAGGGAGCAGGCCGGAGCCAGGCGTCCGCGCCTGTCAGAGGAGCAGGCCAGGGGGCAGGCCGTGGTCAGGCGTCCGCGCCTGCCAGAGGAACAGGCCAGGGAACCGTCGCAAAAGGGGCAGGCCGGGGGAGCAGGACTCAGGAGGCTTCCCAAAGCGCGGCTCAGCCGGGCGGGGAACTTCTGAAACAGATTGACGGTATTATCCGCCAGGCAGGCCAGGAAGTGGATGAAAAAAGCCGCCAGAATGCTCAGTGGCTTCTGGAGAAGGGCCTGCCTGTGACGGCTCAGAACCTGAAACGTCTCCAGGAGCTTCAGTCCCTGGAACTGCCCGTGACGGTAGAGCGTTTCGGGGAGGCGGCAGCGGCGGCGGTGGCAGAGGGAAAGAGCCCCCTGCACGCTTCTCTGTCAGGGGAGAAGACGAATCTATATGAAAAAGCGGCTTCCATCTCCGAGTATTACCACAGCAGCGAGTTGTGGGAGGCTTATGTGGGGGATATCACAGCCAGGCGGCAGCTGGAGGAGATCCGACTGCGCATGACGGCGGAAGTCAATGTCAAACTGCTCAAGAGAGGTTTTGCGATTGACACGGCGCCCATGGAGGAGCTGATCGAGGCTCTGAAACAGGCGGAGCACCAGCTGGCTGACCAGTACTTCCCCAGGGATGCGGCTGCCATCGACAAATATCATAATTACCGCAGCGTGAACACGGTGGCCGACCAGCTGCCTGGTCTGCCTGCGGATATGCTGGGCCTCTTTGCAAAGGGTCAGGGCAACACCTCTCTGGAAGAGTTCCACAATGAAGGCCGTGTGCTTCAGGAGACTTATGAGAAAGCGCAGAAGACTTATGAGACCCTGATGACTACTCCCAGGAGTGATCTGGGCGACTCCATTGAAAAGGCATTTACCAACATTGATGAGATCCTGAAGGATCTGGGCATGGAGACCTCGGAGGAGAACCGCAGGGCTGCCAGGATTTTGGGCTACAACAGCATGGAGATGACCGTCTCCAACCTGGAGGCCGTGAGGGATGCCGACAGGCTTGTACAGTCCGTTATTGCCAAGCTGACTCCTGCGGCCACCCTGAAGATGATCCGCGACGGCATCAATCCTCTGGAGAAGAGCTTCCAGGAACTGGAAAATTACTTTGAAAATCTTCCTCCCGAGTATAAGAAGGAGGCGGACAGCTACAGCCGGTTCCTCTACGGGCTGGAGCGCAACAAGGAGATCACCCCGGAGGAGCGGGAGAGTTATATCGGTATCTACAGACTGGTCCGCCAGATAGAGAGAGCGGAAGGAGCAGTGGCGGGAGCGCTGGTAAACGCCCAGGCGGATATCCACTTTTCCAACCTGTTGTCCGCACTGCAGAACAATAAAGCCAAGCCGGTGGACCTGCGGGTGGTGGACAAATCAGGTTCGGTGGGAGGCCTTCCCCAGAAGGAGAAGAGCATTTCCCAGCAGATCTCCAAAGCGTTCGGCGTAAGCCCCAATCCTCACCTGCCCGGTGTGAGCGGTTTTGTGGTAACGGACAAGGAACTGCCCGTCCAGGAGGAAACCGCCCCGGCGGAGCCGGAGTCCGCCGCCGCAGATTCCGGAGAAGGGGCCGCGCCTGCACCGGAGAGCATCACTGTGGAGAGTCCCCAGGAGCTTGTGAAGGTGGCGCGGGAGATAATTACAGAGGCTTCTACATCAGAGACAGTGGAGAAAGAGTACAATAAAGTCCAGCTGGAAGAACAGCGTCAGGCCGTCAGTGTTGCCGATCAGGAGTGCGTGGCCATGCTGCAGAGGGGAGCGCTGCCCTCCAGTGCGGATAATCTTATGGCCTCCCAGGCGCTGATCCAGGGACAGGAGAACTTTTTCGAGGCCGGGGACCGGTACAGAAAAGGCGAGGGAAAGGATCGGAAAGAAGGAAGCGACAGGGCAAAAGAGGTGGACAGCACCGAACTGTGGCAGAAACTGGAGGATATGGACGAATTTGCCAGGAGCTATGAGGAGCTTGCCAAAGAGTCCCTTGACGCGGTGGAAGACGCAACTTTTGCGGAGGCGGACAGCAGTCTGGATGTGCGCCATATGCAGCTGAGCCATAAGCAGCTCACCATTGCGGCGGCCCTGGCGGACAGGGAAGAATTTTACCTGCCCATGTATGTGGGAGATACGCTGGCCAGAATCCATCTCACGCTGGACAGAAACAGCCCGGAGAAGGGTACGGTTACGCTGGGAATCACGATCTCCCAGGAGGAGCATATCCAGGCCAGGCTTTACCTTGACAGGGGAACCGTCCACGGCATGGTATTCGGTGAGGGAAAAATAGATCTAATGAAAGTACAGGAAACAGCCGATACCTTTAAAAAGGAGGCGGGGGACATCTGGAATGTAGGCAGCATTACGGTGATCCCTTCCCAGACCAGGATGCCTGAGCTGATTAAATCGGGAGAGCATGTCAAAACGGACAACGCAGAGCTCTACCGTGTGGCGAAAGTATTTCTCCAGAGTGTCAGGGGCTTTATGAGCGCTTCTTAGAAACTGCCGGCTTTTACCATAAAACATGCCGCAGGGCGGCACAGAAACGAGGGAATATATGAAGATTAATTATAATGCATCCGCTGTACTGGCCAGCAACTCACTGGCAAATAATGACGATCTGCTTGCAAAATCCCTGGAGAGGCTTTCCTCCGGCCTGAAGATAAACAGAGCCAAGGACAATCCCGCAGGTCTGGCCATGGCAAACAGGATGAACGCCCAGCTGGAAGGGCTTTCCAAGGCAAACCGCAATGCCGGTGACGGCGTGTCCATCATTGAGACGGCGGACGGAGCCATGACAGAGATCAGCGAGATGCTTCAGAGAATGAATGAGCTTGCAGTCAAGTCCGCCAACGGCCTGGAGTCGGATACGGACAGGGGCGTTATCCAGGATGAAGTCCGGCAGCTGAAGGAAGAGATTACCAGAGTTGCAGAGTCCACGGAATTTAACGGGCAGAGGCTGCTGAACGGTCAGTTTTCCAAGAGGGGATATACAAACGACACGGACATCAAGGTGCAGTCCTACTCCATGGACGTGGCGGAGAAGATATACAATATTCAGTCCCTGGAAATAGGTCTGGATCCTCTCACCAACAAGTATACGGTGACGAATTTCCAGGCAGGGGACGGCCTTCCCCCTGGAACCACCGCCAGCATGGAGAACAATATTGTCACAATCCAGGGGCCGGAAGGTTTTGAGCTGAAGCTGGATCTGACGGATGTGGATCTGTCCCAGGTGACTCAGGCCGCACCGCTGGATGTGGTTCAGGGCAACCCTGAGGGACAGCTTCAGGTGCATGTGACCGGTATCGGCGCCATGAGGCTGCAGATCGGCGCCAATGAGGGCCAGGTTCTGGAGGTGGACATTCCCAGAGTTTCCCTGAGGGATATGGGAATTGAAGATCTGGAAGTGACCTCCAAGGACAGCGCCACCGCGGCCATCGACCGCATTGACGGGGCCATTCAGTATGTGTCCAGCGTCAGGGGCCGTCTGGGGGCATACCAGAACAGGCTTGAATCCACCATCAACAGCCTGGATGTTACCACCGAGAACATGACAGGGGCTTATTCCCGGATTATGGACGTGGATATGGCGGAGGAGATGACCACATACACCTCCCAGCAGGTGCTGACCCAGGCAGGCACTTCCATGCTTGCACAGGCAAACGAGAGGCCTTCCCAGGTGTTGCAGCTGCTGCAGTAGGGAAGTGTCGGCGGTTGTTGGATGAGGGATGGACATGAAGAAAGAAGACAGACAGCGGTTTACGCTGAGGATCAGCCAGGCGAATTCCACAGAGCTGGTGGTGATCTTATATGAGATGCTTCTGTGCTATCTGGAGGATGCAGTGGACGCACTGCAGGCGGAGGAGACGGAGGATTTTAAGAGCGCCGTCCGAAAGGCCAGGGGATGTTTGAATGAACTGATGGAGTCCCTGAACCTGAAATACCAGCCGGCTCCGGATCTGCTCAGGCTTTATATATTCTGCATCAGGCGCCTCGCCCGGGGCGAAGTGCGCCGTGATGCGGAGCTGATTGAAGAGGTAAAGCGTGTGATTGTTCCGCTCTGTGATGCCTACAGGCAGATTGCAGAGCAGAACAGTGCAGGGCCGGTGATGGGAAATTCCCAGGTGGTATACGCCGGCCTGACTTATGGACGAAACAGCCTAACCGAAAACATGGCTGACCAGGGCTCTAACCGGGGAATGTTTGTATGAAGTGCCTTCCCCGGGGCCGGGATCTGCCGCCGCCAGGTCGGAGAGATGCTTGTATCTTTTTTGGAGAGAATTAATTTCATAAATGTAGCTGTCGATCAGATCGGTATCCACCGCGTTGTCGAAACCCGCATAGGCCATCTCCAGGGCCTGGCGGGTTTTTTCTATGGATTCTCTCAGGGTTACGGGTGTATAATCTTCTTCTGTTCTGTCATTGATACCATTGTTCTGGCTGAAATACATTTTCATGGCGGTTGGTCCTTTCGTGGGGGAATGGCAATGAGGGTTACGGTAAAAGTATAGGCGCCCGGCTGGGGAAATATTCCAACTTCTGGAAATTATGCGGACACAGGGAGGCGCCTTTTTACCGAGGCCAGGTGAGGAAGCGGGCGTACACAGATTTAGGGGGCGGATGAAAAACCTGGCATACACAGATTTAGGGAACGGATGAAAAACCTGGCGTACACAGATTTAGGGGGCGGATGAAAAACCTGGCATCCACAGATTTAGGGGCCGGATAAAAAATCTGGCATATTCTGGGCCTGGGGGACATAGAGTAGTGTATCAGCAGCAGTACCGAGGGTGGAGGTAAAATGGAAAAAATTATTAATGTGGTCATGAGAGCAATTCTGGGCACCATTGCCATGTATTTTATCAACACGGCTCTGGCGCGGGCGGGAATCTCCCTGGGAGTGGGCATCAATACCTTTACTGTTTTGACATCGGGGATCCTTGGATTTCCTGGGCTGCTGGCCCTTTATGGAGTGGGGATCTACCGATCTTTGTAGCTTTTTACTAAAAATGATTTTTTTCTCCTTTGCCTCTTGAAATCCTGGAAGTCCTGGGATATAATGCATACATAATATAACAGATCAGTTATTTCATATGATTTTCAACGATTCAGTTATTCCTGGAGGCAGGTATCGCCTCAGAGTTCAAGCATTACAATAAAAAGGCAAAGGAGATGGTTTTTTGGCGGCCCTGTGTGTCTTTCTGGCAGCGGCATGCGGTTTCGACTATAAGAAGAAAAGGATTCCCAACGGTCTGTTGGCTTTGGAAGCTTTATCTGGGGCGGCAGAGTGTCTGTACGGCAGCGGGTTTCCAGGGGTGTCTGTTTTTGTTGGAAAAGCGCTTCTGGTCACGGCACTGCTGTATCCTCTGTTCAGGATTGGAACCCTGGGAGCGGGGGATGTGAAGCTTTTCGGTGTGACTGCAGGATATCTGCCTTTCGGAAAAATTCTGACTTTCTTGTTCTTTTCTCTGCTGACTGCGGCAGTGATCTCTCTTATTAAAATGTGGAAGGAAAAAAGCTTCCGGGGGCGTGCGGCACGCCTGTGGGGGTATGGGGAAGATGTGATAAAAAACGGCAGGTGGAAGCTGTATCCTGTGGAAGAACAGGGGGCGCGGGTCTGCCTGTCAGGGCCTGTGCTCATAAGCGCACTGCTGTGCTGGGGAGGTGCCTATTGAAAGAAAAAGCAGCCGGCAGGATCATGGTGCTCTTTGACACGGAGGAAGAGTATGCGCAGCTGATGACGGATTTTTTGAACCGGCAGAGGGATCTGCCCTGGGTGCTTCATACCTATACCAATGGAGAAGACCTGGCCGGAGAAGAAAAAGGGGGGATTGACCTTCTGGTGGTGTCAGAGACAGCTTACTGCCCTAAGGTGCAGGAACTTGCTCCCGCATGTCTGGTGATCCTCAGCGAGACCGGCATTAAGAAGTGGGAGGGGCCTGTCTATGTGGACAAGTATCAGGAGGCGGAGGAAGTGCTCAGAACCCTTCTTGGCATCTATATGGATATGGGGGAAACAGGGCTGCCCAGAAGGATAAAGAACCGCAGGACAGTTTTTATCGGAAATTATTCTCCCGTCAGAAGGGCCATGCAGACTTCCTTTGCCCTCACTATGAGCCAGCTTCTGGCCAGGGAGCATTCCATACTGTATTTGAATTTTGAACACTATGCGGGCATCTCCCAGCTTCTGCCTGATATGCAGACGCTGGATCTTGCGGACCTGCTCTATTTTCTCAACGCTGATATGGACAGATTCAGGCTGAGGCTGCAGACCATACTGCAGCACAAAGGGGGGCTGGACTATGTTCCTCCCATGAGGACAGGGCAGAACCTGCTGTCCGTAACCAGGGAGGAGTGGATGGGGCTGCTGCAGAAGCTGGAGGATTTGGGAGAGTATGAGTATGTGATATTGGATCTGAGCGAGAGCATGCAGGGATTGTTTGACATTCTCAGAAAATGTGCCAGGATATACACCCTTACCAGGGAGGACAGAATTGCCAGAGGTAAGCTGCTTCAGTACGAGCAGGTGCTTGCCCTGTATGAATACAAAGACCTGTTGGACAAGACCAGGAGGCTGAGCCTGTCCCACATCCGCAGACTGCCGGAGGAGCTGGAACAGCTCACAAAGGGGGATCTGGCGGAGCTGGTAAAAGGACTGTTGAGGGAACTGAAGGAAAAGGAAGGGGAAGAAGAGTGGAATACACAGAACTGAAGAGAGAACTGCGCCGCAGGGTCCAGGAGAGTATGGATTATCGGAAGGATCTCACGGACAGGGAGGTGGAGGACACCATAGACGAAGTGATGCTGGAATACAGTGGCATGCTGATCTGCCCGGTGGATGCCAGAAGGAGTCTGAGGAAAGAACTTTTTGACTCCCTGCGCAGACTGGACATTCTACAGATATTTGTGGAGGACAGCTCGGTGACAGAGATTATGATCAATGGCAAGGATCATATTTTCATAGAACAGGACGGGGGACTGCGGGAGCTGGATGTGGGCTTTGAGTCCGAGGAAAAGCTCCAGGATGTGATTCAGCAGATTGTGGCAGGGTGCAACCGGGTGGTGAACGAGGCATCTCCCATTGTGGATGCCAGGCTTCCCAACGGCGCAAGGGTGAACATTGTCATGAGTCCCATCGCCATCAACGGTCCCATTGTCACAATCAGGCGGTTTCCCGATAAACCCATCACCATGGAATGGCTGGTCAGGACAGGTTCGCTCACCCTGGAAGCCGCAGAGTATCTGGAGAAACTGGTCAGGGCAAAATATAACATTTTTATCAGCGGAGGAACCGCCAGCGGGAAAACCACGTTTATGAACGCGCTCTCCCATTTTATCAGCCCGGAGGAAAGGGTCATCACCATAGAGGACAGTGCGGAACTGCAGCTGCAGGGTCTGCCCAATCTGGTGCGCCTGGAGACACGCAACAGCAATGTGGAGGGCTGCCGGGAAATTACTATCCGGGAGCTGATACGCTCCAGTCTTCGCATGAGGCCGGACAGAATTATTGTGGGAGAGGTAAGGGGGCCGGAGGCTTTTGATATGCTCCAGTGCCTGAACACCGGTCATGACGGGAGCATGTCCACAGGGCACGCCAACAGCGGCAGGGACATGCTTGCCAGACTTGAGAATATGGTGCTGATGGGAATGGACCTGCCCCTGGGGGCCATACGGCAGCAGATCGCCTCGGGAGTGGATATTTTTGTCCACTTGGGAAGGCTTCGGGACAGATCCAGACGAGTGCTGGAGATCACAGAGGTGGCGGGCTGTCAGGCAGGGGAAGTGACCCTGAATCCCTTGTTTGGATTTGTGCAGAAGGGGGAGGACGGGGAGGGGAAGGTCATGGGGAGACTTGAGAGGAAGGGGGAGATCACAAATGGATATAAACTCACCGCGGCGGGATTATCATAAGTATTCCTGGGAAAAGGGGGAGAGGGTCAGGGGGATTGCCCTGTGCGCGGGACTTACAGGGATCCTTGCCTTTTTCTTTTACAGGAGCCTTCTGGCGGCGGTGCCCCTTTCTGCCGCAGGGGTATATGCTTTTGGTCAGATGGGCAGGAAGAAGGCGGAACAGGCCAGGGAGGAACTGTCCGCTCAGTTTCGGGAGTGCATTCTGGCCGTGGCAACCTCTCTGCAGGCGGGGTATTCTGCAGAGAATGCATTTCTGGAGTGCAGACAGGACATGGGAATGCTGTATGGGGAGAACGCACTGATATGCAGGGAACTGGGCTTTATCGCCAGGGGGCTGGGGATAAACATTCCACTGGAGGAGCTTCTGGAGGATGTGGCGGCCAGAAGCTGCAGTGAGGACATTGCTCTGTTTGTCCAGATATTTGCTCTTGCCAAAAGGAGCGGGGGCAATATGGCGGAGATAATCAGGAACAGTGCGGACCGAATCGGGAGGAGGATTGAACTGCGGCAGGAGGTGAAATCCCTCCTGGGAGGGAGGCAGATGGAGCTGGGAATCATGAAGGGAATGCCCTTTGGGATTCTGCTCTATATCAGCCTGGGCAGTCAGGGATACTTTGACGCGCTCTATCACAACCTGGCAGGGGCGGCTGTGATGACAGGATGTCTGGGGGCGTATCTGGCAGCCTGTCTTATGGGGGAATATATTCTGAGGAGCATTGTGGCCGGAAGTTAAGAAGGGAATATAAGGGGGAAATACTTTTACAATTTGCGTTTAGGAGGTGGATGATATGTATTTGATCGCACTGGCAGCGGCGGGAGGCTTTTTGATTCTGCTGTACCTGGCCCGGGGAGAGGATCCGGGACAGGAGGGTCCGGTTTTTCTGAAACCATTTCTCAAGGTGTCCCTGCATCTGTATAAAAAGCTGTGTCCCCGGTTTCCGGGCCTGTTTTCCTCGTCCCAGGTGGAAAAAGATCTCTCCGGACTTCATCCGGGAGAGCCGCCGGAGTATCTGAAGACCCAGTATTATGTGAGAAAGGCGGCTTTGAGTATGGGGATTGTCCTGGCAGGAACACTTTTTGGGGCGGCGGCCAGGTACAGCGCGGAGAGCGAAGTTCTTCTGGGGGAAGATGGAACTATTCCCCGGGGAGATATCCGGGATGGCGTCCGGGAAATTGTCCTTGCAGCAGAATATGGAAAGAGGCAGATAGACTTTCGGCTGCAGGTGGAGCCCCAACAGCTGTCCCCGGAGGAGACGGAAGCACTCTTTGACTCCCTTCTGGAGGAGCTGCCGGAGTACATTCGGGGAGAGAACAGCAGCCTGCAGGAGGTGAGAACGGATCTGGTTCTTCAGGAGAGATATGGAACGTTTCCGGTGATCTGGGAGTGGGAGAGCAGCAGACCGGATCTTGTGGGCAGCAGCGGTTATGTGATGCCTGTGGAGCAGGCCCAGGAGGTAGTGCTCTCGGTATCCCTCTCCTATGGAGATCATACCAGGAATTCCCAGCTGAAAGTCACCCTTCTTCCCCCTGTGTATTCTGAGGAGGAGCTGCTGTATCTGGAACTGCTCCGTCTGCTTGACCGCACTCAGAAGGAGAGCAGGGGGGAGGAGACATGGCAGCTGCCGCTTGGATTGCAGGGGGAGGAGATCCGGTGGAAGCAGGTGGTGGAGGATAACAGTCTGCTGCTGTGGGCGGGAGCGGTTGGGGCTGCCATCGCCGCATACTTGTTTACGGACAGAGACTTACACGAGAAGTTGGAAAAGCGCAGGAAGAGTCTGCACAGGGAATATCCGGAGATTGTACATAAGCTTGCGCTGTTTGTGGGAGCCGGAATGACCACACGGGGGGCATTCCAGAAGATTGCCGGGGACTATGAGGCAAAGCTTGCAGCGGGAGGCAGAGCCTCCCCTGCCTATGAGGAGATGCTTTACACCTGCAGAGAACTGCGCTCGGGAGTCTCGGAGGGCAGGTCATATGAGCATTTTGGCAGGCGCACCGGACTGCAGGAATATGTCAGGCTGAGTACCCTGCTGATGCAGAATCTGAAGCGGGGAAACAGCGCTCTTCTGGAACGGCTGCGGGAGGAGGCGGACAAGGCCTGGGAGGAACAGCTGCAGCAGGGCAGACGCATGGGAGAGGAAGCGGGTACCAAGTTACTGGTGCCCATGGTGATGATGCTTGCGGTGGTGATGGTGATGATAATGGTTCCGGCATTTTCGGCAATTTAGGCGGGGACAGGATCCATTGCCCGAATATATGGCAGTTCAGACTGGGCGCTGAACAGCTGCGGGAATCTGTTTTGGCGCCGGGCAATGCTGTAGTTTATGTGGAAAAATCAGAAAAAATCCTATGGGAGGCAGAGGAATGAACAGATTAAAGGGAATCAGGGAACTTTTGACGGAAGAGGAAGGCATGGGAACGGTGGAGATTATTTTGATCATTGTAGTGCTGGTGGGGCTGGTCATCATTTTCAAGAACCAGATCACGGCAATCGTAAACAACATTTTCAACAAAATCACCACCCAGACCAACAAGGTCTGAAAGGTTGCCTAGTATACCCCCACCAATTAACCACATGTTTCACTTGTCTAAATTTCCATCTGCATCGTTGTCGTCAGTCATCGTAGCCCGCTACGACTCCTTCCTCCGCCTTGCAGACTGAAAATTTATCCTTCGCGAAACATAGTGGTAATTGTTGTGGATTATACTAGAGTCTGCACAGGGAGGAAAAGGTATGACAGGAACAGGGATATGGGACTGGGGCGAAATGCATGGACCGGTACGGAAGACCCTGGAGGGAAAGGAAAATCAAAATGCATATTTGACAGTGTGCATGGCTCTGTGCCTGGGAGTCGTCCTTTCCCTGTGCCTGACACTCATTGACGGAGTGCGCAGAAATGGGGCCAGAATGGAGGTGGAATGTGTGACGGAGATTGGCCTGCAGAGCATTATGGCAGAGTATCACCGGGAGCTTATGAGGCAGTACAATCTGTTTGCCATCGACACATCCTACGGCACGGACAGATGCAGTAAAACCCAGACAGAAGAGCATCTGCGCAGTTACCTGGAGAAAAATCTCAACTATGAGGATATTTTTCTGTCAGATTATCTTTACCGGGACTTTCTGGCCCTGAGCCTGGAACAGGCTCAGCTGACGAAAGTCTCTCTTATGACGGATTTTGACGGTGCAGTGTTCCGCAGATCTGCGGTTGATGCGGTAAAAGCGGACACGGGACTGGGACTTTTGGAGGAGATCCGGCAGTGGATGGGGGTAATTGAAGTAAATGGTCTGGAGGAGGGGAAAGAAGAGGAGGAAAAACAGCGGATTGACCAGGAGATTGACGCCTATGACGGCATGCGTGTCCAGGTTGAGGAAGAGGAATGGGAGACGTTGAGTATCCGGAATCCTACGGCGGCCCTGGAGGAGAAGAGAAGACTTGGAATCCTGAAGCTGGTTCTGGAGGATGAGGGGGCCTTGTCCACGGGGGTTCTGGATTTGGACAGCCTGGTGGGGAACAGAATGCGCCGGGGACAGGTGAACCGCGGCAGTATGGGGATGGAGGAGCAGACGGGAATGGAAGGTATGGTGGAAAGGTTTCTGTTTCAGGAGTATCTGCTTCGGTATATGGGGCATTACGGAGCGGAAAATTCCCAGCACGCTCTGCATTATCAGGTGGAATACCTGATTGCAGGAAATGAGAGTGATGTGGACAATCTGAGAAGTGTGGCAAACAGAATCTGTGCAGTCCGGGAGGCGGCCAACGCCATCTATCTGCTGTCAGATGAGGAAAAACAGACGCAGATAAGACTGGCGGCAGAGCTGGTGTGCACGCTTGTGGCTCTGCCGGAGCTGACACCCCTTCTGGAAGGAGCGATTCTTTTGGGGTGGGCCTTTGCGGAAAGTATCTATGATGTAAGGTCTCTTCTGGCAGGGGGTAGGATACCGCTTCTGAAAGACCGGGAAAGCTGGCATTACAGTCTCTCCGGGGCCCTGGATGGCGGTCTGAAAGAAGACACCCGGGAGGGAGAGGGGCTGAGTTATGAAGACTATCTGAGGATATTTATGATGTTTACAGACAAGGACACCATTACTGCCAGAGCCATGGACATGGTGGAAGCGGACATCAGGAAAACGCCTGGTAATGAAGCTTTCCGACTGGACGGATGCTGTACAGAAATGGAAGCGTACATAACGATGGGCAGCAGATACGGCTTTCAGTATGAAGTCACAAGACAAAAAAGCTATTATTGACAAAGCACAGGGAGGTGGGCGGTGATGCCCTTTTTATGGAGCGGAAATCAAAAGCAGTTACTGACAAATCTAAAAATGAATCGAAAGAAACCTTCTCCGACAAATCATAAACAATCTCCAGATTCGGCCCGGGATCCGGAGATTTCCTGGAGCGACCGGAAACGGTCCTCCTGTCTTTTCCGTTACATAGAGAGGGTATCACTGTCCGTCTCCCAGAATCTGGCCGGGTTGGTTTTCAAAAAGCAGATTGGTGCAGGTATGACGGTGGAAGCATGTCTTCTCCTTCCACTGTTCCTGTTTTTCTTTGTGAACATGGGGTGCGCCATAGAGATGATCCGCCTGCACGGAAATCTCCAGTTCTCTCTGTGGCAGCTTGGCAGCAGGATGTCGCTGTATGGATATGTGGTCCACAGCGGGGAGGAGCCGGAGGAGGGAAATCAAGAGCCGGGATGGTGGGGGGATATGGCAGGGATGCTGCTGGCTTCCACTTATATTAAGGCGCGCCTGATAGATCTTACCGGCAGGGAGTATCTGGATCACTCTCCGCTGAGAAAAGGAGCAGAGGGCCTGGAGCTGTGGGAGAGCGATATCTTTGGAGAGGAGGACGAGATTGACATTGTGGTAACATACACAGTGTCTCCCTGGAACAGCCTGGCGGGATTTTTTTCTTTTCGGATGGCTAACCGGTATTCGGCTCATATCTGGAACGGCTATGGGCTTCCTTTGGAGGAAGAGTCTGTCCGGGTGGTCTATGTGACGGAGAATGCCTCCGTGTATCATGAGGACAGAAACTGCTCCTATCTGCAGCTGTCCATCCGCCAAATCCCATGGGCAGAGGCGGACAGATGGAAGAACAGTTCCGGCAGGGCATATGAGCCCTGTCAGAAATGCGGCGGAGAGAATATCTCAATGTTCTGTTATGTGACGGATCAGGGCAGACGTTTCCACAGCATGGTGGACTGCCCCGGATTAAAGAGGACAGTGTCCGCTGTGGCGCTGGGGCAAAGCGGGGCAGTCCGGCCCTGCAGCCGCTGCGGACATAAAAGTCTGTGAGGGAGGATAATGTGGGAAAGATAGTCTTAGTGGGAGTTTGGCTTCTGGCTGTCAGCATCCTGGATGTGAGATACCGAAGGGTGCCTGCGTTCCTGCTGGCACTGGGAGGCGTTCCCATAGTGCTGTCAGCGATCTGCCGGTGTGGAAACGAAGGGGCGGCCTGTATTGACATATTAAAGGGGATGCTGCCGGGAGCCATTCTTCTTGTGGCTGCGTTTGCAACAGGAAAAGCAGGATACGGGGACGGCATGGTGCTGCTTCTGCTGGGAATGACTGGGGGAGAGGATATGGTGATACTGCTTTTTGGACTGAGCCTGTTTTTCATTTCAATTTGTGCGGTGGTATTGTTGGGAATGAAAAAGGCTGACAGAAATACCAGACTCCCGTATCTTCCTTTTCTGGCAACAGCCTGGCTGAGCAGTCTGTTGATCTTGGGGATGAAGGTCTGAGCTTTTCCAAAGCGGTACATCTCCTTTAAATATATATCAGAATTGGCATAGGTCTTGGAGGGTTAGTGAATTTTAGAGAGGATTCGGGAATGGTCAGGAGAATGGGAAGAAATTCCAGGGATTTCCGACGGAAAGGAGAAGGATGCGGATAGAAGATGCCTATTTTACGGTGGAAGCGGCGCTGGTTTTTCCCACAGTTCTGGGAACCTTGCTGTTTGTCATATACATGCTGTTTTTTCAATATGACCGCTGCCTTCTGGAACAGGATTTGGCGGCGGCTGCACTTTGGGGAGGCAGTGCACAGATCTCTCACATGGAGGAACTGGAAGAGAGGACTCATGCCAGACTGGGAGAGATGTATCAGGAGAAGTACGTGGCATGGGAGCTGACGGCGCTGGAAGCGACGGTGGAGAGGAACAGATTTGTGGTGTGCGGCAGCGGACGGGTGATGTTTCCTTTTCCGGGGTGGAATTTCGGGAGTTTCCAGAGGCTGTGGGGGATGGAGGCGGAATATGACTGTGACAGATTGTCTCCGGTGACATTTATCAGACACTGCCGCAGGCTGGCAGATTTTATGAATGAGGATAAAGGGACAAAAAGAAAGGTGAATTTTTATGATGATTCAGACAGAGTATACAAGGAGCGCCAACTGTAATTATGAAAGAATATTGCTGGAGGAGAAGCCGGATGAGAAAAAATATCAGTACTGTATACTGAGCCGGGGCGGCATAAAGGGCCTTCTGCCCTGCAGCCTCCGCTATATCAATGGCCGGGCGTATCTTTATTATGATATTTCTTCCCGCCAGAATGTGCTGCAGCTGTATGGCAGCAGAATAATCACCAGAGAGTGGATGAAAGATTTTGTCTGGAGTGTACGGCAGGTGATGCAGGAGACGGGAAGATTTCTCCTGGATATGGGCAACATACTTTGGTATCCGGAACAGATTTTTCAGGATCTGGAGAGCAATATTTTTTCTTTTCTGTACATTCCCTACTATGAGGGTGAACCGAGCTTTATCAAACTGATAGAGTTCTGGGTGGAGCACATTGACTATGACGATGAGATTCTGGTTGACTGTGTATATCATATGTACGATCAGGTGGAGCGGGGAGGAGAATCATACCTGCAGCTTCGATTCTTTGAAGATGCCAAGAGGCTTGAGGAGGAGAGAGAATGTAAGCAGGAACAGAAGCAGGAGCCGGCGGACTGTGCACCAGAGACATTGAAGGGTGCATCTGTCTGCCTGGGAGGAGAGAGCTTTGGGGAAATGTCTGCGGTCAATAAGGTGGAGAAAAAGGCAGAGAAGAAAGGAATTTTGAGTATCTTTGAGGGAAAACGGGGCAGAAATAAGAAAATACGGGAAGATTACAGGCAGTCCATGCAGCTGACCATGACAGAGTTTGCTGTGGCAGAAGAGACGAACTATGGGGAAGAGGAGTATGGGCGCACTGTCTTTATGGAAGAGAAGGGGGAGGGTGCCAGGCCATTTCACAAACTCTGCACACCCCAGGGGCGGCTTCTGGCAAAAGTGGAAGGAGACTCACTGTCCATTGGAAAGAAGAAGGAAGAGGTAGATCTGGCGCTGGAAGACTCCTCTGTCAGTAGGCTTCACGCCCGCATCACTCTGCAGGACGGAGAAGCCTGTCTGGAGGATCTGAACTCCACAAATGGCACTTTTAAAAATGGACTTCGGCTTCAGCCTTATGAAAAACGCAGGCTGGAGGAAGGAGACGAGATAAAATTTGGCAAGGTCCTCCTGATTTTTCGCTGAAGCCGGCGGTACTGATTGAAAAACGGCCTGGATTATGTTAGAATCGACTTGATACGGCAAGAGATATTTGGGAGGAAGAGAAGCCTTTGAAAGCGATGAATCTGAGGACGTTGCGGGGTCAGCCCATTGTCAGCATACTGTTGGTGGCGGTGAATGTGGCAGTCTTTCTTGTATGTACATTTACCGGAGATCTGTTGTATGACAGAGGCAGACTGGACGTGTATGGTGTGCTGGTGCAGAAGGAATATGGCAGAGTGGTATGGGCATTGTTCCTTCACAGCGGGATAAGCCACTTGTTTAACAATATGCTCCTGCTGTTTTTTCTGGGTGCCATGATTGAGAAAGAGGTGGGGCATCTGTGGTATACTCTGCTTTATTTTGTCTCCGGTATCGGCGGAAGCCTGGTATCTCTGCTGGAAAAAACAATGAATTATGATTATTCCGGATCCATTGGCGCCAGCGGTGCTATCTTTGGCCTGGACGGAGTGCTGCTTGCCATGGTGTTGTTCTCCGGAAAAAAGATGGAAAATGTTTCCGCACCCAGGGTGTTGCTGATGATAGCGTATTCTCTGTACAGCGGTTATACAGGGGTCAATATTGACAATGCCGCTCATGTGGGCGGGCTGATCACAGGTTTTTTGGCAGCTGCTGTTCTGTGTATCCTGCAGAGATGGAGAAGGGGGAAAAAATCCTGAGAAAGATGGCAGGAAAACTGTGGATGGGGCAGGGAATTGTGAGGTGGAATCTTGAATGTAAATATCTATTACGGCGGCAGAGGGATTATAGATGATCCCACTTTGTTTGTCATCAACAAGATGCAGGAAATTCTGGAGGAGCTGAGGGTAAAAGTCACCCGGTATAATTTGTATGAGAGCAAAAATACAATATCCACACTTCCGCAGACGCTTCGGGATGCGGATGGCATTATCCTGGCCACCACGGTAGAGTGGTTTGGCATTGGAGGATATATGCAGCAGTTTCTGGATGCATGCTGGCTGTTTGGGGATAAAGAAAAAATAGCGGATATCTATATGTGCCCGGTGGTCATGTCTACCACTTACGGGGAGAGGGAGGCAAAACATAACCTTGCCATGGCCTGGGAAATTCTCGGAGGACTGCTGTGCAGCGGCATATGCGGCTATATAGAGAATACTGTCATGCTGGAGATGAATGAGCAGTATCTGAAAATTATTGAGAACAGAACGGAGAATATATACCGCGCTGTCAACCAGCATATTGCATGTTTTCCAGCCAGCAATCAGGTAGTGAAGCAGAAAGTGGCGGTGCCCAAAGGGCCAAGCCTGACGCCTCAGGAGACGGAACAACTGTCTCAGTATGTGTCTGACGACAGCTATGTACAGAGGCAGAAGCAGGATATCCAGGAGCTGGCAAGTCTGTTCAGGGACAGACTCAGTGAGGGGGAGAACGACAACGAGGAGGAATATCTGGCGGCTTTAAAGAAGGCATTCCGCCCACAGACAGGATTCAAGGCTCAGTATGTCTTTAACATAGAAGAGAAGAAAAAGAGTCTCATGGTAACGGTGGACGGGCAGCAGCTGGAGTGTAGCTATGGCGCCCCATCCCACTCGGATGTGGAGCTCAGGCTGGGGAAGTCGGCCATGGAGGATATTGTCAATGGCAGAATGACATTTCAGAGGGCCTTTATGTCGGGAGCTATGAAGACGAAGGGAGATTTCCGTATTCTCCGGACGCTGGACGAGCTGTTTCAGTTTGACGCATTATAAAGCTGGAGGGCCGGCTGTAAAAGGGGGATAGAATTTTCCGACATAATTCTCATACAGGAATGTGGCGGCAGATTTGATGTGAGAGAAGAAAAGACGGAGGCTGGATGATGAGAAAAGAAGATTGTATATTTTGCAGGATTGCCAGTGGGGAGATTCCTTCCTATACCTTACATGAAGACGAACATTTTCGGGTGATCCTGGATCTGGGACCGGCGGCCAGAGGGCATGGGCTGATTCTTCCTAAAGAACACGCTGAGACTCTCTATGATCTTTCTGAGGAAACGGTCGGGGAGGCATTTGTTCTGGCCAGGCGGATGGCGGTTAGAATAAAGGAGAAGCTGGACTGTGACGGCTTGAATCTGGTACAGAACAATGGGGCGGCGGCAGGACAGACTGTGCCGCATTTTCACATTCATGTCATCCCCAGGTATAAGGATGACGGGCAGAAAATCAATTGGATTCCCGGTGAACCTTCTCAGGAGGAACTGGAAGCTGTCAAAAGGCAGATCGCAGAATAGAGGAATGGGTATGAGGACGTTAAACGTCGGTGAAATTACAGATAACATAAAAGAAATGTGCATAGAGGCAAATCATTTCCTGTCAGAGGATATGGTCTGTGCCATGGGGGAGGCGGCGGAAGCTGAAAAATCTCCTCTGGGCAGACAGATACTGGGACAGCTGCAGGAGAATATGAGGATCGCAGGGGAGGATATGATTCCCATATGTCAGGATACCGGAATGGCTGTGGTTTTTCTGGATATAGGACAGGAAGTGCACTTTACGGGAGGGAGCCTGGAAGAGGCGGTACACGAAGGAGTCCGTCAGGGGTACAGGGAAGGTTTTCTGCGGAAATCTGTGGTGAGAGATCCGCTGTTTCGGGAAAATACCGGAGACAACACCCCTGCTGTCATACACTATTCCCTGGTTGAGGGGGATGGGGTAAAGATCACAGTGGCGCCAAAGGGATTTGGCAGCGAGAATATGAGCCGCGTATTTATGCTCAAGCCTTCCGACGGGATGGAGGGAGTAAAAAACGCAGTGCTGACGACAGTGAAGGAGGCAGGACCCAATGCCTGTCCGCCAATGGTGGTGGGGGTGGGTATCGGAGGCACTTTTGAAAAATGTGCTCTGATGGCCAAAAAAGCGTTGACTCGTTCTGTAAAGGAGCGCGCGGAGATACCATATGTCTGCAGGATGGAAGAAGAGCTTTTGGAGAGAATAAACGGTTCTGGCATTGGTCCTGGGGGACTGGGGGGGACGGCCACGGCACTGGCAGTCAACATTGAAGTCTATCCCACCCATATTGCAGGGCTGCCTGTGGCAGTAAATATCTGCTGTCATGTGAATCGGCATGCTGTGCGGACTCTGTGATAAACCGGCAGAATATTCGTATGCGGCAGTTCCAAAAAGCGGAATACATGGGGAGAGTGGAATGGAAAAGCATATATCGGTACCATTTACAAAAGAGACGGCGGCATCCCTCTGTGCAGGGGATTATGTGTACCTGACAGGAACAATATATACTGCCAGGGACGCGGCTCACAAGAGGATGCAGGAAGCGATGGATAGGAATGAGGCGCTGCCTGTTGACATGGAGAATAATGTTATATATTATATGGGACCGTCTCCGGCCAGACCAGGAAGGGCAATCGGATCGGCCGGCCCCACCACGGCCAGCCGTATGGATAAATATGCGCCGGCCCTGTTGGATCTGGGACTCAAGGGCATGATAGGAAAAGGCAGGCGAAGCCAGGCAGTGAAAGAGGCAGTGGTGCGCAACGGAGCGGTTTATCTCGCAGCGGTGGGAGGCGCAGGGGCTCTCCTGTCCCGCTCTATTGTCTCTTCAGAGGTGGTTGCATACGATGATCTGGGCACAGAGGCGGTCAGAAGACTGGAAGTAAAGGATTTTCCTGTCATTGTAGTTATGGATGCCGGGGGAAATGATCTGTATGAGACCTCTATATTAGAATATTGCGAGAAATGAGTCTGTGGCCGAAGGGGTTCTCCACAGGGCAGTTTCGCAGCAGTCTTTGTTTCAGGTACACATAATCCTCTGCACAGAGGAAGCCGGCGTCACGTATGTCTGTCAAAGGGGCAGATTTTTCAACGGCTTTCGGCAACAGCATAGAATACAGCTTGCCCTGGAGAGGGCGCTGGGGCTTTGGTTCAGAAAAGCCCTCTTCAGGGCGCGAAAAAAATATTAGAAAATAATTGAAAAAAGTGATTGACAAACAGGGGGGCCTTATGTATAATCAATAATGTTCCAAAAACAACAGGTAATACCGCAATATATTGGCAGCGATGCATTTCGGATGAGGAGAAATACTCAAGAGGCCGAAGAGGCGCCCCTGCTAAGGGTGTAGGTCGGGCAACCGGCGCGAGGGTTCAAATCCCTCTTTCTCCGTTATCTGCTGTAGCGAGAAGATGGAAGAGATGCAATCAAACTTCTATCTGCAAAAAGCACGGCAGAGAAAAATGCCACATTTTAGAAAAAAGGTGTTGACAAGCCAAAAGAAATGTGGTATAATGAAAATCCACTGTGAAGTGAGCAGACAAGCGCAACTCCCCAGCGGAAAGGTCAATGAAAAACAAAACGAAAAAAGTTGAAAAAAGTAGTTGACAAAAACAAAAAGCTATGATATCCTATCAGAGTTGCTGCTGAACAAAGCGGCACAGCACCTTGACAAACGAACAGCAATGCAGCCCTGAAAATTCCAAGAGACCGGAAACGGTCGGAGATTTCAGAGTTAAAAAGAACGAGACCAAAAGACAGTAAATACCAGGGAGACCTGGTGCCAGAGAAGACTGGCAGGACAAAACTTGAAACAAAACATGAGAGTTTGATCCTGGCTCAGGATGAACGCTGGCGGCGTGCCTAACAC
>OFGE01000264.1_pt1 | contig 60448 bp, 52 predicted proteins | sample 1521681 | NCBI WGS metagenome assembly OFGE01 (sample SAMEA3504093, study PRJEB24116) | mouse gut metagenome | biome: mouse gut; feature: mouse-associated habitat; material: faeces | place: Denmark | collected 2011 | reverse complement strand
AAAAAATGCTGACCTCGCCTGTGCGGTTTGGTCTGCGTTTATGGCTTCTAAGCTCATGCACAAGCTCCCAAGTATTGTTATCAATGATGGCTTCGTGGGTATTTTCAAAGACTTTCCATTCTTCTCTCGGTCTGTGTATTTTGGTCTTGTCTTTGAAAGAGCGTGTCGTAGAACGGAAATTGACTGTATGACCGCAGTATTCAAGCCGTTCCAAAATATCTGCAACCGTTCTTGCCGCCCACTTATGAAGTATGGCGGGAAGTGCAGCCTAAATCCGACTTCTCGTTCGGTAAGTCCATCAAAAAAGATTGCCTGTATCAACGCCTGTTCACTGTCCGACAATAAGGGCAGGGCGGTTTTCAGCCTGTCCAACATCACCGCATGGATAACAGTTTTCTCGACATCCGCCGATTCATCAGCAATGAAGTCTAAAGCGTTGCCCTCATCATCCATAAAGCCATCCAATGAAAGCAGGCTGTTCTTTGTATCCAGTTTCTGAAGATAACGCCACCGCTCCTTATCCCGATAGAAGTCTGTGTACTGTTCCCTTGCGACTTCAAGCAAGCAGCGTTGCATGGGCAGAGACTTTTTTAACAAACTTCCTGCTTTTCCCCGATATGCTATGTATGAATTAACCTTGCTTTGTATGAGCAGATTGAATACCGCCCGAAAAAAGGACATAAAAATCTCTCCAAACTTCAAAACAGGTTTGGAGAGTGTCTGTTAGTCTTTCAGGCATAGCAGAACCGCCCACCAAACAATCGTTTTTTTTATTCGGTGGGCATGTATTGCTCTTAGATTTTATTTATCCGTGTCAATAATTTTTATCTCATATACTGTCGGATAGTAATATGGCGTTTCTTCTGTATATGCATCTTTTAATGTTACAGTAACAGCATTTCCTTGTTGAAAATTAGTAATTGCTATTTCTTTTCCATCTCCACCAAGCAGTTTTGTAACTTCACTTATACCGAGAGAATTGATAGGACTGCCATAGATTTCAGTTGTTCGTTCTACAATCAATCGAACCTCTCCATCAGGTTGTGTGACAATTTCCTGAACAGTAGCGTCAAATGACTTTTCAGACCATCTTGGGGATTGGCAAACCGCCATTACACCGATAACAATAACCGTCAAAATCACCATAACACCTAAAATCATTATTTTTTTCTTTTTCATACTGTGCTCCTTACGCAACCTGATGTTTCTTAAATCCTAATCTTGCTAATGGCAGCATAATTACTGTTAAAAAAGCATACAAGATAGTCCTTACGGTGAGCGCATCCCAAACCAAACCGCCGAATTGGTATGAAATATATTTGCCAAATTCTGGCATTGTTGAACGGTAGGGCAGCAAAAACAAAATCAGATTATATGCTCCTGTTGTTCGGTTTGGCGTTAAGAACATAGGAATGAATAGTATGGGAACAAGAATAATCAGCACAAGATAAGGGCTTTTCAGTTGTGCAGACAAAAGGAGTGTCAGTCCAACCATAGCAAGGAGTACCAAGTAAATAATTCCAATATTGATAAGGACAGCCTGTAAAAATGTCAATGGGTAAGGAATTGTTGTATTTGCAATCTGCAACGGCAGATTCCAGCCATCTGCTCCAAACGCTGCAAGCGGCAATCCACACGCCACAACAATATGGAGTATAAATGCAGCCGTTCCAAATAAAAGTGATGCTGCAATTTTTGCTGTTGTCAGTTTTGTTTTTCCATACTTTGCAGATAAAATCACTGCGTCTGTTCCCGCCTGATATTCCCCAGAAAAGACAGGAGCAACCACAATGCAGACAGCCAGTAATGCGAACATCAAAAGCTCAAAGCTGCTTATAATGACTTCCCATCCTTCGTAATATCCATATTGCAGCGGTGTGTCCACCTTGCCCGCCATACTGTCCCAAAATTCTTTTTGTTCATCGGATAATTTTCGGGATGGATTGTTAAGCAGGGTTTGTATCTTTCCTTCCATTGTCTGATAAAAGAACGCTCCGTCTTTTATATCCAAATCAGGGAGATTGTTATAGCCCAGAATTTCATTTGGCTTACTGTAAGCGTTGGCAATCAGGTTAAGCAGTTTTTCCCTTGGTGCAACTCCATTCCAATAAGCATCGCCAATTAAAAACTGTTCGTTTCCGTCATATCCGATATTATCAGGGTTTACAAAAAGTTCTTGCACTTCTCGGATTGTTTCAGCAATATATTCCTCGGACAAAGGAACTGACAAATCCGCATACTGCTCTTTTTCATAAGCAATACCCTCTGTCCCCTTTATGACACCATCCTGATTGTAAGTTTGGTATTGTATAATGGGCAGACCGAAAAGAAATCCTGTTAAAATCAGGCTTACTGCCATAACAATTAAAGTAGATTTTTTACGCAGTATCTTCAAAAACTCATATTTTACCAGCATATTACCTTTCCTCCTGTTTTTCATTTTTTTCTCCAAAATGGTACAAAAATAAATCTTCTAAACTCGGCTCTACAATCCGTGCATCTTCCCTCGGAGCAGTTTCCTCTATCATGCGCAGCCGCACCATATTGTTTTCGTGGTGAAGGTTTACAACAGAAAATTTCCTGCTATATTCCACAGCAGTCCTTTCATCCACTAAGAGTTCCCACACCTTGCCTTTGATATCGTCTGTAACCGTACTCATCGGCTCCTGCAAAAGAAAACGACCTTGCTTCATCATCAAAATCGTATCTGCAATATAAGAAACATCAGAAACAATATGCGTGGATAAAATAACAATTTTTTCTCTTGCAAAATCTGAGATAAGATTGCGGAAACGCACTCTTTCTTTTGGGTCAAGCCCCGCCGTAGGTTCATCCAATATCAGGATAGATGGTCTGTTCAGTTCCGCCTGTGCAATACCAAGACGCTGTTTCATACCTCCAGAATAAGACTTGACTTTTTTATCTGCCACATCGGTCAAGTTTACCATGTAGAGCAAATCCTCTGTTCGTTTTTTTGCCTGTCTTTTATCAAGTCCTTTCACCGCCGCCATATACAGCATAAATTCACGGGCGGTGAAATCAGGATAAAAGCCAAAATCCTGCGGCATATATCCCAAATGGGTATAATACCTCTCACCTAATTGCTCGATTGTTTTTCCGTTTAAACTGATACTGCCCGAAGTTGGTTTGAGAACCCCGCATATCATCCTCATCAGCGTTGTTTTGCCCGCACCATTTGCACCAAGCAGCCCATATACCCCCGGCACTAAATTAGCACTTACACCGCCCACAGCAGATTTTGTTCCGTACTGCTTTCTTAAATCTTGTAACTGTAATTCCATACAGAACCTCCTCGTATTCATATTTATGGTCATTACCCGCAAAAAAATAGATGACCTAGCTTTAAGCATAAATCATCTATCTTAGGCAGTGCTTTTTTGTATCTTAAATTAATCTTAAGATACCCTTATGCCAGGGTCTGCCCCAGCGAAGCGAGGGTATACGGCAATAACAATGAAACCTTAAGTTATTGATCCACGAAAGGAAGAACGATAGTAAACCGTGTTCCTTCACCCCGTTTGCTTTTAACAGCAATATTTCCATTGTGGAGTGTTATAATCTGTTTTGCAATTGCAAGTCCAAGACCGCTTCCCTCTGGTTTCTCTCTCATGTTTGTCCCTCTGTAATATCGGTTAAACAATTCCGACTGTTCCTTGTCACTCATACCTATTCCGTTATCAGAAATGCAAATCAATATTTTATTTTTCAAACCTGTGTCTATACGGATTGTTACCTTTGTTTCGGGTGGGTTATGCGTCAATGCATTAATGATAAGGTTAATTACGGCACGGCGGAATAAATCAATGTCAATGCAAACCTCACATTCCTGCATATTGCTTTCAAACTCAATACTGCGATTAGCAAAGGCAGGGTCATTTACAATATCAATGACCAGCTCTTTCAGAAAACGCACAAGGCGTACCGTCTGTGGACGGTATGGCACTGAACATGATTCCAACTGATAGGTCAGCTTTAAATCGTTAATCATCTTTTCAGTATGATTCACATTTTTTAAGATAATTCCACCGTATTCCTGTATGGTTTCACCGTCTAAGTTGGGACTGTCCATAAGCAATTCCGCATAGCCCTTAATTGGCGAGAGCGGTGTTTTCAAATCGTGCGTAATATTTTCAATCCACTCCCTTCGTATCCGTTCCGTATCCTGCTGAACTTTATCACTATGGCAGATTGCTGAATTCATCTTATTAAGCGCCCCATAGATTTCTCCAAAAACTCCCTTTTCAGACAACGACGTATAGGAACGCATTGAAATATCCCCGATACCTTCTGATATTTTGCCAAGATGTTTGGTAAGCCAAAAGCCATAACAAATCATGAACAGAAGAATGGAACACAAAATGAAGAATATTCCCCTGCGGAACAATGGGGAAAGCCGTCCCACATTCTCTCCGTTATAGTAAAGCATATGTTTCCCTATCGAATAAGGAAATCCAATCAAATAGCACCATGTTTTCCCTGATTGTTCATAGCTGTTCACAAAAACAGTGTTTCCCTGTTCATAGGCACTTGTGCGGAGCGAAATCAGTTCAGATGCAGAGTATTTGATTGGATAATCCTCAGGCTTGTTGTGGCAAAAAACCTCTTGTCCTGTTTCATCAATGACCTGAAGCCACAACCCATATTCGTCCAACCGCTTAAGCCCTATTTCTTCTATTTTGACATTGCCGTTATCGTTCTCCATCCATACTGAAAAATTATCTGTAAACCTGTCTGGCCATGATGCTAAGCTCAAACCTTCTGGCTCAGTTATTCCGAAAATATAGTAGAACATTCCGATTGCAATAACAACGGCGATAAGAAGTAATGCTGACGCTAAAACGAATATCCTTAAAAATGGATTTTGTTTCTTTTTATTTCTCATGTGGATTTACCAATTTATAGCCTAAGCCCTTCATCGTGATAATATATTTGGGTGCTGCTGGATTTTCCTCTAACTTTTCACGCAAATGACGGATGTGTACCATTACCGTATTATCACATCCAAAGCTGTCCTCACCCCAAACAGTTTCATATAAGCGTTCACGGCTGACTACCCGCTCTAAATTTTCAGCCAAATACCGTAAAATCTCAAATTCCCGTGCGGTTAACCCGATTTCCTTATCATTCTTCATTACCCTACAGCCATCAGTATCTATCATCAGTTCACCAATTTTAATAGAAAAATCCTGTATTGGAACTTGTCTGTATTCCGCACGGCGTAACTGTGCTTTCACCCTATATGCTATTTCTTTAGGACTAAACGGCTTTGTGACGTAATCGTCACCGCCAACAGCCAAGCCAAGTATTTTGTCCAATTCATCATTTTTTGAAGAAAGAAACAAAACAGGGCAATGAGAGAACTCTCGGATTTTTTTACACACTTCATACCCATCTATATCTGGCAGCATAACATCTAAGATAATAATGTCTGGCTGAATTTCCTTGCACGTAATTACAGCGGAAATCCCATTATCAATTTTAGTAATATTGTAAAAACCCTCTATGTTTAGAGCCTTTTCAAGTAAATCTAATATATCTGGCTCATCATCAACAAGCATAATTTTATATTTAGTCACTTAACAGCACCCTCACTTTGTTTTGTATATTGTACTTTGTGTATCAGAATAATACAAGCTATGGCATCCTTAATTTTAGCTTAAGATTTGCTGTCATTATGATAATGGGGTCTTAGGGGCTTTTGCCCCTAACAAGCGGATTTGGATAGCCAAATTCAGTGCTTGGTAAGACATTGTAGCCTTTACACCAACTTAAATATTTATAAGATTTTTAATGAGAATGTTCGTCTTTTATCTTTTTTTCTTCTTCTTTCCATGCTCTTTCATACAATTCTTTATACTTATAATTGCCCCCGCTTGCATATTTTCTCATTAAACCAACCTCAAATAATCCATCCCATCGAACATGTATATGGTCAAATCGATGGTAATTCAATTCGTCTGTACATATTGGCAATACTGCTCTTGACTCAGCCTCGTTCATCAAATAGTATGGGTATTGACATCGCAAAACAGTACGGTTTTGTTCAATTTTATTTGATTTTTTGTTCCAGCATAGCAATAAAAACTGCACACTATTAAACCTAAATACATATGAAATTTTTAAATCTGGAAAATTTTCTTTTTCTATATCTTCATTCAAAGTAATCTGTCCTGTTTCATAATTTATATTTCTTATCATACTGTTTGAGTAAAACAATGGATTTTTACCCCAACGTAATTTAAGATTTCCAAACATTGCATCAGGAACAGGAGAAACATTAACAGCAAGCCCACACAAAATAGTTATGTTTGCTTTAGGGATAGCATCATTGGAATTCATAAGAAATTGTTTTATTTCTTCATCCAAAAATGAGCAATCTTCTTTATGTGACCGCATATCATTATAAGCATATTTCAATAGCATTTTTTGAATCATGACATAGTCATATTCTATTTCAACCCTGTCATTTTCACTATAGGTTTGAATAAAATATTTCGCTATAAAATCCTTGGCATAACTATCGATATATGAAATTCGATTATTATTGCAATCAGCACAAACATCTTTTACCATAGGGTCTGACTCATGAATCCTATTTCTCGTTTCATCAAAAGTTATATAACACTCTGGAAACAAATCCAATATCGCACATGAAACAATATGTTCTTTAGTTCCTTTTGCTTCTTTTCCACAATACGCACATACCATATTTATAAATTCCTTTCAACATTTTAAGAGATATTCTTAAATAAATTCTCATCAATTTTACATCAAGCATTTACCGCTTTTAAATCATTCTGTCAATGGTGGTAAGGCATTTGTTTAAGTTTTTGAACCTTTCAAACTATAAATTGGCCTACAATCCGTAAGCCAATTTATTCAGACAACTCACTCTCTATTTCCTTCACTGTCGGCAAACTACTCTTAAATTCCTCACGAAGTACCTTTGTCAATTCATATTCTGCAATCCCAATTGGTTGTGAAATATCATCAAGTGCATACTCAGCGACAACATCATCTTTATCCTTGCAAATAAGTATACCTATTGTCGGATTATCCTGTTCTGTTTTCATCTGTTTATTGACAGCCGTAACATAAAAATTTAATTTACCTGCAAATTCTGGCTTGAATTTTTCCGTTTTCAGCTCCACGACAACATATCAATGAAGACTGACATGATAAAAAAGCAAGTCCATATAGAAATCACTTTCACCGACGTGCAAATGAACCTGTCTTCCCAGATAAGAAAAACCTGTGCCTAATTCCAGTAGAAACTGAGTAATTTGCTTGATAAGGGCATCCTCTAATTCTTTCTCGTCATATTTTTCTCTCAAAGTCAGAAAGTCAAAATTGTATGGATTTTTCAATGTTTGTTCAGCTAAATCAGACTGCGGCTCTGGCAATTTCAATTGAAAATTGGTAATAGCCTTACCCTGTCTGTCATACAGACCGCCATCTATCTGATGCTCTAAGACAGTTCTGCTCCAACCATTATCCATCGTTTTCTGCGCATAAAATAACGCTTCTGCGATATTTTTGCACTTGTACATAATCCTTTGATTATGTCCCCACGGAATATTTTTAACTAATTTTTCAACCAGTTCCATTTGGCTTACAGGCTGTAAGCCATTTTCATTGGAATTATAAAATTTGTACCAGTATCGTATGCTTTTTAAATTTTGCACTGAAAAACCCGACATATTAGGAAATGTTTTTCGTAAATCTTTGCTCATTGTTGCAAGAAATGCCTCTCCCCATTTCGCATTTTTCTGCTTGGCAACAATATCTCTGCCTATATCCCAATACAAATTGAGCAATTCATAATTCACATTAACAGAAGCCTTTATCTGGCTATGTTTTATTCTGGCTTTTATATTTTCTATCCATGCCTGTATATGTGCTTTCCATTTTACCATACACGAGTGAATTTTTCCACTTTCTTAGATGAAACAGCGGCATTAGCTTTGTGCCGATGCCGCTTTCAAAATCAATTATAAATAAGTTCTGCAAAAATAATTTCATCCGCCTGTTGTCTGATACAATTCATGAGTTGTGTCCATTTTATAGGGCTAATTATCTTTAATAGTTCTGTAATTCCTCGCTCTTGTTTTATCTGCTCTACAATCCGAAAAAACGCTCTTATGCCTGACTGTCAATTTTAACAAGGTATTCATTAAGTTTCCCACTTGTAAGCAAGTTTGTATAAGTCACTCTACGGTAATGCTGTAGAAAATATAAATGCCGTTGTCTATAAATATCAATTTCAAAATTTCCTGTGTCTGGCATTTCAAGATTAGGAATTGCATAATCGTTTTCTTTTCGGTATGTACCGTCAAATTCTTCAAATAATGATTTCATTGTAGTTTCCTCCAATAAATTTAGTTGTTCCTACAAATTCATCATATCCGACCATCTCTACAAATTCTCTAAAACGCCGCAAGGGACACTTCCTTATGTGAAGAGCCCCTTGCCGGCAGTCTTTTTTATACAAAAATATTTTATTTTTTTAATTTTTATGGTTTTTTTGCTGCTCCATTTCCATAATACGACATTCCGGATCTGTGTCTGTGCATCCATGATCGTGACACTTCCAGTCTTTTTAAGACTTTCATCTGCCCAATAATTAGAATTTATAAAATTTCTCACTACTTTTCGGAAAAGTGTTCCTGAAATATGAATCACAGCTCTATCGGCTTATATCCCAATGCCTTGTCTGCGACTTCCTCTGGAGACATTTCATCCCAAAATATGTAATCGGAAATTTGTGGATGATATTGACAATATCACAACGTCATATATTCATGCCTCCATTCCCTGTTTTTCTTTGCCCTGTCTACTGCGTCTTTAAGCTTCTTTACATAAGTGTCTTCTGTTTCCCTTCCCGCCACATAATCCAGAAAAGCCGCCAGCTCCCTGCTCACGTCGTCCAGCTGGCTGTCCGCGTTCAGGAAAATCTTCACCGCTCCATCTCCCAGAAAGATTTCCTTATCCTCCTTACAGACGTTCTCAAACGTATAGATGTGCCTTCCCCGGCCAAATACATCAAACGGACATATAAAAATAATGTAGCTCGGCTTCAGCAGCTTGTAATGCTGCCCCTTGTCAATCAACTGCAAGTCTATCATATTCTGGTAGTACCGGGTTCTTTTCGGAAGCTCCTTCGTGTCTACAACCTGCATCTCAATATCGTAAATTGTGCCCCTGCCGTCCCGGACATATACGTCCAGCCGGATGCTTTTCGCATCTGCGTCGGGCTTGATCTCCTTTTGCAGTTGGGGATACTCTATGCGGTCAATCTCCAAATCCGGGAGTATTCTTTGAAGCAGTTCCTTGCAAAGCCCCGCATCCTGCATGATCTTCCCAAATAAAAAGTCATTCGCTATGCCCAGCTCCTCCCAGGCCGCATTCTTTCCCATGCTTTCAAGTTCCATGTTTCCCATCTCTTATACCTCCAAAACTCCCTGCCTTATTCATATTTTACTGCTTTTTTACCAGAACCGCAAGACAGCGGACACGGAAATCAATTTTCAAAAAGCTATCAAAAAGATATAATGATGGCATGGATAGAAAAACATTAACCGACTTCTTTGAAGAAGTAGAAACAACAGAAGAATACAATGGATACTTTTGCAGTATTGCAGAAGCAATTAGCATCGTGGTACTTGGAAGCCTATGCGGTTTGAAAAATGTCAGCCTGATTCATCCGTGGGCGGAAAGTGAACGTGTAAGCGGATTTTTAAAGGAGAAATTCGGAATCAGCCACATTCCATGCTACTATTGGCTTTTAGTACTGCTGAAAATGGTGAAAACGGACACACTGAATCAATGTCTGATGAGATGGGCTGCCCAATTTTTACCCGAAGACCGCAGTCAGACAACCATTTCCCTGGATGGAAAAACAATCCGTTCCACAACAGGGATGAAGCATATTGGAAGCCCCCTGCATATTATCAGTGCCCAGATTTGCGAACTTGGGATTACCCTGGCATCAGAATCGGTTTCAACCAAAAGCAACGAGATTCCTGCAGTACAGGAGCTGCTGAAAAAAATGGATGTTGAAGGATGCCTGGTTGTTGCGGATGTGCTAAACTGCCAGCAAAAAACTGCAGGGATAATTGTCAAAGGGAAGGGCGATTACTTATTGGACGCAAAAGGCAACCAGCCGAATCTTGAGAGAGAAATCTCTGAATATGTCCAGGATGATACGCTTAGGAAGGGCATGGACTGTGAAAGAAGGACAGAGAAAAACCGTGACCGGGTCGAAACCAGGACTGCTTATTCCACAGGTGATACTGCGTGGCTGTATGGGAAAGAAAAGTGGGAAAACCTGAATTGTATCGGTGCAATTAAGACGGAATTTGAAAAAGATGGAAGAAAAACAGAAGAATGGCACTATTATATCTCCAGCCGAAAACTGTCAGCGGCGGAGCTGCTTCATCATGCCCGAATGGAATGGGCAGTCGAAACGATACATTGGTTATTAGATGTCCATTACGGAGAAGATTATTGCCGCATTGAGAACAGAACAATCCAGCAGAATTTAAACCTGCTCCGTAAATTCTCCATAAGCCTGCTGAAGCAGTACAAGGTAAGAATTTCATCAAAAAGAGCGATATCTAAAATAATGCTGGATTGCTTGCTTGAGTCTTCTAAGATTTGTGAGGTTTTGGAAAATTGATTTCCGCGGCATCCTTTCAAAAAAACTTGACAAATCCCCGCAATCCAAGTAATATGGTAAAAAGTTATCCGACAAAGGTGACGAGAAAGAGGAGTACGCAGATACGATTTGCAGAGAGAGCCGCCCATCGGCTGGAAGGCGGTTTAGGTACGGTTTGCGGAAGGTAGCTTTTGAACCGGAGCGTGGAAGCGGCAGGCGACGCCGTGCGTAGATGTTCCCGGGTCATTCCGTTAACGATGAAGAGATGTACGGCAGGAAGGACTGCCGTATAAGCAAGGTGGTACCGCGCAGCAATTCGCCCTTGAAAGCTTCGGCTTTGAAGGGCTTTTCTTTTTGTCCGGATGTCGGAGCGGTAAAGATCAAGCCGGCGCATGCAAAGGAATACGGCGCAGAAGCATACTGCCGGTGCAGACAGCAAAGCAAAGGAAAGGAACAGGCAGATGAGGAAAGAATTGGCAAAAACATACGATCCGAAAGGGATCGAAGAAAGGCTGTATCAGAAATGGGAGACAAACGGCTATTTCCGTGCAAAAGCGGATAAGAGCAAAAAGCCGTTTACAATCGTTATGCCGCCGCCCAACATCACAGGGCAGTTGCATATGGGGCATGCGCTGGACAATACGATGCAGGATATTTTGATCCGGTATAAAAGGATGCAGGGCTATAACGCGCTGTGGCAGCCCGGCACAGACCATGCGGCGATTGCGACGGAAGTCAAAGTGATCGAATCGTTAAAAGAACAGGGAATCGATAAAGAATCTCTGGGGAGAGACGGATTTTTGGAAAAATGCTGGGACTGGAAAAAAGAATACGGCGGACGGATTCTCCGGCAGCTGAAAAAAATGGGTTCTTCGGCAGACTGGGAACGCGAGCGGTTTACGATGGACGACGGCTGTTCGGACGCCGTGTTGGAAGTTTTTATCAAGCTGTACGAGCAGGGATATATCTACAAAGGCTCCCGCATCGTCAACTGGTGCCCGGTCTGTGAGACTTCGATTTCCGACGCGGAAGTAGAGCATGAAGAGCAGGACGGTTTTTTCTGGCATATCAATTACCCGGTAGTGGGGGAAGAAGGCAGATTTGTAGAGATTGCTACGACAAGGCCGGAGACGATGTTCGGCGATACGGCGGTCGCAGTCAATCCGGAGGACGAACGGTACAAAGACATCATCGGAAAAACGCTGAAACTGCCGCTTACGGACCGTGAAATTCCGGTGATCGCAGACGCTTATGTAGACAAGGAATTCGGAACCGGCTGCGTAAAGATTACCCCGGCGCACGATCCGAACGATTTTGAGGTAGGCAGGCGGCACAATCTTGCTGAGGTCGTAGTCATTAACGACGACGCCACGATGAATGAAAAAGCCGGAAAATTTGCGGGCATGGACCGGTATGCATGCCGGAAGGCGCTGTTAAAAGATTTGGAAGAACAAGGGCTTTTGGTGAAAACCGAACCGCACTCCCATAACGTAGGAACCCACGACCGCTGCGGCACGACGGTAGAGCCGATGATCAAACAGCAGTGGTTTGTAAAAATGGACGAACTGATCAAACCTGCAGTGGAAGGCGTAAAAAACGGGGAGATCCGGCTTTTGCCCAAACGGATGGAAAAAACGTATTTTAACTGGACCGACAATATCCGCGACTGGTGTATTTCCAGACAGCTTTGGTGGGGGCATCGGATTCCGGCATATTACTGCGAGGCATGCGGTGAAATGACGGTTGCCAAGACGGCACCGGATAAATGCGGGGCTTGCGGCTGTACGCACCTCCGGCAGGATGAGGATACGTTAGATACCTGGTTTTCCTCTGCGCTCTGGCCGTTTTCTACCTTAGGATGGCCAAAAGAAACGGAAGATCTCGATTATTTTTACCCGAACGACGTACTGGTGACGGGATATGATATCATCTTTTTCTGGGTGATCCGCATGATCTTTTCCGGCTATGCACAGATGGGAAAAGCGCCGTTCCATACCGTATTGTTCCATGGGCTGGTTCGGGATTCACAGGGGCGCAAAATGAGCAAGTCGCTGGGCAACGGCATCGACCCGCTGGAAGTGATCGACAAGTACGGCGCCGACGCGCTCCGTTTAACGTTAGTCACCGGAAATGCGCCGGGCAATGACATGCGTTTTTATTGGGAACGCGTGGAAGCTTCCCGTAATTTTGCCAACAAAGTATGGAACGCTTCCCGGTTTATTATGATGAATCTCGGCGATGCCGAGCCTGCAGAGCCCGCTAGAGAAGAATTGCTGGCAGAAGACAGGTGGATTTTATCCAGAGTCAATGACCTGGCGAAAGAAATGACCGAAAATATGGATAAATTTGAGCTGGGCATTGCCGTACAGAAAGTATACGATTTTATCTGGGACGAGTTCTGCGACTGGTATATTGAAATGACAAAACGCCGTACGTACCGCCGCGAGGAGAATCCGGTTTCGGCAAATGCGGCGCTCTGGACACTGAAAGAAGTATTGACGCAGGCGCTTAAAATGCTGCATCCGTTTATGCCGTTCTTGACCGAGGAGATCTTCTGTACCCTGCATCCGGAAGAAGCAACCATTATGCTTGCCGACTGGCCGGTATATCAGAAGGAGCGCAGTTTTGCAGCAGAAGAAGCGGTTGTGGAACGCTGCAAAGAGCTGGTCAGAAGCGTCAGAAACCGCCGCTCGGAAATGGACGTTCCGCCGTCGAGAAAAGCATCCGTATTTCTTGTTTCCGACAAAGAAGAAGTCCGAAACGTCTTTGCGTCGCAGAAGGATATGTACGCGGGACTGATGGGCGCCGGGGAAATTACGGTACAGGCGGATAAATCCGGCATTGCAGAGGATGCGGTGTCGATTGTGATTCCGGATGCCGTAGCCTATATTCCGCTCTCCGACCTGGTAGACCTGGAAAAAGAAAAAGAACGTCTGCAAAAGGAAAAGGAGCGGTTAAACAAGGAACTGGCAAGGTCAAAGGGAATGCTCGGCAACGAACGGTTTTTGAGTAAAGCGCCGGAGGCAAAAGTTCAGGAGGAAAAAGAAAAACTCGCTAAGTACGAACAGATGATGGAGCAGGTAACGGCGCGCCTTCTTGCATTAAAATAGCCGTTTCTGTAAATCCGGAAAAGTTATTGCAGAATTGTGTAGCTTTTTGCGGCGAGATAATAAAAAGTTAATATTTTTTTGCTTGCATATTAGAACCACTATATTATAATGGTAAAGGTATCCAGCCCGATGCCGGTAAATTCGTGTGCCGGAAAGCAGACCCGGCGTCTGGGCAGGAATACGGATCTATATAATGTAGTGGTTTTTATTTGGGAAGAAAGAGGTGCAGTTATGATAGATTTTGAAGAAGAATTGAAAAAATTTCAGCCGAGTTTGGAAGTAGAGGAAGCGGAAGACGCCATTTATAACCGGGATCTGACCGATATGACGGATATTCTGCTTGAAATGATGAAAGAGAGAAATAATTAAATCGGATAGCGAGGTGAACTATGGAATGTTATAATTGCGGCGCGCCGCTGACGATGTCGGGCTTTTGCCAAAAATGCGGTGCGGATGTAAAAATCTATAAAAAAATCCTGCAGGCATCCAATTCTTTTTATAATGAGGGATTGGAGCGCGCAGGCGTGAGAAACCTTTCCGGAGCGATCGAAAGTTTAAAAAAGAGCCTGCAGTTAAATAAGATGAACATCGACGCCAGAAACCTTCTGGGACTGGTGTATTTTGAAATGGGAGAGACCGTTTCGGCGTTGAGCGAGTGGGTCATCAGCAAAAATTATAAAAACCGCGACAATGCAGCCGGACGTTATTTAAACGAAATACAGAATAATTCTTCCCGTCTGGATACGATCAACCAGACGATCAAGAAGTATAATCAGGCGCTGCTTTACTGCAGGCAGGACAGCAGGGACCTTGCCATGATCCAGCTAAAGAAAGTGCTCTCCTTAAATCCGAAACTGGTTCGGGGACATCAGCTTTTGGCGCTGCTTTATATGCAGGAGGGCAGATACGACCAGGCAAAAAAAGCGCTGAAAAACGCTGCGAAGATCGATGAGAACAATACGACGACGCTGCGTTATCAAAAAGAAGTAAGCCGAAAATATGCAGAGGCTCCGTCCAGAAAACAGAAAAAAGAAGATCTCATTTCTTACCAAAGCGGCAATGATACGGTGATTATGCCCACGCAGTTTAAAGACAATTCCGCAGTTTCGACCATTATCAATATCGTGATAGGCGTCGCGCTCGGCGTGGGGATCGCTATGTTTTTACTGCTTCCGAATATGAAACAGCAGTCGAAAAGCGAGGCAAACGAAGCCTTAAAATCGGCTAACGATACGATATCCACAAAAGAACAGTCGATTTCTTCACTGGAGAATGAAGTGGAAGATTTGACGAAGCAGATGGAAAAAGCAAAAAAAGATTCGGAAGGAATCGAGAAGAAATTTCATTCGTATGAACAGCTTTTGAATGCGTATGCTTCCTATGCGGCAGACGATATGGAAGCGGCGGGGACGGCGTTGGAGCAGGTCAGGGAAGAAGATTTAAGCGGCAGCGCAAAAACGATCTACGCAGATATCAGTGCGAAAGTCAATGAAAAGTATCTGGCGGCGCTTTACCAGGAAGGCTACAGCGCGTATTCTAAGGGCGATTATCAGACGGCCGTAGAGAAGCTGGGCAAGGTTGTGGAGACCGACGAGAAATACAAGGACGGTTATGCGCTGTATTATCTGGCGCAGTCCTATCGCCGGCAGGACAATATGGAGCAGGCGGCCGTGTATTATCAGAAAGTGGTAGAGCAGTATCCGGGAACGGAACGGGCGCGCGTGGCACAGAATTATGTCGGCGACACAGGAACCGGTGGTCAGACGGGGCAGCAGAATCCAACCCAGGAGGAGCAGAATCCGCCGCAGGAGGGAGAGCAGAATCCGCCGCAGGAAGGAGAGCAGAATCCACCGCAGGAAGGAGAGCAGAATCCACCGCAGGAAGGACAATAAGTATAAGAAAAATACAAAAGACGTCAGGCGCGAAAGTTGTGCGCCGGCGTCTTTTTTTAGCTGTCCGAACAGCCCGTCACAGGAACGCGGCATGCGGATTGGAGCCGGATCGCAGAGGGGGACGGGCTCTGTGGGTTCTTTGGACAGAACCGGTATAAAATGCAGAAACAGAAAGGAAGGCTTTATATGGAATGTAAGTATCAGTTAAAAGATGGGTGCATGAGGATTTCCATGCCGAAAGAAGTTGACCATCATTATGCCACGCAGCTTCGGAAAGAGGCGGATCTGCTGATCGGAGCATATCATGTCCGAAGGCTGGTATTTGATTTTGCGGAAACGGATTTTATGGACAGCTCCGGAATCGGCGTTTTGATCGGGCGCTGTAAAAAAATGGGATATGGCGGGGGCGAAGTTGTGGCGGAACACTTAAGCGAGAGGATTCAGAAAATCTTTGTTGTTTCCGGGCTGCATAAGATGATCCGTGTAGCGCCTCAGACAATGGACGATGGACGGAATTAAGAAAAGGCAGGGGAAAATCAGGATGAAAAACAAAATGCGGGTAGAATTTGATGCGAAATCAGTCAATGAAGGCTTTGCCAGGGTAACGGCGGCGGCATTTATCACACAGTTAGATCCCACTTTAGACGAGGTTGCGGATATTAAAACGGCAGTATCCGAAGCAGTGACAAATGCGATCATTCATGGCTACGAAGGCGGCGAGGGAACCGTATGTCTCTCCTGTATGCTGGAAGGGAATACCGCCGTGATTATTGTGGAAGACAAGGGCGTGGGCATGGCGGACGTCCAAAAGGCGATGGAGCCGTTTTATACGACAAAGCCGGAATTGGAACGTTCCGGTATGGGATTTGCATTTATGGAAGCGTTTATGGACGATATGCAGGTGGAGTCAAAAGCCGGAGAGGGAACCAAAGTAATTTTGACAAAGAAAATCGGAGTAAGGGAAGAAGAGAATCAGGATGGATGCGGTGATAGCTCTCATTAAGCAGGCACACGAGGGAGATAAAGATGCGAGGGACAAGCTCATTTCCGATAATCTGGGTCTGGTATGGAGCATTGTCCGGCGGTTTGAGCATCGCGGACACGAGAGAGAAGAACTGTTTCAGATTGGCTGCATCGGATTGATGAAAGCAATCGATAAATTTGATACTGCTTATGAAGTAAAATTTTCTACATATGCGGTTCCTATGATCATGGGTGAGATCAAGCGTTTTTTGAGGGACGGCAGCATGATGAAGGTATCCCGTTCTTTAAAAGAAAACGGCTGGAAAGTAAAAAAAGCGTCGGATCTGCTTTCACAGAAATACGGAAGAGACGCGACGCTTCAGGAAATATCAGAGGAAATCGGTTTAAGCGTGGAAGATATTGTGGAAGCGATCGAAGCAAATGAAGAAGTGGCGTCGATTTATCAGCCCGTGTACCAGTCTGACGACAGTGAAATTTATCTGGTAGACCAGGTATCCGGAGGGGGAGTGCCAAAGACCGACGAGCTTGTGAACCATCTGCTTTTAGAACAGCTGATCGGAGAATTGAACGAAAAAGAAAGGGAACTGATCGAACTCCGTTACTTTAAGGATATGACGCAGGTACAGGTTGCCGCAAGGCTCGGAGTAAGCCAGGTACAGGTTTCCCGCATGGAGCGCCGGATTTTAACGAGAATGAAAAAAGCGAGCGAGCGGTGATCAGACACCGCTCATTTCGCTCAGAAGATTTCGCTTCATCTGATACAGTTGATCGGAAAGATCTACGTAAATCTTTGCCGGATTGACAAAACGTTTGGTTTCATCCCAGATCGTTTCTTTTTCTTTGCTGCAGAAAGCCTGTATTTCCATGACGCCGGGAGAACGATAGACGCAGCTGCCGTTTCGGAAGACAGGAACCAGAAGCTTGTGCATCGAATAACTGCCCCCGGCAAGTTTTGTTTTTTTCCAGGGTTCGTTGGGATCGAAGAGAACGAGGTCTTCGTTCGTATCAAACGTTTCTCCCTCCAGGCAGATGTAATCGGCGCGGATTTTTCCGGTATCGTTGTCGTAAATGCGGTAGATCATTTTATTGCCCGGATTCGTTACTTTTTCCGTATTTTCCGAAAGCTTGATCTTCGGCGCAAACGTACCGTCTGCATTTTGTATCGCGGCAAGCTTGTATACGCCGCCAAATGCCGGGTTGTCTTTTGCCGTGATCAGGTTGGTTCCAACGCCCCAGGAAGTAATCATCGCTCCCTGGAATTTTAAACTCTGGATCAGATATTCGTCGAGATCATTGGACGCTGCGATTACGGCGTCGCAAAAACCGGCTTCGTCAAGCATGCGCCGGGCTTTTTTGGAGAGATAGGCAAGGTCCCCGCTGTCCATGCGGATTCCGTAATTGGTCAGGGGAATGCCGTCGTCTCTCATCTTCTGAAATACCCGGATCGCATTGGGCACGCCCGATAAAAGCGTGTCGTACGTATCCACCAGAAGCGTACAGGCGGACGGGTAGAGCGATGCATAGGTCAAAAACGCCGTATATTCATCCGGAAAACTCATGATCCAGCTGTGCGCGTGGGTTCCTAACACAGGTACGTCAAAGAGCGCTCCGGCAAGAACGTTGGAAGTTCCCTTACAGCCGCCGATGATTGCGGCCCTTGCGCCGTAAACGCCGGAATCCGGTCCCTGGGCGCGGCGTAACCCAAATTCCATAACGCCGTCTCCTTTTGCCGCATAGCAGACTCTTGCCGCTTTTGTAGCGATTAAACTCTGGTGGTTGATAATATTTAACACGGCGGTTTCGATTAACTGTGCTTCCATAATCGGAGCGATTACTTTTAATAACGGTTCTCTGGGAAACACAACCGTACCTTCCGGAACGGCATAGATGTCGCCGGAAAACCGGAACTCTTTCAGATAGTCCAGAAAATCTTCCTCAAACATGGAAAGGCTCCTCAGGTATTCGATATCTTCGTCGGAAAAACGAAGCTGTTTGATATAATCGATGACCTGTTCCAATCCGGCGCAGACGGCATATCCGCCGTTGCAGGGATTGCTGCGGTAAAAAGCGTCGAATACGACGACGTCATGGTTGTTTGTTTTAAAATAGCCCTGCATCATGGTGATCTCATACAGATCGGTCAGTAAAGTCAGGTTCATTGTACTCATAAAGTCTCGCTTTCTTTCAGGCTGTGCGCCTTTCTTTGGCTGCCGCGTGCGGATCGCGCGGGCAGCGGGTACTTGTCAGATGGCCGCATATTACATAGTCTGCCCGGTATGTAGAAATTATGCGGTTTTCTATAGTATAATCCGACCGATCTGTTTTTGCAACAATTCCGTATTCCGGCAATTGACGCTTGCAATCGAAGAAACGGTGTGTTACTATTTGAGCGGACGGTATCCAGAGAGAATCGTACCAGAGCATACAAGTAAAGAAATACAGTTCTTATGAAGACGTGATCGCACCAAACGGGCGGTACATGTTGCAATAAGGATTATTATCGTATGTCTGGACGGAAAAGTCCGGACTTTTTTGTTGCCGGAAACCGAAAGAGCGCCGGCGGCAGATGTTTTGTGCGATATTCGGAAACGTTCCAAAGAATGATAGATTCCGGGAGGAAGTTGTATATGAGAGCAACAGGTTTGATCAAAGAAGTAAGGGAGCAGGTAAAAGACTGGCGTAAACAGGGGCTTTCCGTCGGGTTTGTGCCTACGATGGGATTTCTGCATGAAGGGCATGAAAGCCTGATCGCAAGGGCGGCGGCAGAAAACGACAAAGTTGTAGTCAGCGATTTTGTCAATCCGATCCAGTTTGGGGAACATGAAGACCTTTCCACCTATCCAAGGGATTTTAATCAGGATCAGCGCGTCTGCGCGCGTGCGGGAGCGGATCTTATTTTTCATCCCGAAAAAGAGGAAATGTATGCGCCGGATTTTTCGACGTATACGGAAGTAGAAAACGTAAGTAAGGGACTGTGCGGAAAGAGCAGGCCGACGCATTTTCGGGGCGTTTGTACCGTTGTCAGCAAACTGTTTCATATCGTGTTGCCGGATCGGGCATATTTCGGACAGAAAGACGCGCAGCAGCTTGCCGTGATCCGCCGTATGGTACGGGATATGGATATGGACATTGAGATCGTGGGCTGTCCGATTGTCCGAGAAGAAGACGGACTTGCAAAAAGTTCCAGAAATACATATTTAAATCCGGAAGAAAGAACAGCGGCGCTTGTGCTGTCCAAGGCGGTTGCACAGGGAGAGGAGCTGATTCGAAACGGGGAGAGGGATGCCGGCGTTATTCTCGCACATATGCGAAATACGATAGAAGCGGAGCCTCTGGCGAAGATCGACTACGTGGAATTATCGGACGCCGACAGTATCGAACCGCTGCAAAAAGCGGAGGGCAGAGTGCTTGGGGCGGTCGCCGTTTTTATCGGCACAACCCGCCTGATCGACAATTTTATGATAGAAGTGTAAAGGAGACACACAATGAGGATTGAAATGTTAAAGAGTAAAATTCATCGTGCCGTTGTGACACAGGCAGAAGTAAATTACGTCGGCAGCATTACGATCGACGAAACGTTAATGAAGGCGGCAGATATTTTGGAATATGAAAAAGTCCAGATCGCAGACGTGGAGAACGGAGAACGGTTTGAAACGTATGTGATCGCCGGAAAAGCGGACAGCGGCATCATTTGTTTAAACGGTGCAGCGGCGCGTAAAGTGCTGGCGGGAGACAAGGTTATTATTATGAGCTACGCACAGATGGAACGCGAAGAAGTAAACGCGCATCCGCCCAAAGTAGTGTTTGTAGACGAAAACAACCGGATTGCATCCGTGGCTCGTTATGAAGCCCACGGTGCGCTGGGGACGGGGAAAACATCATGCTGACGGGAAAAAAAGTGGTTTTGGGCGTGACCGGGAGCATCGCCGCTTATAAAACGGCGAATCTGGCCAGTATGCTTGTGAAGCAAAACTGTCGTGTGCAGGCGGTGATGACGGAACATGCCGCGCAGTTTATCTCGCCGGTGACATTTGAAACGCTGACTTCACAGCCCTGCCTGACGGATACGTTTACCCGGCAGGCGCCGGTAGAGATTCATCATCTTACCTTGGGGCAGACGGCGGATCTTTTGCTGATTGCGCCGGCGACGGCAAATATTCTGGGAAAGATCGCGCACGGTATCGCAGACGATCTGCTGACTTCTACCGTGATTGCGGCGACCTGCCCTGTTTTAATTGCTCCGGCGATGAACGTACATATGTACCGCAATCCTATCGTACAGGAAAACATTTCCCGCCTGAGATCCTTTGGCTATGAAATCATTGCGCCCGAGGTCGGCCGTCTGGCATGTGATGCGGTGGGAGAAGGGAAGCTGGCAAGTGAAGATGTTTTAATGGACGCCGTGTTAAAAAGGCTTTCCGTACAAACGACGGATGAGAAAAAACAGGATCTGGCGGGGCTTCGCATTCTGGTTACGGCGGGACCTACCAGAGAAGCCGTCGATCCGGTCCGTTTTATTACCAACTGTTCCAGCGGCAGGATGGGGTATGCGGTTGCAGAATGCGCCAGGCGGCGCGGGGCGCACGTGACGCTGGTCAGCGGTCCGGTCAGCCTGCCGCATCCCAAAGGCGTCTGCTTTGTGCCGGTCCTTTCTGCAGAAGATATGTACCGGGAAGTGATGGGACGCCGCAAGGAACAGGATATCGTAGTCAAGGCTGCCGCCGTTGCAGATTACCGTCCCAAAAACGTCAATCCCCAAAAGACAAAAAAACAGGACGGGACGCTGCTGCTTGAGCTGGAGCGAACAAAGGATATTTTGGCAGAGCTTGGAAGCGTCAAAGAAAAGGGCCAGTGTATTTGCGGATTTTCCATGGAGACGGAACGTCTGGCAGAACATTCAAGGGCAAAACTTCTTAACAAACATGCGGATCTGATCGCGGCAAACAGCCTTACCGAGAGCGGCGCCGGATTTGGCGGCGATACGAACCGCCTGCTGTTTCTTACAAAAGACGGTGAGGAAGATACGGGAATGCGCACAAAGGAAGCGTGTGCAGATCTCTTATTGGATCGGTTATATGAAATCTGGAAACAAAAACAGGGGGAAAAGGAGGAAGTGAAATGAATCGGATGAAACAACTATGCGGTTTCTTATCAAGTAATATAGCTGTTTTGATTATTATATTTTCATTTGCGGCGTTTTTTTATCCGGGAGGATTTTCCTGGGCAACGAATTATACGACGGTGTTTCTTGGGCTTGCCATGTTTGGGATGGGGCTTACGATTAAATCGGAGGATTTTCGGATCGTCTTTACGCGCCCGAAGGATCTATTGATCGGCTGCCTGCTGCAGTTTACGTTGATGCCGCTTGCGGCGTTTGCGCTTGCCAAACTGTTCCATCTGCCGACAGACCTGGCGCTTGGCGTGATACTGGTCGGCTGCTGCCCCGGCGGAACGGCAAGTAATGTGATTACCTATGTGGCGGGCGGAGACGTCCCCCTGTCGGTAGGAATGACGATCGTATCTACGATATTAGCGCCGGTCTGCACGCCCGTTTTGGTGTATGCCCTGGCGGGTTCCTGGGTGGAAGTATCGCTGTATACGATGATGCTTTCCGTTGTAAAAGTCGTACTGCTTCCGGTATTGGGGGGAATCCTTATTTATCGGATTTTTCCAAAACAGGTGGATCGGTGCAGGGATTTTCTGCCGTTGATATCGGTGGCTGCCATCGTCATGATTATTTCCGGTATCGTAGGAAGCAACGCCGAAAAAATCGTTACCTGCGGCGCGCTGGTTATGATCGTAGTGGCGATTCATAACGGAGTCGGCCTGCTGCTCGGAACATTGGCGGCAAAATGGCTTAAGCTGGAGGATAAGAAGGTAACGGCGATCGGAATCGAAGTGGGTATGCAAAACAGCGGCCTTGCCATTTCGCTGGCAGCTGCCAATTTTGCCGCAAATCCGCTGGCAACTCTGCCGGGAGCGATTTTTTCCGTCTGGCATAATATTTCGGGAACGTTATATGCCGGAATCCGAAACCGGAAAAAGAGAGAACACGTAAACAACGCAAGTTCTGCCCCTGCCGCAGAACAATATCTGCCCCTGCCGCAGAACAATAACAATATCACATGTATGACAAAAGGAGAGTTTATGGGAGCAAAGAAATTTTCGACAAAGCAGTTTGTAGAACTGGCGTTGCTGGTGGCGGTGATCGTATTGCTGGCGTTTACGCCGATCGGATATATCCGGACGTTTGGCCTTGAAATTACCCTGATCGTTGTCCCGGTTACGGTGGGAGCCGTTACCCTGGGACCCGCGGCGGGAGCGGTTTTGGGCGCAGTATTTGGAATTACAAGTTTTATCCAGTGTTTTGGCATGAGTCCGTTCGGCGCCGTTTTGCTCGGGATCAATCCTGCGGCAACGTTTGTTGTCTGCGTAATCTCACGTGTTCTGATGGGCTGGCTGACCGGTGTGGCATTTCGGGGACTTTCCAATATGCAGTCTCTTCGCAAAGCGGCGGTTGTTGCTGCAAATCTGATCGGTCCGCTGTTAAATACATTCTTCTTTATGGGGTTGTTAGTGCTTTTCTTTTATCCCACTGAATACATTCAGGAAATCGCGCAGTCCCTCGGCGCGTCGAATGCATTTGCGTTTGTGGCAGCCTTTGTAGGGGTGAACGGAGTCGTAGAGGCCATTGTCTGCTTCATTGCAGGCAGCGCGGTTTCTAAGGCGCTGCAGGCTGCATTGAAAGAATAAAGCCGCGGTACGGATTCGGATAGTTTCATTCAGAAAAAGAACCCATGAGATGGCATGTGCGCCTCATGGGTTCTTTTTGATGGTTTATCCGCCGGATTACATAATTTCTTTGATTTTACCCTCTTCTTCCGAGTATGTATAATAATTTCCTTTTTCCGAAATAAAAGGCGTCAGCTGTTTGGTCTGGCTGTTTCTGATATATACGACGTTTGTCGGAATTAATTCCAGTAAGGAATATTCTTCGTCGATATCGGCGATCCAGCGAAACAGTTTATTTTCTTTGGAGCCGGAATAGACCAGGTCCAGGCCCTCTTTGGAATTTTCGACCTGGAAGAAGACCTTGTGGGATAGAATGCGATCTTTGAATACCGCTTTTGTAATATAGGTGGAAAATTCGTCTTCCAGCAGTTTTTCAAAGGACTCCAATGTCAGGAAGTCTCCGGTTTTCTCCAGTTTGATCTTATCTCCCCGCTGAATCCTTTCTTTTAAGGTTACGAGCAGCGAGACGACCATATTGATCGTGCCTCTGCTTCCGTAGCCTGTATAATCTATCATTTCTTTTAAAAATTCATTCTCTAATGTGTCGATTCTGGCAGCTTTTTCGTATGTATCCATGCTTTTACCTCCAAATGTTTATTTGTTATTGTAACACCGTTGCATTTGCGCTGTCAACTTTGTTCCGAGCCCGGTTCGGAAAAAGGCGCTTACGGTGCTTGCGATGCCAAAAACGGACTATTTCTTGACACAGTGGGGAAATTGTAATATTTTATTTTTAGTATCCGTTATCCTGCGGCGCCCGCCAGATGTGCCTGTATCATGGCATGCGGCCGGCTGCCTGCGGAAATAAGTGAAAAGCCGCCGCCGGTTGAGAAAACCGTAAGCGGGCGGGAGGGGTTATGGTAAATTTAGTCATTGCATTGGAGTGCTTCGGCATATGCCTGATTGTGATCGCACTGCTTCTTCTGCTGAACGGAGACGGAGCCAAAGAACAGAAGATGCTGATCCTTATGATGTGCGGTACGCTGGTACAAAATGTGGGTTATTTATTGGAACTGACGGCGCCTACGCTGGAAGCTGCCATGACGGCGGTTACCGTGGAAAATGTAGGTTCCGCTTTTGTACCGTTGTTTTACTGCTGGTTTCTTTATATTTACTGTTATATTACTCCGCCGAAAACATTCTTAAGAGTTCTAAGCGCAATTAGTTTTTTTGCGCTTCCTTCGGTATTTTTTAACTGGTACGGTCTGTTTTATCAGGAAGTCCGCTGGAGTGCGGATGCGGACGGATTTTATCATATTAGCATCACTTACGGACCGCTGTATGTGCTGTTTTTGTTTAGCCGGATTATCATTCCCTATACGCTTTGTATCTACACATTGGTGAGAGCGATTCGTGAACGCTCGGACCGGCAGGTGAATCGTCAGTATTGGACGATTTTGGGGATTTCTACCCTGCCTGTGCTTGTGCTTGCCGCCTATATCTGTAAATGGGTGTCGGTATTTGATCTTACGCCGGTAACGCTTGGGATCTCTATGTCTATGGTGGTCATTGTCGTCTGGAGCCGCCGGAATTATGATTTCCGCCATCTGGCGGCTGCAAAAGTTCTGGAGAGTTTGGGGGACGGAGTGATCGCGCTGGACGATCACGACCGGCTGGTCAGCTATAACAGGGCGGCGGCGAATATTTTCACCCGCCTGCCGTTTCACAGGCTGGGAGAGAATATCCGGGTCGTGGAAGAATTTCGCGAGGAAATGCTCAATAAAGACGTTCCTCAGAGTTTTTTGCTCAACGGGCGGCACTATGAGAGCCACAGCAAGCATATTATAGATGAGAACGGCAAGATTCAGGGCTGCGTAATTTTAATCTTGGATATGACCGATATGAATGCATATATTGATGAAATTAAGCAGGTTCGGCGCCAGGCGGAAAAAGCCAGCATTGCGAAAAGCGAGTTTCTTGCCAATATGTCTCATGAGATCCGGACGCCGATGAATGCCATCATCGGGCTGAACGACCTTATTATGGAGGAGTGCAGCGATACCGGGATTTACGCGCATGCCAAAGATGTGCAGTCGGCAGCAAAAAGCCTTCTGGCGATCATCAATGATATTTTGGATCTCTCCAAGGTCGAAGCGGGCAAAATGGAGCTGGTATATGCGGAGTATTATATCAAAGAGCTGGCGGAAGAGATTATAGCAATGATGGATATGGCGGCTTCCCAGCGCGGATTGATTTTGAAATATGAGTGTGACAAGTCGATTCCCTGCCGCTATTGCGGAGATGACGGCAGAATCAAACAGATTCTGATCAATATTATCAACAATGCCATTAAATTCACGCAAACAGGTTATGTACGCGTCTCTGTTGCCGGGAAACCCGGAAAAAATCAGGAAGAAGAGCTGCTTGTGTTTCGCGTGGAGGATACCGGATGCGGTATTCGCAAGGAAGACCTTGGCAAGATTTTTGAGGACTTTCGCCAGGTGGATTCCAAGCGGAACCGGAGCGCGGAAGGAACCGGACTGGGGCTTGCCATTGTAAAACATCTGGCGGAACTGATGGATGGTACGATCGAGGTGGAAAGTATTTATGGGGAAGGGACGACGGTTACGATTACAATTCCCCAAAGGATTGTAGACGCGCGTCCGATTTCTGAAATGCCCAAACTGGAGCAGGCAGAGCCGAAACCGACGGATCATTTTACGGCTCCCGGTGTGAAAGTGCTGATTGTCGATGATAATGCGATCAACCGCAAAGTGGCCAGGGGCTTTCTGAAAAAATATGCGTTTGATCTGACCGAGGCGGAAAGCGGACCCGAAGCAATCGAACTTGTGCGTGCCGCCCGGTACGATATTATCTTTATGGATCATATGATGCCCGGTATGGACGGTATTGAGGCGGCAGAAATTATACGCAGAGACTGCGGAGAAAACGGAATAGCTCCCGCTATGGTCGCATTGACCGCCAATGTGATGCAGGGGATGCGGGAGCATTTTCTGGAGTGCGGGTTTCAGGATTTTATTGCAAAACCGCTGGATCGGACGGAGTTAAACCAGCTGTTGCTGCGTTGGGTTCCAAAAGAGTACAGACAGACGGGAGAGCAGGAAGCGGAAGTTAAGCTGCTGGATGAATCGGCATTTCCAATCGACGGAATTGATATGCATGCTGCGATGCAGTATTATTCCGGAGACGAAGAAGGATTTGCCGACCTGCTGGAGCTCTACTGCATGGACGGGAAACATAAAACAGGGCTTTTGCGTGAGCTTGCACAATCCGATCTGTCACGTTATCAGATCGAAGTACACGGGCTTAAGAGCGCATCCGCCAATATCGGAGCCATGGAGGTCTCGGCAATGGCGCGTGAACAGGAGTATGCTGCCGCAGAGGGAAACGAAGCGTGCATCGCCGAAAAATTTCCTGTGCTGTTGGCGGAATATGAGACACTTCTGGCAAATATCGAACAGTTTCTGGCACGCCGCAGGAACAAGAACGGCGTGACTAAAAAGCTTCCCGGCCTGCCGCCGGAGGAATTGAGAGAACAGACGGCGAAGGCATTGGAAGAACTGCAGCATTTTCAGTCGCAGGACTGCGCAGAAAGGGTAAAGACGGTTCTGTTGCATGAGATGAGAGAAGATGTGGAGGAGAGTTTTTTACAGATACAGGAACAGCTGAGGTTATATGAAGACGATTATGCGGAAGAGCTGTTGGGCAGGCTTTTGAGCAAACTTGAAAAGGAGGAAGAACAATAATGAGTCAAATAGAGGGCAGAAATTCGAAAAAACGTATTTTAGCGGTGGATGATACGGCGATTATCTTAACCCGGATTTCCAATACTCTGGGAGAAGATTATGATGTGATCACTGTGAATTCGGGCATACGGGCTTTGAAATACCTGGAGCAGGGAAGAGCGGATCTTATTTTGCTGGATATACAGATGTCGCAGAAGGACGGGATTGAAACGCTGCGGGAAATACGCGCGATGAAAGGCTGCGCGCACATACCGGTGATCATGCTTACCGGTATGGAGGATAAAGACTTTGTTCTGGCGAGCGCAAAGCTTGGAATTCGTGATTACATACTCAAGCCTTTTTGCTCGGATGATCTGATCAAGCGGATCCGGAGGGTGTTTGAACCGGAAGAAGAAATATAACCAGATTTGCGCCCGTGAGAGGGGCTTGCGTAAACGGCAAAGTTCGTATTATAATACAAAAAAAGAAAAGAGGAAACAGATATGCCAGAACACAGTACATGCAGCAGCGCTTCCGGCTGCTCAAAAGAAAGCTGCGAGGGATGCCCGTCGAAGAATAATCCGCAGAGTATGATCGAGCCGGTGAACGCGCAGTCTTCCGTAAAAAAAGTTATCGGAGTCGTCAGCGGAAAAGGCGGCGTAGGAAAATCATTTGTGACAGCGTCTCTTGCGTCCGCTATGCGCAGGGAAGGCTATGCGGTCGGTATTATGGACGCCGATATTACGGGACCGTCTATTCCCAAGATGTATGGGCTGCATGGCCCCGCTTACGGAACCGACGACGGAATTTTTGCCATGGAAGCTTTAGACGGGACAAAGGTCATGTCGATCAATCTTTTGGTAGACGATGAAGAAGCGCCGGTGATCTGGAGAGGCCCGGTGATCGGCGGAGCCGTGAAGCAGTTTTGGACGGATGTGATCTGGGGCGAAATGGATTATCTGTTTGTAGATATGCCTCCGGGAACCGGAGACGTGCCGCTGACCGTGTTCCAGTCCATTCCGGTAGACGGTATTATCATCGTAACGTCTCCGCAGGAACTGGTACAGATGATTGTAAAAAAAGCGTATCATATGGCAGAAATGATGCACATACCGGTACTGGGCATTGTGGAAAATTTCAGTTACGCCACTTGTCCGGACTGCGGTAAAAAAATAAAGATTTTTGGTGAGAGCCATGTGGAAGAAGCCGCAAAGGAATTATCTCTTCCGGTGCTGGGCAGGCTGCCGATTGATCCGGCGTTTGCAAAAGCAGCCGATGAAGGAAGATTCCATGAGACGAGACATCCGTATTTAGCAGACGCTATAGAAGCTCTGAAGTAGAAAGGAAGCTTTTATGTGGTTGGCAGATCAATGGAGCGATTATGAAGTCATAGATTGTTCCAAGGGAGAAAAGCTGGAGCGGTGGGGCAATTATATTTTGGTACGTCCCGATCCCCAGGTGATTTGGGATACTCCCAAGACAGAAAAAGGCTGGAGAAAGAGAAACGCTCACTATCACCGCAGTTCCAAAGGCGGGGGAGAGTGGGAATTTTTTGATCTTCCCAAGCAGTGGAGCGTCCGTTACCGCAATCTGACGTTTCAGTTAAAACCGTTTCATTTTAAACATACCGGATTGTTTCCGGAGCAGGCCGTCAACTGGGATTGGTGCGCCGAAAAGATCAAAAAGGCGCGCAGACCGGTGAAACTGCTGAATTTATTTGCGTATACCGGCGGAGCCACACTTTCTGCAGCGTCTGCGGGAGCAAGCGTGACGCATGTGGACGCTTCCAAAGGCATGGTCACATGGGCGAAAGAAAACGCCATAGCTTCCGGGCTGGGAGAAGCAAAGATCCGCTGGCTGGTAGATGACTGTGTAAAGTTTGCAGAACGGGAGATCCGCAGAGGAAACCGTTATGACGCGATCATTATGGATCCTCCGTCTTACGGCAGGGGACCCAAAGGCGAGATTTGGAAAATGGAAGAATCCATACATTCTTTTTTAAAATTATGTGGTCAGCTGCTTTCCGACCATCCATTATTTGTTTTGATCAATTCCTATACAACCGGATTACAGCCTGCAGTTTTGGCCTATCTGTTGGGAACAGAATTAAAAAAATACGGCGGCAGGATTACGGCAGATGAAGTCGGGCTTCCCGTTTTATCCACCGGTCTTATCCTTCCCTGCGGCGCTTCCGGCCGATTTGAATTAGAATAGAGAAAACAGGAAAGACTGACCGGGCAGGTTGGTCTTTTTTGTCTAAAAAAGTAAACAGGGAGAAAAAAGAGGGAAATGAAGAGGGGATTCCCTAAGGGGACGTTTATCTTTTGGATACGCGAATCGCGCATGTACTTTGCAATTCGGATATTGCAATCCAGATTTTTCCACTGGTGGTATAATGATTTTGCATACACAAAAGAAAAAAGAGAGGCGAAATATGTTACAAATAGCAATATGTGATGATATCTTAGAGCAAACGGTGATGCTGCAGAAATATATCCGCCAATTTTGCGAGAAAAACGGCGCAGAATTTAAATTACATCTTTATACGACAGGAGCAGAATTGCTTTATGACGTAGAGAAATTCGACATTGTATTTCTGGATATCGAAATGCCGGGTTTAGACGGAATACAGACAGGCAGGAAAATACGGGAGAAAAACAGTTCCTGCCGCATTATTATGGAGACGGTTATGATCGAGCGCATGAAAGAAGCGTTTTTCATCGAAGCATTCCGATTTATCGTAAAACCGATCGAACAGGCCGAAGTAGAAGAAGCGCTTGCTGCCTGTATGAAAAAAGTATTGGGCAGCGGAAGCGTAGAACTCTATTACAACAGAATCGCACATGAAGTTCATCAAAGCGAAATCCAGTATGTTGTCACATATGACAGTTACAGCGAATACCGCGTGAAAAATAAGATGCTGCGCAGCGAAGCCTCTCTGCGCGAGTTAGAACGCCAGCTGGATGAACGGCTGTTTTTCCGTATACATCGAAAATATATCGTAAACATGGCGCAGGTTCAGTCTTACCGGAACGGCATCATTCGTATGAAAGATACGGAACTGCCGGTATCCAGAAGAAAGAAAAGAGAATTTGAACAGGCATATATGAAGTTTGATTTGAAATATCGTTGAGGGAGATTATGAGTATTGTAATACTTTGCGGAATCTATCTGGCAGAGCTGGCGTGTTACCAACTGGGTATCCGCATCCTGTTTGAAGCCCGCCAGAAAACAAAGCTGTGGATGATGATCGGTATTCTCTTTCCGGTGGTGATTGGGTGTTTGCCGGTGGATGTTTCGGGGAAGAACGCTTTGATAACAGGTAGTATTATTCTAATAATATTCTTTTCGTTTGAAGGAAGAGGTGTGGAAAAAGGGATAAAGATATTACTCACGCTTTTGTTGTTGGCATGTATAGATGATATTTTTATGCGTCCTTGTAAAATGATTTTAACATCCGACTATAATAATTATTTGATAAATTTGAATTATTTAATAGTGAAGATTTGTACAGCTACAAGTGTTGTTTTATTAAATGTAATAAAGACAAAGATCAAACAGAAATTTAAAGCACATATAAATTCTATAATTTATTTTGTTATAGGCATTATTACAGCTTGTATGATGTTCTGTTTAGCCATTTTGAATCAGGTTATTAAATATTTACCTAATAACAGTTTCGTTATTATTTGTAATATTCTAAATGCTGCTATATTGGTAAGTATCTTTTTGCTAGTTGTTTTTGTGATTTATATTAAGAATACGCATGAGCGCATGGAACTGTTATTAAAAACGGAGAAATTGTTAAAGGAATCACAAGTCAATTATTATAAGCAGGCCTTAAAGAAGGAAACTGATACGCGAAAATATAGGCACGACATGGCGAATCATCTTGGCTATATTCGCGATATTCTTGCTGAAAACAAAATTGATGATGCAAAAAAATATCTTTCTGGAATTTTGGGAGGATTTAACAAACTGTTAAATGTTTACCGTATTACAGGAAATGATATGATTGATACAATTATGAATCATTTATTTAGTGTGCTACCTGAGGATGTTGAAATAGTCATTGAAAATAGAACTCCAGTTGAGTTTAAAATAGATGATACAGAAGTATGTACAATTTTTTCTAATATTTTTCAAAATATAGTTGAGGAAATTATAGAAAATGAGATTAATTCAGCAAAAATTAACATATCTATTAGGAAAGGGAGAGAATTTGTAGAATATACAATTAAAAATTCGCTGTCTGAACTAATTGATGAAAGATATATTGGTAAAAATGGTTTGCCAAAATCACATAAATCTGATAAAGAAAATCATGGAATTGGCATGTTAAATGTTAAGGAAACAGTTGAAAGAAATCAAGGAAATTTTGAATGGTATCAGGATAAAGATTATTTTTGCGTGATAATTATACTTCCAATAAGATAATAGTTTTTATAGGGAAGGATAGATTCGGATTTCATTTATTTAATATTTAAAGCAGAAGGGATATATAATACATAGACAATGTAGAGAATGCATTTATTTGGTGAGAAATCTTTCTATGGCGAAATACTGTGTGCTAAAAATTTTAAGCAGTTTTAGTTGTAGGTATAGATTATTTCATTAAAATGTATCTTTTGTCTATGTAAGGACTATATCCTTTCTGCTTTTTTGTATATATCAATTAAAAATGTAGCCATTTAAGGAGATAAATAACCGTTTAAGGAGCTATCATGGTACGTTAAACAACGAACGGATACTCTGTTTTTAGAGTTATAAAGACAGAGGAGGTGCCGTTAATGGGAATAATGATGTTTAGTGTGTTTGATGAGCTTGCAGCATGGCTTTTAAAAAGTTTAGGTATTATCTAACATTTTTCACTTATACTCTACTACAGGGTGTTCATTTCAGATTTTTGAGATGAACACCCAAATTTTACGAAAAAGGAATACCAAGGATGACAAAACAGGAAGCAAAAGAACTTTATTTAAACTCAGACTGCTCCTATTTTACAATGTGTACTAAATATTACGCCGGATACATAGAATACAGGCAGCTTGAGCTGCCCAAAAGTCAGGAACGGGAGTGGAAAAACGAAAAAATCCAAATGCTCTGTACAGAAATGAAAACAAACGGGGATGATCAGTTGTTTCGCAGGCTGTATGAAATTGCAGTGGATTTTCGTGATTATGAAAAACTGCGTCAGCTTCTGGACGCGTTAAGAGAACTGAAACAGCCTCTGACACCAAAACAGCGGATCAATATATCAGAGATTATATTGGGCAGAAAAGTATTAAAAGCCAGAAGCGGACTGATCTACTGGGCATATGACATTGGCCAGAGGGGAATTGCAATTTTATTAATGGATTGTGTGCTGGAATATATTCATTTTCCGGAAGCATCGGATGAAGATAAAGAACTCAAAAAGCAAATTCAGAAATACAGACGTATCTGCAAAAAAATAATTGAAGAATTACATCTTAATTTTTCAAACAGGTATCTCAGCCATTATTATAATTTTTAAAACCGTGAAAACCAGGTGTGATGAACACATAACCGTCGCTTTACAGTGGCGGCTATTTTAGTTTTTCGGATTCTCTGGCAAAAACAGGAATAAAAAGATTGAATCCGGGGATATTTCATTGTATAATAATGAGAACTGGGCAATTAATTTTCCACAAAAGAAAGGGAAAAACAATGATAGATTTAAAATATTTAAGGGAAAATCCGGAAATCGTAAAGCAGAACATTAAAAACAAATTTCAGGATCACAAACTGCCGCTGGTGGATGAAGTGATTGCTCTGGACGCGCAGTCCAGAAAAGCAAAACAGGAAGCAGACGCGCTTCGTGCCAGCCGGAATGTGATTTCCAAACAGATCGGCGCATTGATGGGTCAGGGCAAAAAAGACGAAGCCATGGCATTGAAAGCGCAGGTACAAAAAGATGCGGAGCATCTGACAGAACTGGAAGCACAGGAGCGTCAGCTGCAGGAAAAAGTAAATAAGATCATGATGACGATCCCCAATATCATCGATCCGTCCGTTCCGATCGGCAAAGACGACAGCTGCAACGTGGAAATCGAAAAATACGGGGAGCCTGTCGTGCCCGATTTTGAAATCCCGTACCATACGGAGATCATGGAGAAATTTCAGGGGATTGATCTGGACGCTGCGGGTAAAGTTGCGGGCAACGGGTTTTATTATCTGATGGGAGATATAGCGAGGCTGCATTCCGCTGTGATCTCCTATGCGAGAGACTTTATGATCGGCAGGGGCTTTACTTACTGTGTGCCGCCGTTTATGATCCGAAGCGGCGTTGTGACAGGCGTGATGAGTTTTGAGGAAATGGACGCTATGATGTATAAGATCGAAGGAGAGGATCTTTATCTGATCGGTACGTCGGAGCATTCGATGATCGGCAAATTTATCGATACGATCAACGAAGAAGAAAAACTTCCATATACGCTCACCAGTTATTCTCCCTGTTTCCGAAAGGAAAAAGGCGCGCACGGCATTGAAGAGCGGGGCGTATACCGGATCCATCAGTTTGAGAAACAGGAAATGATCGTGGTATGCAGGCCGGAAGAATCGAAACTCTGGTATGATAAACTGTGGCAGAATACGGTAGATTTATTCCGTACGTTAGACATTCCGGTTCGTACGTTAGAATGCTGTTCCGGGGATCTTGCTGATTTGAAAGTAAAATCCTGCGATGTAGAGGCGTGGTCGCCGCGCCAGAAAAAGTATTTTGAAGTCGGAAGCTGTTCCAATTTAGGGGATGCGCAGGCGAGACGCCTGAAAATCCGTGTCAAAGACAAGGCCGGCAGCAAATATTTTGCTCATACCTTAAACAATACCGTAGCCGCGCCGCCGAGAATGCTGATCGCATTTTTGGAAAACAACCTGAATGCGGACGGAAGCGTAAATATCCCGGCGGCGTTACAGCCGTATATGGGTGGGAAAACAAAAATAGAGTAAACAAAGACAGAGCGGTCTTTTCTCCTTTACGTTCATACTTTAATATGCTAAAATATAAAAAGGAATGAAACAAAAGGAGAATGGTATATGAATAAGAAGATCCGGACGGAAGCGGCAGATCGATTGTTTGATGCCATATTAAGCTTAAAAGACAGGGAAGAGTGCTATACATTTTTTGAGGATGTGTGTACGGTAAACGAGCTGTTTTCCCTGTCACAGCGGTTTGAAGTGGCATATATGTTAAGAGAACAGAAGACATATCTGGATATTGCAGAGAAAACAGGGGCGTCCACGGCGACGATCAGCCGTGTCAACCGTTCTTTGAATTACGGAAACGACGGCTATGATATGGTATTTGAGCGGCTGTCGGGCAAAGAAAAAGAATAGATTTTCATCTATTCTTTTTTCTTGCCTGTTTTGGGTTTGGCGGAAGAGAGTTCGTCAATGGTCTGTTCGATAATCAGTTTTTTCATATAAACGTCGAAGCTTAACATACAAATAAATGCAAATTTATGCAGCATCTGCGCTTCTTCTTCCGGAATATGTTCAAACGTTTTTAAACTCGTCTTATATTTTCTGGCAAGCTCTTTTAAAATATGCTGGACTTCTTCATGTTCAAGACCGAATACTTCGTTATAGATATCCTGCAGGTTCAAACCCTGTGCGTTTCCGAAATATCGTTCCGTGATTGGATTTAAAATATTCTGAATATCGCCGATACTTAAAATGCTTTTAAAATAGTAGATGAATAGCAGGGTCAGCACATGATCCTTGGAATACTTTTTTTTCGCCGGAGGCGGAAGCAGATTGTTCTTGGCGTAGTTGTTGATCATGGTCTTTGTCAGAATTTTATCGTCTTCATGCCGCTTGGTAGAGGCAAGCTGGGTATCCATAAAGGTCGTAACCTGATCCATATACAGATCGATGTTCGGAAGCGATTCCGGTTTCACATAATCCATGGTCTGGAGTTTTTCCAGAACTTCTTTTAAAAATCCGTGTATATCATTAGACAATTTCATCACCTCGAACAGTATTATATAGTATTTAAATTTTGCTTGCAAGTAAGTATTGACAAATATCCGGTTCGTGCTATAATACATATAAACATATGAATAATTGTTCATATGATAATGCATAAGGGAAAATAAAAAAACGCCTTTTATGTGATGAAGCAAAAATCAAACAAGAAAGAAGGATGAGGAAAGATGAAAAAAACGTATAAAATTGAAGTGGATTGCGCCAATTGCGCCAATAAAATGGAAGAAGCTGCAAACAGGACAAACGGTGTAAAGCAGGCGACGGTGAACTTTATGACGTTAAAGATGGTCGTGGAGTTTGAAGCGGACAGCGATGTAAAGGCAGTGATGCAGGATGTGCGGAAAAACTGCAAAAAAGTAGAGGATGACTGTGAAATATATCTGTAGGGGGGATGGATATGAATCAAAAGCAGAAAACAGTCCTGATTCGGATTTTACTTTCGGCAGCGTGTATGGTATTGTTTTCTATGCTGCAGACAGAAGGGTATGTAAGGTTTGGGCTTTTTATGATCCCGTATCTGATCATCGGATATGATATTTTAAAAAAGGCGGGAAAAGGTATCAGGAACCGGCAGGTATTTGATGAGAATTTTCTGATGGCGCTTGCTACGGCAGGGGCAATTTTACTGGGAGAATACACCGAAGGCGTGGCGGTCATGCTGTTTTATCAGATCGGAGAATTGTTCCAAAGTTATGCGGTCGGAAAGAGCAGAAAAAATATCAGTGAACTGATGGATATCCGTCCGGACTATGCCAATGCGGAACGCGGCGGCAGTATCGTGCGTGTAGACCCGGATGAAGTAGAGACGGGAAGCGTGATCGTTGTCCGTCCCGGGGAGAAAATTCCGATCGACGGGATTGTCATAGAGGGAAGCGCTTCGTTGAATACGAGTGCGCTGACCGGAGAGAGCCTGCCGGTGGAAGCGGTAAAAGGCAGCGAGGTCATCAGCGGATGCATCAATATGACAGGCACGCTGCGGATTCGGACGACACGGGAATTCGGTGAATCCACCGTGTCTAAAATATTGGATTTGGTAGAAAATGCCAGCTCCAAAAAGTCCAGATCCGAACAGTTTATTTCCCGTTTTGCCAGATATTATACGCCGGCGGTCTGTTATGGCGCGCTTGCACTGGCGGTGCTGCCGCCTCTTGTCAGTCTGCTGTTTTTGGGCGGCGAACCGCAGTGGGGAGCCTGGGTGTACCGTGCGCTCACGTTTCTTGTAATCAGCTGCCCCTGCGCGCTTGTGATCAGTATTCCGCTAAGCTTTTTTGCCGGAATCGGCGGCGCCGGTAAGGCGGGGGTTTTGGTCAAAGGGTCCAATTATCTGGAAGCTCTTTCCAAAACAACGTACGTTGTATTTGACAAAACGGGAACAATGACGCAGGGAACGTTTCAGGTGAGCGGGATATACCATCCTCAGATGGCAGAGGAAACGCTTTTGGAATATGCGGCTCTGGCAGAGGTGGATTCCTCTCATCCGATCAGCAAAAGTCTGCGGGAAGCTTACGGAAAGGAAATCGACCGGAGCAGAGTATGCAATGTGGAAGAAATCGGCGGAAATGGTGTGACGGCGCGCGTAGACGGAAAAGAGGTTGCAGCGGGCAGCGAAAAACTGATGAAGCGTCTTGGGATTTCTTATCAGGAATGCAGTCAGGCGGGAACGGTCGTTCATCTGGCAGTCGACGGCAGTTATGCCGGTTATATCCTGATTTCGGACCGGATCAAGCCTCATGCAAAGGAAGCCGTTCTGCAGCTGAAACAAATCGGGATAAAAAATCTTGTCATGCTGACCGGAGACAGACGCCTGGCGGCAGAACAGACGGCAGACGAGCTTGGGATTAACGCGGTGTACAGCGAACTGCTTCCGGCGGATAAGGTAACGAAAGTAGAAGAGCTGTTACGCCGAAAAGGGAAACAGAATACGCTTGCTTTTGTCGGCGACGGGATCAATGACGCGCCGGTTCTCTCAAGAGCCGATATCGGCATTGCAATGGGAGCGCTCGGTTCGGATGCCGCAATCGAAGCGGCGGACGTCGTTTTGATGGATGATGATCCGTTAAAAATAGCAAAAGCGATCAAAATTTCCAGAAAATGTTTGCGGATCGTATATGAAAACATTTATGTTGCGATCGGAATAAAATTTTTATGCCTGATGTTAGGAGCGCTTGGGATTGCGAATATGTGGCTGGCAATTTTTGCGGATGTCGGCGTGATGGTGCTTGCCGTTTTGAATGCGGTCCGCGCGTTATTTGTAAAACATATATAAAGGAGGAAGGCAGCGATGGATACGCGGGAATTTTGCTGCGAGACGACAGAGGTTCACAGAGACCTGGTCGCGCGCGTTCACGAGACGATGCCGCAGGAAACGGAATTGTACGATCTGGCAGAATTGTTTAAGGTGTTTGGGGATTCTACCCGAATCCGAATTTTATTTGTTCTGTTTGAAGCGGAAGTATGCGTCTGCGATTTGGCGGAGACTCTGCAGATGACGCAGTCGGCAATCTCACATCAGCTTCGGATTTTAAAACAGAACAAACTGGTGAAAAGCAGAAGGGAAGGGAAATCCGTATTCTATTCACTGGCAGATTCTCATGTGCGGACGATCATTGACCAGGGGAGAGAACATATCGAAGAGGCCTGAATCCTGCAACGAAACAAAACCGTCTGCATAACATAAAAGAAAAAGAGGTTTTTTATGTTTCAGGTGACGCCGAGGCTTCATTTTATGAAGTTGTTTTTTGATAACAGGCCGCGTGCATTTGCGGAGATAAAAGGAGATTTGAAACATCCTAAGGTCAGAGGGGCGGTTTATTTTTACGAAGTCGAAAACGGAGGAATTTTAATTGAAGCGGAAATATTCGGGCTGCCAAATTATGGCAGTACGGATATGCCTGCTTTTTTTGGATTTCACATCCATGAAAACGGAGACTGTTCCGGAGATTTTTCCAAAGCGGGAACCCATTTTAATCCGAAAGATCAAATGCATCCGCATCATGCGGGAGATCTGCCGCCGCTTATGTCGGTCGACGGGTATGCATGGTCGGCGTTTTACGACGATGTTCTGGAATTATACAATATTGTCGGGCGTGCTGTGATTATCCATCGGAATCCGGATGATTTTACGACACAGCCTTCCGGAAATGCCGGAGAGATGATGGCGTGCGGCGTAATCCGCCTGATGAGCTGACATTATTTTAGAAATTTTTAAGAAATATTTTATAAAAAATTGACAGGAAATGGAAGAAAGGATAAAATTATGTAATAATATCTGCCAGGAAATCCGGCAGAAAAGAGGAGAGGGGGTATTGCAATGGGCATTGCGTCATTGGTACTCGGTATTATTGCAGTCATCATCGGATTATTTTCAGCAGGTTCACTGGGATGGGCAGGGGCGATCATGGCGATCATCGGCATCATTCTGGGAGCACTGGGGAGAAAGGAACCGGAAAAAAGCGGTATTGCAACTGCGGGAATGGTATTATCGATCATTGGACTGGTGTTATGCTTGATCCTGTATATTGCATGCGTAGCATGTCTTGGCGGTCTTGCGGCTTTGGCCTGATGAGATCAGAAAGCTCCTGTGAATATGACAGGAGCTTTTCAAAATGTAGGAGGTCTATGCAGGTATTTATTACGATTCTGGGACTGACGGTTCCGTCATATGGATTATGTATCGCTGCGGGCATGATCACGGCAAATCTGGCGGCGTTTGTTTTGATCAGGCGCCGGCGGATGGATGGAAACGACTTTATTATTCTTGAGGCATATACGATTCTGGGCGCTTTTCTCGGGGCAAAACTGTTTTACCTCTGGGTTTCCCGAACGCTTATCGATTGGAGCCGTATGGCGGATCCGGCGTATTTTAACGAATGGATGCGCGGCGGATTCGTTTTTTACGGCGGGCTTATTTTGGGACTTGCGTCTGCATTTGCAGCGGGAAGGATACATCGGATCGATACCATGCTTTATGTAAAGCGGTTTATTTTCTTAATTCCCTGGATTCATGGATTTGGAAGAATCGGCTGTTTTTTGGCGGGCTGCTGTTATGGAATCCCCTGGCACGGAATGTTTGCCGTTACGTTTCCGGCAGGCTGCGCCGCGCCTTTTGGAACGCCGCTGTTTCCCATACAGCTTGTGGAAGCGGCGTGTTTACTGTTGCTGACGGCAGTATTGTTCGCACGCTCGATCCGGAGAACCGAAACGGATTCGGTGAAAATTTATCTGGTCTCGTATGCCGTGCTGCGGTTTTTTCTGGAATATGTAAGAGCGGACAGTATTCGCGGAAAGTTCTTGCTTTTTTCGACGTCGCAGTGGATCAGCCTGTTTCTTTTGGCATGCGTATGGGGCGTGTCCCGGTATAAGAAAAGAAGTACATAAAAAATTTATATTTCTTTATGAAAAGTTCATATTTGTGTTGAAAATATCTGGAATATTTGTTAGAATGAATAAGAAGTTTTTGAGGCGGCCTGTTTTGGGCAGAAGAGATCTGACCTGCATAAGCAGAGCTTACACAGATTCTTTAGTTTAAAAAATGGAGGATAAGAACATGAATGAAGGATTTGATAATCAGTATCCGAACATGAACATGAACGGCGACGGCAATAAAGGAATGGCGATTGCAGCTATGATTCTCGGAATTGTATCGATTGTATTATGCTGTATCTGGTATATCAGCATAATTGCCGGAGTAGTAGCCATTGTTCTTGGAATTATGTACAATAAGAAAAACGGTAAATGCGGAATGTCAACGGCAGGTATCGTATGCGGTATCATCGGAATGATTTTAGCCATTGCATTGATTGTAATCGCAGCGCTTGGTCTTGCGGCACTTGGGGGAATGGCAGCGCTGGAAGGCTATATGTAATTTTTAGAAGAAGGTATGGAAGATGGGCGGATCCGGATGGGTTTCGCCCGTCTTGCATTTCGGAAGGAAGTTATGCTAATATAAACTTAGAATAATTCAGATTGGAGTGAGGGTCATGAGTGAAGAAAATTTCTTCCCGGGGGAAAACGGAGAAGTGGGGGAAGAGAGTACGCCGAAAGTTTCATTGGAAAAACCGCGGCAGGAGGTACGGCAGGGAATCTACCAGGAGGGCGGCATGCAGAGACAGGGCGAGTATCGGGAAAGCGCCGATGCAGCCGGCGGCGTATATGAACAGTCCCCATACCAACAGCCGTATCCTTACACAGAACCTGCGCCAAGCCAGGGATTCGGCGTTGCGTCCCTTGTGCTCGGCATCGTGTCGCTTGTGCTGTTTTGTACCTGTGTGAACGTTTTGCTTGCAGTCATTGCGATTGTATTCGGGATCGTGCAGCTGGCAAAGCCGCAGGCGAAGAAGGGGATGGCGATCGCGGGGATTATTACTTCGGCGGTGTCTCTGGTCTTGTTTGTGATCTTTGTGATCTCGTTTCTTTTGTCTGCCGATTTTCAGGAGGGTTTCCAGAGAGGACTGCGAAACGGACTGGGAGAAGATTTTTATTATAACTATTCCGTTCCGAATGATGATTGGTATGACGATTACGATACCTTTTAAGACGGTACTTGACAAATGAAAGCGATCCGCTTTATACTGTCATAGATGAGAAAAAGGCGATGACGGAGACAGTAAGAGTTCAGGCGAAAATAAAAGCGAGCCGGGTTTGGTGAAAGCCGGTATGAGTAGCGGATTTCTGAAGATCACTCCCAAGCTGCAGCCCGAAATCCGGTCGAGACGATCAACGGCAGGAGAAGTAGGCGCTGACGAAAGTTCCCGCGTTAAGGGGATCCTATATGCGGAACGAGCAGTTTCCAAGTATATTGTAACAGGTGGTACAGCGAATGTAAGCCCTTCGTCCTATTACAGGAAGAAGGGCTTTTATTTATGCGCAGGAGAGTTTAAAGAAATGAGGATTTACCTGCCTGCGCCGAAGATAGAAGGAGGAAATCATGTATAGCAAAGTGGAAACAAACCTGAATTTTGTAGAACGTGAAAAACAGACGGAAAAATTCTGGAAAGACAACGATATTTTTCAAAAAAGCATGGAAATGCGCAGAGACGGCGAAACGTATACCTTTTATGACGGACCGCCGACGGCGAACGGAAAGCCGCATATCGGTCATGTGCTGACCCGCGTCATCAAAGATATGATTCCGAGATATCAGACGATGAAGGGAAAATATGTACCGAGAAAGGCCGGTTGGGATACGCATGGGCTTCCGGTGGAGCTTGAAGTGGAAAAACTGCTCGGTTTAAACGGAAAAGAGCAGATCGAAGCATACGGCATGGAACCGTTTATTGAAAAGTGCAAAGAATCCGTATGGAAATACAAAGGCATGTGGGAAGATTTTTCCGGGACGGTCGGCTTTTGGGCAGATATGGACGATCCGTATGTCACATACCATGACGATTTTATCGAGTCCGAATGGTGGGCGTTAAAAGAGATTTGGGAGAAAAAGCTTTTATATAAGGGATTTAAAATCGTTCCTTATTGTCCGCGCTGCGGAACGCCGCTTTCTTCTCAGGAGGTCGCGCAGGGATATAAGACCGTAAAAGAGCGTTCGGCAATCGTCCGTTTTCCGGTGATCGGCGAAGACGCTTATTTTCTGGCATGGACCACGACGCCGTGGACGCTGCCGAGCAACGTTGCGCTGTGTGTCAATCCGGAGGAAACCTACTGCAAAGTAAAGGCTGCCGACGGATACACATATTATCTTGCCGAAGCGCTTTTGGATAAAGTGTTGGGAACGCTTGCAGCCGATGCGGACGATACGGCTGCATACGAAGTGCTTGAGACGTACAAAGGCACGGATTTGGAACGCAAAGAATATGAACCGCTGTTTGGTTTTGCCGATTCGATCATACAAAAACAGCATAAAAAAGCGCATTATATTACCTGTGATTCTTATGTTACGATGACGGACGGTACCGGAATCGTACACATTGCCCCGGCATTCGGCGAGGACGATGCCAATGTGGGGAGAAAATATGACCTTCCGTTTGTACAGCTGGTGAACGGCAAAGGAGAGATGACGGAAGAGACAAATTATGCGGGTGTGTTTGTAAAGAAAGCGGATCCTATGGTATTGAAGGAACTGGAAGAAAAGGGACTTCTTTTTGACGCGCCGAAATTTGAACATGATTATCCGCATTGCTGGAGATGCGATACGCCGCTGATCTATTATGCGAGAGAATCCTGGTTTATCAAAATGACGGCGGTCAAAGACGATCTGATCCGAAACAACAATACGGTCAACTGGATTCCGGAGTCCATCGGAAAAGGACGTTTCGGCGACTGGCTGGAAAATATTCAGGACTGGGGAATTTCCCGCAACCGCTACTGGGGGACTCCGCTGAACGTATGGGAATGCGAATGCGGGCACCAGGAGTGCATCGGAAGCCGGAAGGAGCTTGCAGAGCGGAGCGGAAATAAAGACGCCGGCAGCATAGAACTGCACCGCCCCTATATCGATGAAGTGACAATGGCCTGCCCGGACTGCGGCGGTACCATGCACCGTGTGCCGGAAGTGATCGACTGCTGGTTTGATTCCGGGGCGATGCCGTTTGCACAGCATCACTATCCGTTTGAAAATAAGGAACTCTTTGAACAGCAGTTCCCGGCGCAGTTTATTTCCGAGGCAGTGGACCAGACAAGGGGATGGTTTTATTCTCTGATGGCAGAATCGACCCTGCTGTTCAACAAATCCCCTTATGAAAATGTAATCGTACTGGGGCATGTGCAGGATGAAAAGGGACAGAAGATGAGCAAGTCCAAAGGAAATGCAGTCGATCCGTTTCAGGCGCTGGAAACGTACGGCGCAGATGCGATCCGCTGGTACTTTTATATCAATTCCGCACCGTGGCTGCCGAATCGTTTCCATGGAAAAGCTGTGTTAGAGGGGCAGCGTAAATTTATGGGAACACTCTGGAATACCTATGCGTTTTTTGTTCTGTATGCCAATATCGACGGGTTTGACGCCGGAAACTATAAACTGGAATATGAGAAGCTGTCCGTGATGGACCGGTGGCTGTTATCCAAATTAAACAGCCTGGTCAAAGACGTAGACAGCAATCTCGGAAATTACCGTATTCCGGAAGCCGCACGGGCGCTGGATAGTTTTGTGGATGACATGAGCAACTGGTATGTCAGAAGGAGCAGAGAGCGCTTTTGGGCAAAGGGCATGGAGCAGGATAAGATCAACGCCTATATGACGTTGTATACGGCGCTTGTGACCGTGGCAAAATGTGCGGCGCCGATGATTCCGTTTATGGCGGAAGATATCTACCGCAATCTGGTCTGCCATTCCGATTCCGCGGCACCGGAAAGCGTACATCTGTGTGATTTCCCGTCGGCTGACGAATCCTTGGTTGACAAAGAGCTGGAAGCAAATATGGATTCCGTGTTAAAGATTGTTGTGATGGGGCGTGCGTGCCGGAATACGGCAAATATCAAAAATCGTCAGCCGATCGGCAGCATGTATATCAAAGCCCCGTATGAACTGCCCGAATTTTATGTCCGGATTATCGAAGAAGAATTAAATGTCAAGAAAGCCGAATTTACCGACGATGTCAGCGCGTTTACAAGCTATACGTTTAAGCCGCAGCTTCGTACGGTAGGACCGAAATACGGCAAATACTTAGGGCAGATCAAACAGGCGCTTGCACAACTGGACGGCAATGCGGCAATGGCGGAATTAAAGAGCAGCGGAGCGTTAAAACTTGACAGCATCAGCCAGGAAGTTGTATTATTAGAAGACGATTTGCTTATTACCATGACGCAGACAGAAGGGTTTGTGACCGACGGCGACAATGAAGTGACCGTCGTACTGGATACCCGTTTAAATGAAGCCTTGATGGAAGAGGGATTTGTCCGCGAGCTGGTCAGCAAGATTCAGACGATGCGTAAAGAAGCCGGTTTTGAAGTCATGGATAAGATAGCCGTTTCTTACCGGGCAGAGGGAAAAGCCGCCGAAATTTTTGAGAAGAACGGCAAGGCGATCGGATCGGAAGTGCTTGCGGAGCAGATTGTGACCGAAACGCTCGGCGGATACGAAAAAGAATGGAACATCAACGGCGAAACAGTCGTTATGGAAGTAAAAAAACTGGTATAACATCATACAGATACCATATACAAAGCCGAAAAGGAGGAGCTAACTTGAAAAAGGAAGTATTTGATAAGGAACTGTTAAAGAAAGAGATTAAAGACAACGTCAGAACGCTTTACCGCAAGACGTTGGAAGAGGCCAGCCAGCAGGAGATTTTTCAGGCGGTATCCTATGCCGTAAAGGAAGTGATCATCAATCAGTGGATGGAAACACAGCACAGCATGAAGAAAAAAGACTCCAAAGTCGTATATTATATGTCCATGGAGTTTTTGATGGGACGCGCGCTCGGCAACAACCTGATCAACCTGACGGCTTATCAGGCAGTGGCGGAAGCTTTGGAAGAAATGGGACTTGATATCAATGTGATCGAAGACCAGGAGCCGGATCCCGCGCTTGGAAACGGCGGTCTCGGAAGGCTTGCAGCCTGCTTTATGGAATCCTTGTCGACGCTTGGCTATGCGGCGTATGGCTGCGGCATCCGGTATCGTTACGGTATGTTTAAGCAGAAGATTGAAGACGGTTTCCAGATGGAAGTGCCGGATAACTGGCTGAAAGAGGGCTATCCGTTTGAATTAAGACGGCCGGAGTATACCTATGAAGTGAAATTCGGCGGCTATGTCCGTACGGTCAATATGCCGGACGGAAGGGTGAAATTCCAGCAGGAAGGGTATCAGTCGGTACGCGCCGTGCCTTACGATATGCCGATTTTAGGTTATAATAACCATATGGTGAACACGCTGATCATCTGGGACGCGGAACCGGCGGAATGCTTTGAGCTGGATTCTTTTGATAAGGGCGATTACCGGAAAGCGGTAGAGCAGGAAAACCTGGCAAAAAATTTAGTGGAAGTCCTCTATCCGAACGACAATCATATCGCAGGCAAGGAGCTGCGATTGAAACAGCAGTATTTCTTTGTATCGGCAAGCGTACAGCGCGCCGTGGCAAGGTTTAAAAAGACGCATGCCGATATCCACGATCTCCCGAAGAAAGTGGCGTTCCAGTTAAACGATACGCATCCGACGGTAGCCGTAGCGGAACTGATGCGTTATCTCGTCGACGAAGAAGAGCTGCAGTGGGATGATGCATGGGATATTACGACAAAAGTCTGCGCGTATACCAACCATACGATCATGGCGGAAGCGCTGGAAAAATGGCCGATCGAGATTTTCTCAAGGCTTTTGCCGCGTATCTACCAGATCGTAGAAGAGATCAACCGAAGGTTTATTCTCCAGATTCAGCAGAAGTATCCGGGAGATCACGGAAAAGTGGAGCGTATGGCGATCATCTATAACGGACAGGTGAAAATGGCTCATCTTGCAATTGCCGCGGGACATTCGGTCAACGGCGTGGCAAGACTGCATACGGAAATCTTAAAGAATCAGGAATTAAGGGATTTCTATGAGATGTTTCCGGATAAATTCAACAATAAGACGAACGGTATTACACAGAGGCGGTTCCTTCTGCACGGCAACCAGCTGCTGGCAAATTGGGTAACGGACCATGTGGGAGAAGAGTGGATTACCGATTTGAGCAAGATCAAAAAAGTTGCTCTTTATGCGGATGATGAAAAAGCGCAGCATGAATTTATGAACATCAAATACCAGAATAAGGTCCGTCTGGCAAAATATATCAAAGAGCACAACGGTATCGACGTAGACCCGCGTTCTATCTTTGACGTACAGGTGAAACGTCTGCACGAATATAAACGGCAGCTGTTGAATATCCTGCACATTATGTATTTGTATAATGAAATCAAGGAGCATCCGGACCGCGACTTTTATCCGAGAACCTTTATTTTCGGCGCAAAGGCGGCGGCAGGTTATAAAATCGCCAAACTTACGATTAAGCTGATCAACAGTGTGGCGCAGGTAATCAATAACGACAAGAGCATCCACGATAAAATTAAAGTGGTATTTATCGAAGATTACCGCGTATCGAATGCAGAGTGGATCTTTGCAGCGGCAGACGTCAGCGAGCAGATTTCTACGGCAAGCAAGGAAGCGTCCGGTACGGGCAATATGAAATTTATGTTAAACGGCGCCGTAACGATCGGTACGATGGACGGAGCAAACGTAGAGATGCTCGAAGAAGTGGGCAAGGAGAACATGTTTATTTTCGGTATGAGTTCCGACGAAGTTATTGCGCATGAGAAGAACAGGGATTATAATCCGATGCATATCTTCAACAATGACCAGGATATCCGGAAGGTTCTGATGCAGCTGATTAACGGATTCTATTCTCCGCAGAACAGTGAATTGTTCCGTGAGCTGTATAATTCTCTGCTGAATACACAGAGTACGCAGTATGCGGATACGTATTTTATCCTGGCGGACTTCCATTCCTATGCGCAGGCGCAGAGAGAAGTGGAAGCGGCATACAAAGACGAAAAACGCTGGGCGAAAATGGCAATGTTAAATACGGCATGCGCCGGAAAATTCTCATCGGACCGCACCATTCAGGAATATGTAGATGATATCTGGCATTTGGACCGATTGGAAGTGGAACAGGAAGAACTCTAAGCGAGAAAAATAAAAGAAACGATATGATCTGAGAATAAAGGATCTGCAGGTTTTGAAAACAGCCGGCAGATCCTTTTTTGTATTATATCGGGACCCCCGGGAAATCAAACCCGGCAAATGAAACAGAAAAATATGCGGGCGAGTCGGGCAAAAAACACAGCGATTTGGTGATATATATTTGAATCTATAGAAAATTTGTGGTAAAATAAAACAAATTATGGGGTAATTTTTGGCTAAAGTTCCAAAGAGGGCTAAAATACCATGATTCGGAAATCTGAAAAAAGAAACAAGAAGAAGGAGGAAAATGAGGTTGAAGCAAAAAGGTAAAAGATTCATTTGTATCATTTTGGCTGTTCTGCTGCTAATGCCTCTGAACCTGCAGCAGGTTTTTGCGGCAGAGCAGGTTTTGGCAGCGGAGAGTGAGGTATCTACGGTAAAGGCAAGTGTGACGGATTTTGCGAAGAAAAATTATTTCAGCTATATGTCATATGATGCATATGGAAATAATCAATGGACGAAGAACGAAGATGAATCGTACATTGATCTTGGAGAGTCCAATGAAAGAGCGGAAGAATGCTATTACGAGATTCATTTTCAGGGAAATGCCATTTCTGTGTTTGCGATCAAAGCGCCGGCACATGGAAAAGTACGGTTTACGGTTGACGGAGCACAGGAAAAAACGGTGGATTTATACAATTCCTCCCGTACGGCGGCGCAGTCTGTGTATTCGGCAGACAATCTTACGGAAGGAAAGCATGTATTAAAAGCGGTCACATTAAATGAAAAAAGCGGCAGTAAGATTGTGAACCAGGTGTCCTATGCAGAGGTGGCGCATCTGCCGTATCCTAAGGAAATGGGCGGCACGATCGTGGATACGGATCTGCAGTATACGCAGAACCGTTATTCGGAAGTGGAGAAGAAGAACGTATTTTCTGCAAGTCTTTCGGCGTGGAAGAATGATAAAGCGACAAGTGAGCTGGTGATTTTTTCCAAAGAGTGCAGCCTGAACAATGTCAGGGTAGAAGCAAGCGATCTGGTATGCGGCAGCAATACGATTGCTGCAGAGAATGTGGCTGCAACGTTTATCAAATCCACAAAGGCGTATAACGGAACCTATCTGGGATATGGCGATATAAACAGAGAGGTTCCTGCAGAGACTGCAACAAACCGAAGCGAGTCTTCGGACATTTTGTATCAGAAGGGAGGATCCGTAAATATCGGCTTGGATAAGCTCCAGCCGGTATGGGTAGAATTTAACATTCCGAAAGATGCAAAAGCGGGCGCTTATACCGGAACGCTGACGGTTCGCGCGGATGATATCGCGGAACCGATCGTATTTACATATACGGTAAAGGTGGCGGATATTGTACTGCCGGATGCGGAAACATTTGCAGATACGTTTGATATCGAGCTGTGGCAATATCCTTACAGCAGCGCAGAATATTATAACGTAACGCCGTTTTCTAAGGAGCATCTTAAGATTATGGAATCTTCCATGCTGAAATATAAAGAAATCGGGGGACACGCGGTTACGGCAACGATTTTGGAAGAAGCATGGAACGGACAGACTTACAGCAAAAATGATGTGCATTATCCGTCTATGATCCGATGGACAAAGAATGCCGACGGAAGCTTTTCCTATGATTATACGGATTTTGACGCATGGGTAACGTTTTGTAAGAATCTTGGCATCGGAGACAAGATCGTACTCTACAGTATTGCTCCATGGCATAATTCTTTCACATACTGGGAAGGCGACGTGCTGCGGTACGAGAAATTTACAGCAGGAAGTGACAGATATAAAGAAGTGTGGACGGATTTTCTGACGGATTTGATCGGTCATCTGGAGGAAAAGGGATGGTTTGACGAGTCGTATATCGGTATCGATGAGCGGGGATTTACCGCAGCGGCATTTGATATGGTGGAAACTGTCACAAACGAAGACGGAGAATGCCTAAAGACAGCCGGAGCGATGGACGGCATTGGGAGCAACAGGGATCTCGCGATGCGCGTAGACGATCTGAACGTAGGAGATAACGCGGCGGCAGCGCATGCAGAGGAGTTTGCACAGCTGTTAAAGGAAAGGACAGATGCCGGGCTTCGGACGACGTTATATTCTTGTACGGAGCATAAACCGGGCAATTTCGCTTTAAGTGCGCCTGCAGAGAGCTATTGGTCGATCGTGAATGCGGCAAAGATGGGAACGTCAGGATTTCTGCGCTGGGCATACGATGCGTGGGTGGAAGACCCGCTCCGCGATGCAACGCACAACGCGTTTGAACCGGGCGACTGCTTTTTAGTTTATCCGGATGAAAAAGATGCAGAGACGCCGATCAGCAAGAGTTCCGTTCGTTTGGAGCGTATGGCGGAAGGTATCCGGGACGTCAATAAGCTGCTTTATATTGAAAAACAGGCGCCGGAATTTGCAGATGAAATCCGATCTCTCTACAATAAGATCGAAACTACGGCATACTCGGGGCGGTCGTATTTGTCCGATGCGGAAAAAGAACGGTTAAAGACAGAGGTAACTGCTTTTAAAGCAGGGATAGCAAGGATTACGGATACGTATCTTCGGAGTACAAGTGAAAAAGAAGGCCTGTATCTTCTGGCAGAAGAAAAAGAACTGAAACTGGGATCTTCTTATCAGATTCCGGTAAAACTGGTGACGAATCAGGATGATAAAACGATTATTTATAAGTCCAAAAATCCGATGGCTGCATCGGTAGACCAGTCCGGCCTTGTTACCGCAAGGGGGATCGGCAATACGGAAATTATGTTAAGGTCTGGGCGTTTTACGGCATTTCTGCAGGTAAAAGTTACGCCTGCGGATAGGGAATTAATCATTAAGAATACTTTGACGGATTATAAATTGCCGGAGGAGTATCTCTCCGATGTAGAAAAAGGACCTCAGACAGGAGAGCGCCATTATCTCGGACAGCCGGATATGATTATGTTAGACGATAACAAGACGCTGTTTACCGTGTATCCGGAAGGACATGGAAGAGGGCGCATCATTATGCAGAAAAGCACGGATGCCGGCGAAAGCTGGAGTGAAGTGGAGGTTCCGTCTAGCTGGCTGGATTCTTTTGAAACGCCTACGATCTATAAACTGAACATGACGGACGGTTCTACAAAATTGATTGTAATATCCGGCAGACCGGCAGGATTCGGAGCTCTGACCGGAGGATGGGATTCTTCCATATCGACGGATAACGGAGAAACATGGTCCGAGTTTACGACTCATTGTGAAAACCTTCCGAACGGAGCGAGAAACGAAACGGTTGTGGCGATGGCGAGCCTGATACAGTTAAAGGACGAAGAAGGAAACTATATCGACCGGTGGATGGGCGTGTACCATGACGGCGGCAGCTTTGTAAACTATAAGTCGTATTTGACGTTTGATAAAGACGGTAACCAGCAGTGGACGGCTCCGGAGCCGTACTTGAGCGAACACCGTTCGGTAGAATCGAGCCACCGGATCTGTGAAGTCGGATTGTTCCGGTCTCCGGACGGAAATAGGATCGTCGGTTTGGCAAGAAGCCAGACGCACAATCATCCGGCAACGATGTTTTATTCGGATGACGAAGGAGAAACCTGGAGCAGGCCGGTGGATCTTCCGGGTTCTCTTGCAGGGGAGCGCCACAAAGCAATGTACGATCCCACGGATCCGACCGGACAGAGGCTGATCGTCACATTCCGGGAAATCAAGTATGATCTGGATAATAACAATCAATTTGGCGGCCAAAACGACTGGGTGGCGGGTGATTGGATCGCATGGGTAGGAACTTATGACGATATCATGGAGTTAAACGACGGAGCTTACCGGATTCTTTTGTGCGAGGATTGGGCGGCCAATCCCAAGTCGGGCGATACCGGTTATTCGGGACTTGTCGTATTGCCGGACGGAACGTTTATTACGGACACGTATGGGCACTGGGATAAAGAATATTCGGAAAGCCTGCCGAATTATGACGTTCACAATGACTGGTGCTGGATCAAACAGGCGAAATTTAAGTTGTCTGTATTCGACGAGCAGACGGTTCCCGGAATGAAAGCAAAGATAAGCGAAGTGCTTACGGAAGCCGAAACGATGCTGGAGGGACTGGATGCTAAGCATTACACTGCGCAGTCATGGGAAGAGCTGGAGAACGCATTGAAAGATGCGAGAAGCACGGCGGGAGCAGACAATGCGACGCAGGCATCCTGTCATGAGGCTTTATATCGGTTAAAATCTGCGATGTATTCTCTGTTGGCAAAAGGGGCAGAAAGTGATGACGTTCCGGTAGCGGAAATCGTAGTAGAACCCGAAACGCTTACATTTACGAAGAGCGGGGAACAGAAGAGCCTGCATGCAGCGGCAGAGCCTGCGCGGGCGACAAACCAGGCAATCGTATGGGCCTCCCGGAATCCGAATGTTGCGGAAGTATCAAAGAACGGTGAAGTAACGGCAAAAGGAGGCGGTAAGACAGTGATTACGGCGACGGCAGCCGATGGTTATGGAGCGGTGACAGAGATAAATGTTGAGGTGAAAATACCTGCATCGAAACCGCCGATCGGTAAAGATCCGAATCCTTCTAAGCTGACGGACGGGGAGACAAAGACAATCGGAAAATACAAATATAAAGTAATCCGTGCATCGGATCAGACACTGGCGGTTATCGGAGGTACAAATAAGAAAGACAAATCCGTAAAAATTGAGGATAAGGTTACGTTCAATAACATGGTATGTACGGTTGTTGAAATCGATAAGAAAGCATTCAAGGGATACACAAGCCTTACTTCCGTTACCATAGGCGCTAATGTCAAGAAAATCGGAAAAGACGCGTTTTCCGGGTGTAAGAAATTAAAGAAAGTGACGCTGAAAGGAAAAGCCTTAAAAACAATCGGAAAAGGAGCATTCAAAAAGACAGCGCAAAAAATGACGGTAACGGCAAAGAAACTTACAAAGAAACAAAAGACTGCCCTGCTGAAAAAAATGAAAAAGAGCGGCATGAGCAAAAAAGCAAAGATAAAATAAAAGAACAACTGCCGCACAGCGATGATCCGCTGTGCGGCAGTTGTTTTGCAGATTTGTTTTTATCGAAGTCCCCGAAATACGGACGTCTTTGCAGAAGCAGATGATTTTGCCAGATCCAGATGCTGTATGGTTCCGCTGGTTCCGTTTTCATAGAGGAAGATTCCGGTTTTGCGGACGCGTGCATTGACGGCATTGTCTTTGGATGAATTCAGGGAAAAATCGGTCTGTGCATTTCCAAGATAGATTGCCCCAACGCCGGCTTTTCCAAGCGCGCATAAGACGTCTTTTCCGGAAGCGTCTTTGGTCCAGATGCGCAGTTTGTCAAAAATCGGGTCGTTTTCGTCAATCCAGCCGTTGCCGTCGGCGTCGTAAGCGGCAAGATCCGCAAATCCGTCGCCGCTTTTGGTCCCGAATAATTCGCTGCCGTCGTTGATTTTTCCGTCCCCGTTTTTATCCAGGGCTAAAAAGCCGCTGCCGGAGGATAAGTTTGAGATCAGGTCCATGTTGCCGTCGGCGTCTAAGTCAAAATAAAATTTCTGGTCGGTTACGTTTGCCGAAGCGGTATTTAAGTTGATGACCAGGGGATCGCACAGAGCGGCCTGCTGGCCGAGCGCTGCGCCGAAATTTGTGCTGCCGATATAGGTCTCTTCAAAAGAGCGGCTCATGGTCATGGAAAGATTAAAATTGATTTCCCGTCCGTCTGCGGTTTTTACCGTTCCCGTTGTAGAAAACGTCGTCTCTTCCGTTTCTGCCTGATAGGCAAATTCTGTGTAATTGCCGCCGCTAAGCTGGTACGGCGAAACGCCGGAGGAAACCTGACCCGCCGTACTGTTCCTGAAACTGTCCCGCATCAGGCTGCCTTCCCCAAATAAGAGCATCATCAGATAGCTGAGAGACTGGGATTTGATCGTATGAAGATCCGGTGTGCTCCTTTGGCTCATAGATATTGGGCTGCCGATGCTCTGTGCCTGTTTAAACTGCTGGAAAAGATCCTCTTTGGAATCTTTGGTATTTTTTGAAAATCTGTTTTTTTCGGAATCGGATTCTTCCCGATAATGGGTTACCGCCTGCCGGTTCCGGCTTTTTATAAATCCGCTGCCCCAGAGCGAAAGGGAAGATGAGACAGCCGTCGTCCGTTCATAACTCCTGCGTGATGTCATGGCTACATTGCCTGCTTGTATAATCACGTGTACCCCTCCTGTATTGATACCCGGTTTATTTCATATTGCTTCCCTGTAAAATGAAATAAAAAAGACGGTATGTTTAAGAAAATCCATTTCCTTAAATATACCGTCCCTGGTTCCATTAAGAATTTCCGAATGCATTCAAATTACATATCGGAAACTTCCAGAGATTGGTTAATACTTTCCGGTGAAGTATTTTTGTGAAATAAATACATACCTGCAAGGAAGAGCACAAGAAACATAAACGAGGTCATTTCGGCGGAAAGAAACGTTGCAAATCCGTTGTAAAGAATATGAAGGAGCGAGGAGACCCAGACGGAACCGCCCCGTTTGCGCACATATCCCAGAAAAATGCCTACAAAAAACGCATAAAATCCCTGGATCGGATTTAAGTGGAAAATGCCGAATAAAAGCGCTTGAAACAGATTTGCAGCCCAGAAAGGAAGCGCCCGTTCCGCGGAGGCAAGTATGACGCCCCGAAACGTAATTTCTTCTTCAATCGGTCCTAGCAGTACGGCATATAAAACAAGAAGCAGAGACGGAGATGCAGTAAATCCAGCGCTTTCCATCAGGCTTTCATAAAATTCCATCCATCCCGGAAAAAAGGAAGCAGTCACCACGGTAATCATGGAAGAGATGAGCTGCAGACCCGGAACCACAAAGATCAGACCGAGCAGAATTTTGGGATTGGTAAGCGTCTTTGCCGGCAGTTTCATGGAACCGTGAAACTGGCAGGTATACCAGATGCCGAAGATCAGAATGCCGGAAACGGCAAATGCAATGGAAACAAACATGCTGAAATCCTGGTTGGTTACCAGGGGCATTAACTGCTGCATCAGTTCCTCGTATCCGAACTTTGTGCCGGAGAGTATGTTGGAAATAAAAATCCCCATCATACAAAATCCCATGATCGGGAACGTAATCAGAAACTGAAGACCGATCGAGGCAAAAAGCGGCAGAAAACAAAAGAAAAAATATCCGGTTTTTTTCATGAAAAGACTCCTTTTTCTGTTAGAATGGAAATATTATAGCATATAGGGAAACAGGGCGCAAATCTGTTTTGTTGGTTTTTGTTTGTTTTAATCGTTGCAATTTGAGACATAATTCATTATAATACTTAACAACTAAGCGGAGCGTTCAAAAGATGATAAAAGTTGGTGATGATGGGATGACAGATCTTTCGGTGAAAAATCTGGAGCAGATGGAAAAGGAATTTCATAGCGGAGACGATGCGATTCGGGAAACTCAGGATTTTGAAAAACCGGAAAAGCTCTATGCGGAATTGATAGAAAGCGTGCATAAATACCACCCTTCTACCGATATTACTCTGATTGAAAAGGCATATCGAATTGCAGATCAGGCGCATAAGGAGCAGGTTCGTAAATCCGGGGAGCCGTACATCATCCATCCCCTGTACGTAGCGATTATACTGGCAGAGCTGGAATTGGATAAAGAGACGATCGTATCAGGGCTTTTGCATGACGTCGTAGAAGACACGGTGATGACGAAGGAAGAGATTGCGGCGCAATTCGGGGATGAGGTCGCACTTTTGGTAGACGGCGTGACCAAGCTGGGGCAATTGTCCTATGACGCAGATAAAGTCGAAATACAGGCGGAAAACCTGCGAAAAATGTTTCTTGCCATGGCAAAGGATATTCGCGTTATTTTGATTAAATTAGCGGACCGCCTGCACAATATGCGGACGCTGAAATTTATGAAACCGGAGAAACAGAAAGAAAAAGCAAGGGAGACGATGGATATCTATGCGCCGATTGCACAGCGGCTTGGAATTTCAAAAGTAAAGACGGAACTGGACGATCTTTCTTTGAAATATCTGGAACCGGAAGCGTATTATGATCTTGTGCGAAAGGTTGCCCTTCGGAAAAATGTCCGGGATAAATATGTCCGTCAGCTGGTAGAAGAAGTGAGGCAGCAGATCAAAGAGGCGGAGATCGAGGCGGAGATCGAAGGCAGGGCGAAGCACTTTTTCAGCATCTATAAGAAGATGGTCAGCCAGGATAAGACGCTGGATCAGATCTTTGATTTGTTTGCCATTCGGATCATTGTCAATTCCGTCAAAGACTGTTATGCCGCGCTTGGTATTATTCATGAGATGTACCGTCCCATTCCGGGGCGGTTTAAGGATTATATCGCGATGCCGAAGCCCAATATGTACCAGTCGCTGCATACGACGCTGATCGGACCGGCGGGACAGCCGTTTGAAATCCAGATCCGTACGTACGAAATGCATCGTACGGCAGAGTACGGAATCGCTGCTCACTGGAAATACAAAGAGGGCAGGACGGGAATCAGCGTAGCCAATCAGGAGGAAGAGAAGTTAAGCTGGCTGCGCCAGATTCTGGAATGGCAGCGCGACATGTCTGACAACCGGGAGTTTATGAGTCTTTTGAAAAGCGATCTGGATTTGTTTTCCGATACGGTGTTCTGTTTTACCCCTACAGGGGATGTGAAGAATCTGCCGAACGGTTCTACGCCGATCGACTTTGCATACAGTATTCATTCTGCCGTCGGCAATAAGATGATCGGCGCGAAAGTCAACGGCAAGCTGGTAACGATCGATTATGTGATTCAGAACGGGGACAGAATCGAGGTCATTACTTCACAGAATGCCAAAGGACCCAGCAGGGACTGGCTGAATATCGTAAAAAGCACACAGGCAAAGAACAAGATCAACCAGTGGTTTCGGAGCGAGTTTAAAGAAGAAAATATTTTAAAGGGAAAAGAACTGATCGCGCAATACTGCAAAGCGAAAGGGATTCATCTGCCCGATATCAATAAAACGGAATATCAGAATAAGATTTTAAATAAATACGGGTTCCACGACTGGAATTCCGCTCTGGCAACGGTAGGGCACGGAGGCTTAAAGGAAAGCCAGATCGTTAACCGGATGTATGAGGAATACAAAAAAGACCACGTCATAGAGATGACGGACGAGGAGATTTTAGACGCCGCGGCAGGAGCCGGCAGAGAAAAACCTGTCTGGGAAAAATCAAGAAGCGGTATCGTGGTAAAAGGGCTGTATGACGTGGCAGTGCACTTATCTAAATGCTGCAGCCCTGTGCCGGGAGACGAAATCGTAGGGTATGTGACAAGAGGCAGGGGCGTTTCCATCCACCGTACCGACTGCGTGAATATGATCCACCTTTCGGAAGAAGAAAAAGTCCGCTTAATCGATGCCGAATGGCAGCAGGGAGCCGACGAAGGCGCAAACGGGCTGTATCTGGCGGAACTTAAGATTTACGGCAATAACCGGACGGGGCTTTTGGTGGATATTTCCAAAATATTTACGGAGCGTTCCATCGATATTATCGGTATGCATTCCAAAACGAGCAAACAGGGGATTGCTACCATTGAGGTTTCATTTCATGTAAAAGGCAGGGAAGAGCTTGTAAAACTGATCGACAAGATCCGCCAGGTGGAGAGCGTGATCGACATCGAGCGTACGGCAGGCTGACGGGAGGAATTATGGCGAAACTTAGGACAGAACAGTATATCGTTGGTCCGGTGATGACCAATTGTTATTTGGCAGTGAACGAAGAGACCAAAGAAGCGCTGGTCATCGATCCGGGAGATGAGGCTGCCCGGCTGATCCAAAAGATCAGAGAGCGGAACGTAACGCCTGCGGCAGTGCTGTTAACGCACGGGCATTTTGATCACGCGGGGGCGGCGCGGGAACTTGCGGATGCCTTTGGGATTTTGATTTATGCCCACGAAAAAGAAAAAAAGACGCTGGAGACGCCGGGCATCAATTTAAGCGGGATGACCGGAGAGCCGCCTGCGGCGTATCATGCAGACGTGTTTGTCAAAGACGGCGATGTGCTGGATTTGGCGGGATTTTCAGTCCGCGTGCTGTTTACGCCGGGACATACGGAAGGCGGCTGCTGTTATTATATAGAAAAAGAACAGGCGGTTTTTGCAGGGGATACGCTGTTTTGCTCTTCGGTGGGCAGGACGGATTTTCCGGGAGGAAGCGCGTCTGTGCTGCTGCGTTCGATCCGGGAGAAGTTAATGACGCTTCCGGGACAGACGAACGTATATCCGGGGCACAACGAGATTACGACGATCGGCTGGGAAAAACAGCATAATCCGTTTTTATAGGACGGCTGATCGATGACAGAGTATGGAGCGCGTTTGGATTTTACATAGATGCAGCGTATCCCATATATGAGAAAAGAGAGAGACTATGATTACGGTTCAATTAAACAGAGCTGATTTTGAGTACGATATCCACTCTTTGGTAAAAGCTTTTTTCCCCGCGGAAGATGTTTTGGTAGGCGTGGGGGAGCAGCCGGCAAAAGAGGAGATATCGTTTCATATTGTTACAAATTATCGGGAAGATTCCATTGAGATCATGGTTATGCCGGAGGATGAGTCATCGGAACGCGTATCGCATACGGTCCGCGTGGATTTTTCCGATCGGAAAGAGACGAAAAACCGCCTGAAACAGGCGTATTATCAATTGCTGCGTATGTATACAAAAAAAGACCTGCCCTGGGGGACGCTGACCGGCATCCGTCCGGTGAAGATTCCTGTGGCGTTTCTGGAAGAAGGGAAAAGCGAAAACGAAATCCGGGATTTCATGAAACAGACGTATTTTGTTTCCGAAGAAAAGATCGGGCTTAGTATCGAAGTCGCTAAGCGGGAGCGTGCTCTTTTAGAGAAGCTGGATTATGAAAACGGGTACAGTCTGTATGTGGGGATTCCCTTTTGCCCGAGCACTTGTCTATACTGTTCGTTTACTTCGTTTCCGCTTTCTGTGTGGAACGGGCGTGTGGATGCGTATCTGGATGCTCTGGAAAAAGAAATTGACTTTACCGCAGAACATTTTGCAGGAAAGCGTCTGAACAGCATTTATATCGGCGGAGGCACGCCGACAACGCTGACCCCAAAACAGCTGAAAAGACTGACGGGAATGCTGCGGGCTGGCTTTGATTTTTCTGACTGCTTGGAGTTTACCGTGGAGGCGGGCAGACCGGACAGCATCACACGGGAAAAGCTTGCGGTTTTGCGCGGCGAGGGAATTTCCAGAATTTCGATCAATCCGCAGACGATGAACGACAAGACGCTTGAAATTATCGGCAGGCGCCATACGGCGCAGCAGACGATCGAGAGTTTTTATCTTGCCAGGGAACTTGGGTTTGACAATATCAATATGGATGTGATCGTGGGGCTTCCGGGAGAGACGCTGTCGGATGTGGAAGCTACGATGCAAAAGCTTGCGGAGCTTGGCCCGGATAATCTGACGGTCCATTCCCTTGCGTTGAAACGGGCGGCGCGCTTAAAGATGCAGTGGGATGCATACCAGAACATGACATATGAAAATACGGATCAGACGATTTGCCTGACGGCTGATTATGCCGGGCAGATGGGGCTGGTTCCGTATTATCTGTACCGGCAGAAAAATATGGCGGGCAATTTTGAAAACGTCGGATATGCGAAAACCGGAAAAGAGGGAATTTATAACATATTGATTATGGAGGAAGTGCAGACCATAGTCGCCTGCGGAGCCGGTAGTATTTCGAAAAGGGTATACCCGGACGGACGTATCAAAAGATGCGAAAATGTCAAGGATGTAGCGTCTTTCATAGAAAGAATCGATGAAATGATTGAGAGAAAACGGAAACTTCTTGTGGATTAAAAAGAGTTTTTGTTGTACATCAAAATAGGTTAGTACATCAATTGTACATCAATTTTTACCCAATGGTACTGAATAATACTTGATGATGCAGAGGAACAACCTAATATAGCGCCTAAAGGACAATTTTATTCTAACGAATAGGACTGTCCTTTTTTGTTATAGTCAATCATCAAGAATGGAGGAGAAATGTATGAGTAGTACAGCGTTAGAAGCAGAGAAAGCGACTATTTATATCAGCGATGACACAAGAAGAAATATCAAAAGCATTTATAACTTTAAGACAGGCTGTGTAAAAACGGAGTGTCTGCATGAAGGCTGGCAGACCAGCGGGAGCTTAAAAGTAGTCAGGATGGCGTTTAACCTTTACTGCAATGGTACGCCAAGTGTCTTTGATTACGATGATGCGGTAAAAGAGCTTTTATTGTATGGGGAGTGAGTCACTAAGTTGTAATTTTCATTTAGTACAATATAGCTTGTAAACAGTTTCGAGCTGCAGGAACAAAGTTTACAAGTTAACGGGCAGCTTTGCTGCAAGCGTAGAAATTCAAAACATCCAAAGGAGGAAACAAAAATGAATATCTTAACATGCGAGGGAGTTCGCAAAATATATGGCTCCGGCAATAATCAGGTGGCTGCACTGGATGGAATTGATCTGACGGTGAGTAAGGGAGAGTTTGTGGCGGTTATCGGAGCGTCCGGTTCAGGTAAATCCACATTGTTACATATTCTGGGAAGCGTGGATAAACCTACAAGCGGAAAAGTTACAATAGACGGAACGGATTTGTCAAAACTGAATCAGACACAGGCAGCGATTTTCCGCAGAAGAAAAGTGGGTTTGGTGTATCAGTTCTATAACCTAATTCCAACACTTACCGTGCAAAAAAACATTCTTATGCCGCTTGCCCTTGATAAGAAGAAACCAAATAAAGAGTATTTTGAAAAGATCGTCCGTTCGCTTGGAATTGCTGAACGGCTTGAAGCCCTGCCAAACCAGTTATCAGGCGGGCAGCAGCAAAGGGTTGCCATAGCTCGTTCATTGATTTACCGCCCGGCTCTGCTTTTGGCGGATGAGCCGACTGGAAATTTGGATCAGAAAAATTCCAAAGAAATTATTGATATGCTGAAATTATCGAACCGTAATTTGGAACAGACGATTGTGTTGATTACCCACGATGAGAAGGTGGCTTTAGAAGCAGACCGTATCATAACCATAGAGGACGGGCATATCATAAGCGATGAGAAGCGGAGGTAATGGGTTATGTGGAAAGATTATTCATCAGGCTATATTAAAAATAACCGTTCATCTGGCATGTCTGTTATGATAGCGGCATTTATATCAGCTCTGCTGTTATCACTGCTCTTAGGGTTATTTTATAACGCATGGAAGTACGAAATTGAAAGAATTGTACTGGAAGAAGGCGGCTGGCAGAGCAGAATTGTCGGGGAATTTACCCGGGAAGACATTGAATCTATAAAGAATTTTGCTCATGTAAAGGATGTAGTTGTAAATGAAAAGGGAGCGCAGATTCCGGAAACTGTAATAGATATTTATTTTGACAGCATGGGGTCTGTCCTTGACAATACGTTACGGATTGCTGAAACTTTGGGAGTTTCAGCAGAAAAGGTTATTTATAACTATGAACTTCTGGCGATGTATATGATACGTGATTCGCAGGACACTGCGCCGAGACTGGTTTTTCCGATGTTTATTCTGATAGTCGGAGTTGCCTCTTTTTCATTGATTATAGTAATACATAATTCTTTTGCAGTGTCTATGAATGCCAGAATCCATCAGTTTGGTATTTTTTCCAGCATCGGAGCCACACCAAAACAGATAC
>OFGE01000257.1_pt1 | contig 61265 bp, 40 predicted proteins | sample 1521681 | NCBI WGS metagenome assembly OFGE01 (sample SAMEA3504093, study PRJEB24116) | mouse gut metagenome | biome: mouse gut; feature: mouse-associated habitat; material: faeces | place: Denmark | collected 2011 | reverse complement strand
AGATTGCACGTTTCGACGGGGACAAGAAACTTTCATACGAACGGGAAATGATTACAGAACGTGATTGGAGGGCGATAAAGGAATGCGCCAGAGAAGACGGACGTGCTGAGGGAATGGAAGAAGGGATGGCCAAAGGGGCTATGGAGGCCAAAATGCAGATAGCCCTCAAACTGCTCGAAATGGGAATGCCGGTGTCAGATATTTCTGAAGCTACCGGGCTTGACCTGGAGCAGGTGGAAGGCATGCGTAAATCTGCCGAGTGATTCTTCTGATTCAGCCGGCGGACAATTAGGCTGGTTGCAAGATTTTTAAAAAAAGGTTTAGGGAACGGCACGTGTTGCCGCTCCCGGTTTATCATTTTTCCAGCCAGATGAGAAAGTCGTCGACGCGGGAGCGGCTTACGGTCATTTCGAATGAGACGGAAGGAGTCGGGATTATCCTCAATCTGCCTCCTGCCTGCTTTATTATGCTGGTTATGGCTTTCATGGATATTATGCAGCCCCGTGAGATGCGGAAGAACAGCCTCGGGTCAAGTTCTTCGCTTATCACGTCAAGCGAAGAGTCAAGTATGTATCTCTGCTCATCTGATGTCACGAGGTAGTTGTTCTTTTCCTCTGAGTAGATGTATGCTATGTTTGAGACGGACAGGGGGATTATGCGGTCATTCAGCCTGACTATATATCTTTCGCGGTACTCTTTTGTATGTCCGTCGTTCCTGACAGCCTTCATAAGTGAGTCAACGTCAATCTGCCCTCCGCTCATGCGGCACCGTGCGACGGCTCTTTTGAGAGCCAGTGGATCTATCGGCTTCAGGAGGTAGTCAACCGAGCCGGTCTCAAAAGCCTTGAGCGCATAGCTGTCATATGCCGTAGTCATTATGACTTTGGCTTTTACTTCTGCCTGTCGGAAAATCTCGAAGCATTCACCGTCAGACAGCTCCACATCCATGAATATTATGTCGGCATTGTTGCCCGGAGTTGAGAGCCATGCTATCGTGCTTTTTACGGAATCTGTGCATCCTGCTATGCTTATGTCAGGAAAATGACGTGTCAGCAGTCGCGCCAGACTTTTCTGGGCCATGATTTCATCTTCTACAATCAGTACATTCATGATTATCGTTTTTTGACGTGTCACTTGGGTCTCTTGCAGTTGCCGTCCTTCTAAAGGAGCGGTAGGACGACATGGTATTCTTGCTGGCCATGTTCGATTTCCACCGTTTTTCCTGAAAGGTCGAGATACAGCTGGCTTATGTATTTGAGTCCGAGTCCGGTTGACGGGCTCGTTGTCACTTTCGGAACAATGTTGTTGGTCACCCGCACGGTATCTCCTTCTGCATGGATTTCTATTCTGAGGGGATTGCCTGAGGAGTTGACCGCGTTGTGCTTGATTGCGTTTTCAATCAGCAGCTGGATTGAGCATGGGAGCACGGCCCTGCCGAGCAGTTCCGGCGGTACGTTCACTTTCACATCGAAGCCTTCCGGAAACCTCACTTTGAGAAGGTCCACATAAAGTCCCACGAACACAAGCTCCTCCCTCAGCGGGACGGCTTCCTCTTCCTCACTCTTCAGCATATACCTGTAGATTCCTGCCAATTTGTGGATATAGGTGCTTGCCTGCTCTGTCTTTTGCTCGCAGACGAGGCAGTCGAGAATGTTCAGGGAATTGAACAGGAAGTGCGGATTGACCTGGTGCTTAAGCTTGACATATCTGTATTGCGCCATGTTTGCCTTGCCTTTGGCAGCCTGCATTTCCGAACGTGCAGTAAGGGCATAGTCTGTCATGAAGACGATGCAATAGACAGTAATCTGCGCCAGCATGGACGTAATGAACAGCACGGGGAAATCTTCTCCGAATCCCGACCTGAGGTTGAAAGGCAGTCCCAGGCTTACGAGCAATGTCTCGATGAGTCCTGCGAAAGCCATGAATATTGTGAACAGGACGGCTTTTGCCCACAAAGGCATATGCCTGAAACGGTGCCTTATAAACCTTATATAAAGTATGTTTATGCAGATTAGTATAATGAGGCCGACGGTGTTGGAGAATATTCTGGATGATGCTCCGATAAGGTCTGTTGCCGCAAACGGGCCCTTGGAAAACAGGAACACGATGCCGAGCCTCAGGATGAATATGCCTCCCATGGCAAGTATTATCCATTTCATATAAGGCGAGTCCAAGGATTTGGCCCGGCTTTCATCGTTCCCGTGGCGGAATATCATGGTTACGGCCGCTATGCTCCATCCGAGTACTTCCGTTGTTATTGCGGTGGACATTGCATGGGATGCGTATTGCGAACTTATTGCCATCCCGAAAATGTCGGCAATCACGTTGCCCATGATGTATCCGAGTATGTTCACAGCTATGATTCCCGCGGCAGTGAACTCGATGTTCAGCCCTTTCTTGAGGCATATGATGAGAGTCATGGTCATCGTCAGGATGGTAAGGAGCAGCTCGTCCTCGACGCCTGCCAGTCTGCACAGAAGCGCCACGGCTGCATGCAGCAGCGCGAAAAGATGTATGATTATGCCTGTACTGATGTTTTTCATGGCTCGTATCCGGTTCCTGGACAGCCGGGCTTGTCAAGGCGGTAAGCCGGAAGCCGTCCGATTGAAGTCCGAAGTTAGGAATTTTGCTCCGATATTGCAATTGTTGCTTTATTTTCATCATGAAAAATCAGCCGTTCATCCTTTTCTTCAGACCATTCGTCCCCATGCTATGCGCACTTATTCAAATAATGTCTATTTTCGCAAGACAAGGCTGCTGCAGGCATGGCCCTGCCGCCCCTTGCTGACACCACATAACTAACATAACCTGAATAACCGCAATGCAAAAAGCCAATCTGAGTTTCCGGCAATTGTGGAACATAAGCTTCGGATTTTTCGGAGTACAAATCGCATATTCGCTTCAGAGCGCCAATATCAGCCGTATCTTCGCCACACTCGGCGCGGATCCGCATGACTTGAGCTATTTCTGGATTCTTCCTCCACTGATGGGCATGATAGTCCAGCCGCTTGTCGGCTCGTTCAGTGACAGGACATGGTGCCGTTTGGGAAGACGCATACCTTACCTCTTCCTCGGCTCGCTGATTTCCATAATAGTAATGTGCCTTCTGCCCAATGCCGGAAGCTTCAGCCTGACGCTTTCCGGAGCTATGATATTCGGACTTGTGGCCCTTATGGTTCTGGACACGTCCATAAATATGGCGATGCAGCCTTTCAAGATGCTCGTCGGGGACATGGTGAATGAGGAGCAGAAAGGCAAGGCATATTCCATCCAGAGCTTCCTGTGCAATGCCGGCAGCCTTGCCGGATACCTTTTCCCTTTCATTTTTGCATGGATAGGAATTGCCAACACGGCTCCGGACGGACAGATACCCAATACCGTAGTATATTCATTCTATGCAGGAGCTGCAATCCTGATACTTTGCGTGCTGTTCACCACTCTTAAAGTAAAGGAAATGCCGCCGGCAGAATATGCGGAATACCACGGGATAGATTCCGGCAGCGCCACGAAAGGCTCGGGCAATTGGCTTGTCCTCCTTAAAAATGCTCCCGGAACATTCTGGACGACAGGTCTTGTGCAATTCTTCTGCTGGGCCTCGTTCATGTATATGTGGACATATACGAACGGCGCGATAGCCGATACCGTATGGCATACATCTGATGCCGCATCTGACGGGTATCAGGCTGCCGGAAACTGGGTGGGCGTGCTTTTCGCCGTGCAGGCAGTCGGCTCGGTGCTCTGGGCCCTAGTGATTCCGAAGTTCCGTTCCCTCAAGACCGCATATTCGGTCAGCCTTCTGGCCGGGGCGCTCGGGTTCGCATCAGTATTCTTCATACATGACCAGTACATGCTGTTTGTTTCCTTCCTTCTTATAGGAGTGGCATGGGCGGCTATGCTTGCGGTTCCGTTCACCTTGCTTACCAATTCCCTTTCGGGAGACCATATAGGAACTTATCTCGGCCTGTTCAATGGTACCATCTGCCTGCCTCAGATTGTGGCGGCCTCGTGCGGAGGCATGCTGCTTAAGGCTGTGGGTGGAAGCCAGGTGAGCATGTTCCTTATCGCGGGAGTCCTGATGCTTTGCGGAGCATTGGCCGTCGGCCTTATAAAGGACAGGACGGCAGGAACGGGAAAATGATTAAAAACATGAAACTTATACACTAACCAAACACAATTCTTTATGAACAGAATAATGGCCATTCTATCGGGTATATTGCTGTTTAGCTTTATTGCCCCCCCCGTATCCGCACAAAGCGGATATGAGGTCAAAGGATTCGTTTTAGACCAGGTGGGTCCCATAGTCGGCGCGACCGTCGTCGAGCAGGGCACCTCCAACGGAACTTCCACTGGTCTTGACGGAGAATATAAATTTAGCGTGTCAGGTGCGGAAGCCATCGTGGAAATCAGCTGCATCGGATACAAGACACAGACTTTCAAGGCGTCCCAGGTTCCGCAAAGACTGACCTTGGACGAAGATGCACTGTTTCTTGACGATGTCGTGGTAATCGGATACGGTACCGTGAAAAAGGAGGACATGACAGGCTCAATCGTCGCCATCAAGAGCGATGAACTCAGCCGCGGAGCAGTAGTCTCAACCCAGGACATGCTCAAGGGAAAGGTTCCGGGACTCCATATAATCCCAGGAGACGGAGGTCCGGGCTCAGGCTCTACAATCCGTATCCGCGGTGCCGCTTCCCTCAACGCCTCCAACAACCCTCTCATCGTGATTGACGGTGTTCCTATCGCAGACAACGGAGGTCAGGGAATGTCCAACCCTCTTGATATGCTCAACCCTAACGACATCGATTCTTTCACCGTGCTCAAGGACGCATCTTCTGCGGCAATCTACGGCTCGCGCGCATCCAATGGTGTCATAATAATCACTACAAAGAGAGGACTTACCAGCAGACCTACCGTTTCCTACAACGGAAGTGTCAGCGTACAGCAGAACTCCAGGAAAGTCCAGACAATGAGCCCAGGGGAGTTCCGTGAGTATGTGGCCGATACATTCCTTCCTGGAACCACCCAGGGCGACTATGTCGCAGGGCTTATGGGCAATGTGGATACTGACTGGCAGGACCTTATCTTCCGCACGGCCATCTCCCATGACCACAATGTCAGCGTTTCAGGCAATGTGAAAGAGCGCATGCCTTACCGTGCTTCAATCGGATATACCGGACAGCAGGGTACACTGAAGACTTCATCATACGACAGGGGGACAATCGACTTGAACCTGTCCCCGAACTTCCTGGACAAGCACTTGAGCATCGACTTCAACGCGAAAGGAGTATATGCACACTCCAACTATGCCGACGGGGGCACTGTCGGAAACGCGGCTTTCTTCAATCCGACCCAGGACCCTTACTGGAGAAATGAAGACGGAACTATTGACTACTCCACCACAAACGGATACTGGAACTACGGTTCAGGACGTGGCGAGGAGTTTACCCCGAATACGCTTCTCGGTGTGGGACCTCTGTCGCAGCTATATGACAATGTCAGCAATGCGGACACATACCGTCTCGTGGGACGTATGGCGGTTGACTACAAAGTTCATGGCCTGGAAGCCCTCCGCTTCAATGTGAGCGCTGGCATAGACATGTCCGAATCCAACAGCTACAGCGGTGTCAGGCCAAATTCATTCCAGGCTTGGTCCGACACGGAAAACAGGGGTATCGGCCAGCATACGGAAGGCTACAATCTTCGCCACAACACTGTGTTCGAAGCATATGCGAATTACAACGAGAAATGGGGAATCCATCATCTTGACGTGATGGCCGGATACTCATGGCAGCATTTCTACAATGCTGACCACAGTGTCACCTATTTTAATGTGACCAATGAGCAGAAAGGCGAAGATTCAAGGTATCCTTGGAACAAATGGGAAAACTACCTTATTTCATTCTACGGACGTATCAACTATTCAATTGATTCCCGTTATCTTTTCACATTCACTCTGCGTGATGACGGTTCGTCACGTTTCGCCAAATCAAACCGCTGGGGCCTGTTCCCTTCCGGAGCATTCGCATGGAACATCGCTGAAGAAGGCTTCCTGAAAGGTTCAAAGGCGGTATCTGCCCTAAAACTGCGTCTCAGTGCAGGTCAGACCGGCCAGCAGGAAATCCCAAGCTGCTACGGATATCTTCCTATATACAATCTGTCAACAGATGTATATCACCAGTACAACATGGGTAATGCAGGATATTCATTCTACTATACTCCGACCAAATATGACCCTTCCATCAAATGGGAGACCACTACAACTTATAATGTCGGAGTGGACTTCGGCTTCCTCAAAGACAGGATTACCGGTAGCGTGGACGCATACATCCGCCAGACCAAAGATCTGCTGAACGAGGTGCTTACCCCTATGGGAGCGAACTTCGGCAACAGCATACTTACCAACATCGGTTCTATGGAGAACAAGGGTATAGAGTTCTCCATCAATGCAATACCTGTACAGACAAAAGACTGGAACCTCTCAATAGGCTTCAACGGTACTTTCCAGGACACCAAGTTCACAAAGCTGAACAATACCGACAATGAGAACTACTATATAGAAGTAGGAGACATCAACAGGGGTACGGGTTCCAAGCTTTCCCGTCATCAGGTAGGATACGCGCCTTTCAGCTACTATACCTTCCAGCAGGTTTATGATGTTGACGGCAAGCCTATACAGAACGCTCTCGTGGACAGGAACGGAGACGGCAAGATCACTGATGCCGACAGGTATATGACAGGCAAAAGCCCGATACCGGATTTCTACTACGGTCTCAACCTGAGGCTGTCATACAAGGACTGGGATTTCAGCCTCAACGGCCATGGAAACGCAGGCTACTGGATATTCAACGACTTTGCTTCAGCCAACTCGACATCCAACCTTGATGTCAACGCCGGAAACTTGCCGAACTTTGCAAAAACAGTAAAGAAGACAGGATTCACAAAAGCAAACAGCGGAGAACAGTGGTATTCCGACATGTTCCTTGAGAATGCCTCATTCTTCCGTCTTGACGACGTTAATCTCGGATACACATTCCGCAAGCTCGGCAATTTCAACTGCAACATGCGTCTTGCATTCTGCGTACAGAACGTATTTGTACTGACCAAGTACAGCGGCATGGACCCTGAATGCACCAGTTCAACCGGTATCGATGGCACAATATGGCCACGTCCGCGTACATATTCATTCCGTCTGAATTTCAGCTTCTAATCAGGATTCATTATGAAAAGAACACTAAAAACAATATTGACGATAATAGTTTCGGCGACATCATTGTCATCCTGCATCAATGACCTTGACGTCCTTCCTCTCAACCCGTCCGACACGACACCGGAAACGGCATATGGTGCCGATGAAGCAGGTTATGTGCAGGGACTTGCAAAATTGTACTATAATTTCGTAAACACAAGCGACCTGGTCGTAAGCGACGGCGGAGCATCAGAGCTGGTGAGGGCATTCTGGTCTGTTCAGGAATGCACGACCGATTTCGCAAAATGCGCATGGGAAAATGACGCATGGGTCCGTGCCCTTAACACAAATACTTGGACTGAGCAGCAGAACGATGCCACATATGCGGTGTATGCCAGGACTATCCTCGGTATCTCCTTTGTCAACGAATATCTGCGCCAGACGACTCCTGACAAGCTTTCGGACCGTGGCGTAAGCAGTGAACTCGCCAAAAAGATAGAGAGTTTCCGTGCAGAGGCACGCTTTCTGCGCGCCTACTTCTACTGGATGGCAATGGATGTGTTCGGAGCAGTTCCGTTCACAACAGAAGATTCTCCTATCGGAGGAGGTTTCCTTCCGGAACAGGCTCCACGCAAGGATGTGTTCAATTTCTGCGTAAGCGAACTTAACGGCATCCTCAACTCTCTCCCTGAAGTACGTTCAAACTATCCGCGCGCTGACAAAGGCTCTGCATACGGACTTCTTGCACGTCTTTATCTGAATGCTGAAGTTTACGCCGGCTCGCCTATGTGGAGCGAAGCAAAATCCGCTTGCGAGGAGATATACAAGCTCGGATATTCAATCTGCCCAAAATATCCTGACCTGTTCAGGGGAGACAACGGAGAGAACATCAATGCACGCAATGAGTTCCTGTTCTCCGTTGACTATAATGCAGAAAAGACCCAGTCATATGGAGGAACTTCATACCTTACCCTCGCGGCTGTAGCTGCGGATGACCTGACATCAGGTGACCTGTTCAACAACCTCAACGGAGTCAATAACGGATGGGCCGGTATCCGCGTGCCGTTCGAATCACTTGAAACAATCTACAACATTTCAGGCCAGGACTACGAGACAGGAGAGTACACCGTCGATGACAAACGCGGGGAACTTTTCTATATCAAAGGCAGAAAAGAGACAATGAAAGATGCGCTCTATGTGTTCAAAAATGGCTGGACATGTCTTAAATTCAACAATACCCCTCACGACAAGACTGCGGAAGAGTGGGTGGAGACAGCCAAGACCAAGGCTTACAGCGATGTCGATTTCCCTCTTATCCGTCTTGGAGAGATACATCTCATCTATGCCGAGGCATGCTGGCGTCTGAATGACGCATCCAATGCCCTTGCGCTTGACAAGCTCAAAGAACTTGCCGCCAGAGCGGGGGTAGCTGCTCCTGCCACCATCAACGGTGATTTCATTCTCAAAGAGCGCGCGAGGGAGCTGATGTGGGAAGGACACCGCCGTACAGACCTCATCCGTTTCGGGAAATATGTCGGTCCTGAGTATCTGTGGGCATACAAGGGAGGCAGTTATGCCGGACAGGAATTCAATGGCTACATGTCAATTTTTGCCATTCCTTTGACAGAGCTTGCATCGAATACCAAACTGGTGCAGAACCCGGGATATCCTGTAAGCGGGACAAATCCAGACAAGCAATAATTTAAAACAATGAAAATGAAACTTACCAGATATATATTAGGAATAGCTGGAGCTGCCGTATTGCTGTCCGGCTGTGAAGAACTGGAAAAGGCTCAGGCCTACGCTCCGGATTCGGACATGATAATCGCTCCCGTTCTCTCAAAACTTCCGGCACAAATAGAACTGTCCGGAGAAAACCTCAACACGGAGCTGACATTCAATTGGGATGCGGCCGACTTCGGAGTTCCGACTCAGGTCAACTATTCCGTAGAGGCATCAGTGGGCGGACAGGACAAAGTCGTGTTGTTCTCAGGTATAGCTGAAACATCATATCTGACAACGTACCAGACCTTGAACACCGCCTTGACAAAGGCAGCGGACAAAGGCGGACTCGGACTTGTTGCAGGCGTGGCGACGGATGTGCATTTCCACATAAGCGCAACCATCGGAACCACATATCCGAAATACTACTCCAACGCGATACCGGTCAACGTGACATGCACGGATTCCGAGCCTGTCTATCCGGCAATCTATGTCATCGGAGACTATTGCAGCTGGAATCACGACAATGCGCTGAGGTTGTTTGACTATGCCGAAACCGATGTTACATACACAGGTATGGTGGATTTCATGTGGAAAGGCAAGAACGGCTTTAAAGTCACAGGTGCGAAAGACTGGAACAACGGAAACTGGGGCATAGACAACGGTGCACCGGCTCCTGAAGCCGAAGCTGCTGCAATCCAACTGATTGACGACGGAGGCTCAGGCAATATAAGCGCATACGCCAAGCGTTTCTACAGGTTCTCATTCGACAAGTCAACACTTGTCCTTACCAAAACTCTTTCATTCGATTACATCGGAGTAATCGGCGACTTCAACGGCTGGGGCGGAGACGTCCTCATGTATTACGACAATGAGAGCCAGAGGTTCTTTGCCGATGTGGAAATACCGGCTGACGGAGGCTTGAAATTCCGCCTTGACCAGGGATGGGACAGCAGCTTCGGTACATCACAGTCTGACATTGCGATGGAGGGCAAGCTTGACGGCAGCGGCAACATATCTGTCCCTGCAGGAAACTACCGTGTCTATGTCAATATGAACAATCCTGATGACATGACATTCAAGTTCAGTGCTGACGACTATCAGGCGACTGACCCTGGAGCGCAGCCTGAAAAGCCGGAAGTTCCGGCTGAGGATGTCTGGGGACTTGTCGGTACAATCACCGGCTGGGCAGATGGAGCCGACATTGTTCTTGAGGCGGACGGAGACTGGTTAGTGGCGAAATCTGTGGCGCTGACTACCGCCGATGAATTCAAATTCAGGGCAAACGGCGTGTGGGGCAATGAAAAGACCGTCGCGGACGGGACAATCGTTGAAGCAGGTAAGGAATATCCGGCAGTCAAAGGCTCGGGCAACATTAAAGTTGCCGCTGACGGCACTTATGATATCTGTCTGGCTTCTTCATTGGACAAATTCTGCATAATGCCTGTCGGCCAGAAGCCTTCGGGACTTTGATAAACTTCATGAAGAGTGAACGGCCGTAACAAGCCGTCCACTCTTGTTTTATAATCTGCAGACTCTGACAGGTCCGCAGATTGCCATTTACACAATCATCTATGAAGCGAATCCTTTATCTGTTATTATTGTTTTTCTTCGCATTGTCATGCAAGGAAATTGACGAGACACCGGTAAGTGGTGCATTGGGTGTGAATAATGATATACTTACATTCTACTCGGCTGGTGGTTATGAAATATTGAACATAAAGAACAGCACAGGCAGTGTCTGGACTATAACCAAACCTGAAGACGCATCCTGGTGTACCGTTGACAGGATTTCCGGGAGTGCGGCATCTGTCCCGGTAACCGTGACCGTCGCAAAAAACGCTGAAAGCACAGAACGGAGCACCGTACTTACAATAACGGCCGACGGAAGCAAGCCGGTAACTGTGGATGTTATTCAGAAAGGGCTCTTGGACATATCGGATGGATTCAGCCATACGCCTGCGGAGATGGATGCCGACAAGCCCGCTACAATCTACTTCAAGGCTTCCAAGACATCCCCGCTATACGGACATTCCGGAGATGTCTATGCCCACATAGGAATAGTGGACGGAGACACATGGAACTGCGTGCCCGCCGACTGGGACGAGAATATAGACAAATGCAGGATGCAGGCTGCCGACGACAACGTATGGGCATTGGCTCTGGAGCCGAGCATCCGCGAATGGTTTGATTCAGGAGAAATTTCCGTAAGCAGCATCGGTATAATCGCAAGGAGTGCCGACGGAACCAAGAAGGGAGTGAACAATGACACTTTCTTCGCTGTAACGGACAACAAATACACATTCGAAACAGGCACGGTGGTAGAAGAACCTGTGCCGGCAGGAATGCTCCATGGCATAAATTGTCATGACAATTCCGTGACTTTCGTGTTTTATGACAAGGACATCAATGGTGGCCATCATGACTATGCGTGGCTTATCGGAGAATTTAATGGCTGGAAGCGCGGTGCCGGCTCAATAATGAAAAGGGACAATGCATCCGGATGCTGGTGGTACACTTTAGAGGGCATTGACCCAGACAAGGAATATATGTTCCAATATTACCTTGGGAATAAGGACGGAAGCGGCAAAAGGCTGAGTGACCCTTATTCAGAAATAATCTATTCCGGTGACGACAAATGGATTTCATCGTCCACATATCCGGGCTTAAGGGAATTTCCTGCCCAGACCAACGGCAATGTCTCAGCCTTCAAGATAAACCGTGAGACATACAGCTGGAGCATTGCTGACTATAAGATAGAGGACAAGAATGACCTCATAATCTATGAGCTGCTTTTCCGCGACTTCTCGGCGACCGGAGACATAAACGGGGCAATGGAGAAGCTTAGGGACGGGTATTTCACTGAACTTGGCGTCAATGCCATAGAACTGATGCCTGTGCAGGAGTTCGACGGCAACGACAGCTGGGGCTACAACCCTAATTCATACTTTGCGATGGACAAGGCCTACGGCACCAGGAGGATGTACAAGGAATTCATTGACGAGTGCCACAGGCAAGGCATTGCGGTGCTTTTGGATGTGGTCTATAACCAGGCTACAGGTGCACATCCGATGGCAAAACTTTACTGGGACGCATCTGCCGGCAAGACTTCCTCCGTCAATCCGTGGTTCAATGTGGATGCACCGCACCCGTACAATGTGTTCCACGACTGGAATCATGAGTCCTCGCTCACAAGGGAGCATGTGAAGAGAAATCTCGAGTACCTCCTGACCGAATATAAGGTGGACGGTTTCAGATTTGACCTTACAAAAGGATTCACGAACACCCAAAGCACCGAGGCGACTGCTGCAAGATATGACCAGTCACGCATTGACATACTCAAAGACTATAACGCAACCATAAAGGCAGTCAACCCTGACGCCGTCGTCATTCTCGAGCATTTCTGCGAAGACAAGGAGGAAAAGGCCTTGGCGCAGGACGGGATGAAGGTGTGGCGCAATCTCAACAATGCATATTGCCAGGCTGCAATGGGATACAGCGCGGACAGCGACTTCTCAGGACTATGGACAGGAACCAACGGCATGCCTTTCGGCTCTTATGTGGGATTCATGGAGAGTCATGACGAGGAAAGGTGCGCATTCAAATCAGGAGAATACGGAGCAGGCGGTGTCAAAGGCAATGTCGCAGCAAGAATGAAAAGGGCTGCACTGAATGCGGCGTTCTTCCTGACTGTGCCGGGACCGAAGATGATATGGCAGTTCGGAGAATACGGATATGATATCTCCATAGAAGAAGGAGGACGTACCGGCAAGAAGCCTCTTCATTGGGAATATCTTGACGTTCCTGAACGGAAAGCCCTGTACGACACATACTCCGGTTTGCTCGGATTCCGCTCTGATAACCCTGAATTTTTTGATGAACAGGCATCATTCTCATGGAAGGTGGGAACTTCGGCATGGGCTTCCGGACGGAGCATCACATGCAGCTCGGGCGCAAAGGCATTCGTGGTGGTAGGAAACTTCGATACCAAGTCCAACGACATAACGGTGTCCATGCCGTCTGGCGGAAACTGGAGAAACTATTTCAACAGTTCCGAAACATATACGGTTACAGGAGGCAGCATTACATTCACGGACATGAAGGCGGCTGAATATAAACTGCTGGTGAACTTTTAACATACCAAACAATAGAATATGAAAAGGATAATATCAGGCATAGCAGCTTTAATAGCCGCATTCTCATGTGCGCCGAAACAAAGCGCCCATCCCGACTGGGCTTATGATGCGGTGATTTATGAAATGAACATACGCCAGTACACGCCGGAAGGCACATTCGCTGCCGCACAGGCTGAACTGCCGCGTCTTAAGGAACTCGGAGTTGACGTGCTTTGGCTGATGCCCATATACCCTATCGGAGTCAAGGAGCGCAAGGGAACGCTCGGGTCATACTATGCGATTTCAGATTATTGCGCTGTCAATCCCGAATTCGGGAATATGGAAGATTTCGGAAATTTCCTGAAAGCTGCCCACAAGGACGGATTCAAAGTCATTCTCGACTGGGTGGCAAACCACACCTCACCTGATGCGAAATGGATAGATGAATGCCCGGCGGACTGGTACGAAAGGGACAGCCTCGGAAACACGGTGGTTGAATATGACTGGACCGACATAGCCGCCCTCAATTATGACAACAAGGACGTGTGGAAGGCTCAGGACAAGGCCATGAGGTTCTGGCTTGACAAGGGAGTAGACGGTTTCCGCTGTGACATGGCCTGCGAAGTGCCTGTGGAGTTCTGGAGGGAGACGATAACCGGACTGAGGGCTGACTATCCTGGAATCTACATGCTTGCGGAAGGTGAAGACCCGGGACTTCACGAGGATGCGTTCGACGCCTCATATGCATGGGTGCTGCATCATCTTCTGAATGACATCGCCCAAGGGAAGAAAGGAGCGGAGGAACTTGCTGAATATGTCGCTATGGACGCGGAAAAGAATCCTTCTGAGGCTTTCCGCCTGATGTTCACTTCAAACCATGACGAGAACTCATGGGCCGGTACTGAGTTCGAGAGGATGGGGAACGCGGCAAAGGCAATGGCCGTGCTTGCATTCACGCTTCCGAACGGCCAGCCGCTGATTTATACCGGACAGGAAATGGGATGGAACAAAAGGTTGGAGTTTTTTGAGAAAGACCCGATTCCGGCTTGGGAAAATAACGGTTATACCGATTTCTACAAATGGCTTGTGAAGCTCCGTCACGACAATCCGGCCCTCGCGGCAGGTGAAAAGGGAGGGAAGTTCGAAGTCATCTCAACGGAAAATGACATGTTCGTGTTCTCACGCACCCTGCCCGGCAATAAGGTCACTGTGTCAGTCCGCCTTGCCGAACCATGGGACTACAATGTTGATGTCGAGTAAAAATTTCTGATTTATGCTGAAAAAAATAACTATTGCACTTGCCGCTGTCGGGACTATATCCTGCGCACAGCAACAGGCTTTTGATCCTGCGTCAATAAAGGACTCCACTGATGAGATTGCGCATGTGGAACCGCTTTCGTGGTGGGTTGGCATGAAGACCCCTCTGCAACTTATGGTTCATGGACCGGGAATCTCAGGATATGAGGTGTCTATAGAGGGGGCTGACGGAGTTTCCGTGACTTCCGTGCATAAGGCTGACAGCCCCAATTATGTCTTCGTGGATGTAAAGGTGGCTGCCGATGCACGTCCGGGAACTTGTTATTTAGTGTTTACTCCGGCAGGCGGGGACACTCCTGCGTTCAAATATCCTTATGAGATAGCCCAAAGGGAAGCAGGCTCCGCTTCACGAAAGAGCTTTACTACGGCAGACATGGTGTATCTCATCATGCCTGACCGTTTTGCGAACGGTGACCCGGGGAATGACTCAGTTGCCTGCATGGATGAAAAGGCGGACCGGAGCGAGCCTTTTGGACGTCACGGAGGCGACATACAGGGCATGATTGACCATCTTGACTATATAGGCGGACTGGGTGCCACATATATCTGGACCACTCCTCTTCTTGAGGACAATGCTCCGGAGGGTTCATACCATGGCTATGCGGCTTCCGACTATTATCACATAGACCCGCGCTTCGGAAGCAACGGGCTTTACAGGACTTTCGTGTCTGAGGCCAAAAAGCATGGAATGGGCGTTATTATGGACATGGTGCCTAATCATTGCGGAACCGAGCACTGGTGGATGGATGACCTGCCGTTCAAAGACTGGATTCATGTTTTCCCTGAATATACCGGGACGAATGTGTGCTTCTCGGCGAACATGGACCCGAATGCCTCGAAAATAGATCTTGACCTCAATGAGAGCGGCTGGTTCGTGCCTTCTATGGCAGACATGAACCTTGACAATCCGTATGTCCTGCGTTATTTCGTGCAGTGGGCCGTATGGTGGATTGAGTATGCGTCTCTTGAGGGGCTCCGTGTGGATACATATCCTTATAATGAGAAGCAGCCTGCCGCGGACTGGTGCGCTGCCATACTGGAGGAATATCCTGACATGAACATTGTAGGGGAGTGCTGGACTTCATCCGTGCCTCAGCTCGCATATTGGCAGGGAGGCAATCCGAATAAGGACGGCTTTGACTCATGTCTTCCGTCAATTATGGATTTCCCGCTCTATGATGCGCTCTGTGCCGGGCTTCCTTGCGACAATCCGGGCTGGGGCCAGGGAATGACAAGGATTTATGACATCCTTTCTCATGATTTCGTGTACCATGACCTCTCAAAGATGCTGATATTCCCGGGCAATCATGACACTGCCAGAATCGGTGACATTGTGCGCAAGGACCCTTCCAGGCTGAAGATTGCAATGGCCCTGATGGCCACCATGCGCGGAATACCGCAGATTTTCGCGGGTGACGAGCTTATGTTCGTGTCTTCCAATCCTGGTGACATAGGTAATCATGGCGGTCTGCGTGTTGATTTTCCGGGAGGATGGCCGGGTGATGCCTGCGACTTGTTCACTAAGGAAGGCAGGGATGCCCAGACTGTAAATACGGACGGGCTGCCGGTGTCTGTCGGGCAGGCAGGTGAACTTTACCGTTATGTGTCGGCCCTCTTTAACTGGAGGAAGGGTAAGAAGGTGATTCATGATGGCAGGACTGTGCATTTCCTCTCGCGTGACAATACCTACGGTTATTTCCGGTATGATGACACGGATGCGGTATTTGTGTATGTGAACAATTCGGACGGGCCTAAGAATATACCGTGGACACATTATTCGGAGATATCGGAGGGATTGTCCGGAGGCAGGAATGTGCTGACAGGCGAGGCGGTTGAGGTGTCTGACGCTACTGTGGCAGAGCCGCATTCTGTTCTTGTCGTGGAGTTTAAACGTTAATGATTATATTTGCACGTGTTCCTCCGTTTTTGTTCTGGAGGTCATGCTATAGAAATTATAACACTGAAATGATATGAATAAAATGTTAATGGCTGTGTCGGCTGCTGTTATCGCGGCCGGCTGCACGACACAAAATCATCCCGGACCTGCAACGGATGTCCGGACTCTGCTTTCACCTGACGGCAACATGCAGATGACTTTTCAGCTTGCCGCAGACGGAACTCCACAGTATTCTTTGAGTTATGGTGAAAAGAAGGTTATCCTCCCGTCTGACCTCGGTTTTGAATTTCGGGGCACTGTGAAGGCGACGGAGCTGTCATGGGAGCCTGACGGCGCAATAGGCAAGAAAGATGCCCTTCCGTCTAATTCTTTCCATGACGGATTTGCGCTTGAAAGTGCGGAAACTTCTTCTTTTGACGAGACTTGGGAGCCTGTATGGGGAGAGGAGGCACAGATACGCAACAATTACAATGAGCTTCTTGTGAATCTTGTGCAGACCTCGACCGGAAGGAAGATGGCGGTACGTTTCCGTCTCTATGATGACGGACTGGGATTCCGCTACGAGTTTCCTGCGCAGAAGAACCTGAACTATTTTGTCATCAAGGAGGAACTTACCCAGTTCGCCTTGGCCGGTGACCATACCGCATGGTGGATTCCGGGTGACTATGACACTCAGGAATATGATTATACCGAGTGCCGCCTGTCGGAAATAAGCAAAAAATACAAGGAGGCTGTCTGCGGAAACTCCTCGCAGACTCTCTGGTCTGACAATGCGGTGCAGACTTCGCTCCAGATGCGTTCTGATGACGGCCTGTACATCAATATCCACGAGGCCGCTCTTGTGAATTATCCTTGCATGCACCTTGACCTTGACCCTGCGTCATTGACATTCACGTCTCACCTGACTCCTGACGCCCAGGGCTGGAAAGGATACATGCAGACTCCTTGCAAGACTCCTTGGAGGACAATAGAGGTGGCCACAAGCGGTGCTCAGATGCTTTCGTCCCGTCTTGTGCTGAATCTCAATGACCCTTGCGCATATGAGGACGTGTCATGGATACATCCGGTGAAATATGTCGGAGTATGGTGGGAGATGATAAGCGGAAAAGGCTCGTGGGCATATACGGACGACTATGCTTCCGTGCAGCTCGGAAAGACCGATTATTCCAAGAGCAAGCCTAACGGCAGGCATTCGGCCAACAATGACAAGGTGCGCAGGTATATTGACTTTGCGGCCGCACACGGATTCAGCCAGGTTCTCGTTGAGGGCTGGAACGAAGGCTGGGAGGACTGGGCGAACTGCTCAAAGGATTATGTCTTTGATTTCGTCACTCCTTATCCTGACTTTGACATCAAGGCGCTGAATGACTATGCCCATTCAAAGGGCGTGAAGCTTATGATGCATCATGAGACTTCTTCTTCGGTCCGCAATTATGAGCGCCACATGGAGAAGGCATATGACCTCATGAACAAATATGGCTACAATGCCGTCAAGAGCGGATATGTAGGTGACATCCTGCCTCGCGGAGAGACACATTACGGACAGTGGATGGTGAATCATTATCTGTATGCGGTCACGGAGGCTGCAAAGCACAAGATAATGGTGAATGCTCACGAGGCCGTGCGTCCTACAGGCCTTTGCAGGACTTATCCCAACCTCATCGGCAATGAGTCCGCCCGCGGTACCGAATACCAGGCGTTCGGCGGCACCAAGCCTCATCATGTGACCATCCTTCCGTTCACAAGGCTCAACGGCGGCCCTATGGACTTCACACCGGGCATATTCGTGATGGACATGGCTGAAGTCACTTCCGGACGCAACAATTCCAAGGTGAATGCGACGATAGCCAACCAGCTTGCCCTTTATATGACCATGTATTCACCTCTGCAGATGGCTGCCGACCTTCCTGAGAACTATGAGCGCTATATGGACGCCTTCCAGTTCATCAAGGACGTTGACATAGACTGGATACAGAGCAAGTATCTGCTTGCGGAACCTGGTGATTATGTTGTGGTTGCACGCCAGGGCAAGAAAAACGGCCAGTGGTTCGCCGGCGGAGTGAATGACGAGAACAGGCGCACCCTCGATGTGCCGATGTCATTCCTTGACGCAGGCAAGACATATGAGGCTACGATTTATGCTGATGCTGAGGATACTGACTATCAGACCAACCCGCAGACATACAGGATATACAGGAAGAACGTTACTTCTTCTGACGTGCTTAAGATGGAGATGGCCCGCGGTGGCGGTTTCGCGATTTCTTTCCGTGAAATAGAGGAATAATTACTTAAGATTGGTTAAACTTCATGAGGGTGAGCAAAAATTTACTTGTTGCTCACCCTTTATCTTTTTTCTTTTAGATTTTCAATCTGCAATAAATGCTGCACTTATCAACCTCCGGGAACAAAGTTTTCTATCCGTTTGATGGGTGTTTTTGCATAATTGGACGTTTTTAGTCCGTTTTAATGATTAATGTTTCAAACATCCGATAGGCACGACATAGACTCCATCTGTCCGCTTATATGCAAACTCACCGACACCAGTAAGTACCATACAGAATGCAGGTGCCTTCATTTTGGAAGTGTCTATGATATTTGTGAGCGCAGTCAGTGTTTTCGCTCCATCTTCAATCAGCTTTTCTCCGCCCAGTTTTATTTCAATAAGACCATACGAACCATTGCGCAGGTGTACCACGGCGTCGCATTCCAAGCCGTTCTTGTCTCTATAATGATAAACAGAGCCATCCAAGGCGTCTGTATAAACACGGAGGTCTCTAATGCACATTGTTTCAAAAAACAATCCGAATGTATTCAGGTCGTTAATCAAATCATTCGGACCAAGACCAAGAGCCGCCACGCCAACTGAAGGGTCAACATAGTACCTTGTATCTGATGTACGGACAGCGGTTTTGCTCCTTAAATTTGGATTCCATGCAGGCATATCCTCAATTACGAATATTTTCCTTAAAGCACTAAGGTATGAGTCTATGGTTGCGTCACTGACGGATTCCGGTTCATTTGCCGATATGTCTGCAAGTATTGTTGCAATGCTCGCTTGTGAACCTTGATGTCTGGCATAAGAACGCATAATCCTTTTTGCTCGCTCTGCATCCTTTTTAATATTGTCAACACGTGATATGTCGCTATTCGTAATCGCTTTGTAATATTCTGTTGCCTGCAGCAGTGCCGCCTTTTCGGTTTTCTTATTCAGGGCTTTAGGCCACCCTCCGCGGCAGACAGCAAATGCAAGCGTCTGCAATGTAAGCTTATTCAATGCCCCTATTTTATCAGGAGTTTGGAATAAATCCGATAGACTGACCTCGCCATTGGACTCACCGGATTCCCACAAGCTCATTGGACGCATGGTCAGCCATCCATATCGTCCGGTGCCTGTATGATGAATGTCCTTGGTTTTAGCGGGTACGGATGAGCCTGTAAGCATAAATTGTCCGTCTTCGTCCCGATGGTCCACTTCAAATCGAATGGCATCCCAAAATTGGGGGACTTCCTGCCATTCATCAATCAAGCGTGGAGTTTCCCCTTTTAGTAAAAAGCTGATGTCAGTTTGAGCCATTTGCCTATATTGCTGCTGCTTTGCCGGATCATCCATATAGATAATACTTTTAGCCTGTTGCTCTGCTGTGGTTGTTTTTCCGCAAGCTTTAGGGCCTTCTATTAAAACAGCCCCCATAGCTTCTAATTTATCGCGGAGCAATTGATCTGCTATTCGGTTCTTGTATTCCATGTTTTTAAATTTGTTGCAAAGATAGTGTATTTCTGTGTAATTCAATTGCTTTTTAAAATATATTTGGAAATTTGGCTTGGTTTTGTTTGGAAATTTGGCTTGGTTTTGTTTGGAAATTTGGCTTGGTTTTGTTTGGAAATTTTTGATTCATATCCACGGTGCTTTGATTTGCGTAATCGTTTGCTCTCGGCTTTTACGTATATTTGCACCCCGAAATTGGAGTTGGGAACGCTGCTTGCATGGTGAGCGCGGCCTTGACTTAAAATTGATTTGTTATGATGTCTCAATTCAAAGAAAACCGTCCGGATGTGCTTCACGGAATCCTTCTGATAGTGCTGTTCTCTTTTTCAGCATTCTATATAGCTGATTTTGAATTTGTCAGGAAACTGTCGCTCAGCCCGCTGATTGTCGGAATAATTCTGGGAATGCTCTATGCAAACAGCCTCCGCAACAAGCTTCCTCAGACATGGGTTCCGGGCATCCAGTTCTGCACGAAGCAGGTCCTGCGTCTGGGTGTCGTGCTTTATGGCTTCCGCCTGACGTTCCAGCAGGTTGCTGAAATAGGGCTTCCTGCCATTGCCGCTGACCTGGTGATAGTGTGCGGGACTCTTTTGATAGGAATACTTGCGGGACGTCTGCTGAAGGTTGACAGTGAAACGTCTCTGATGACATCCGTGGGAAGCGCAATATGCGGGGCGGCTGCTGTGCTCGGTGCCGAGCCTGTGGTGAAATGCCCGCCGCACAAGACTGCCGTTGCCGTATCTACCGTGGTTATTTTCGGTACATTGTCCATGTTCCTGTATCCTGTCCTTTACAGGAGCGGGATTCTTGACGGGCTGAATGACAGGCAGGTGGCAGTCTATCTCGGTTCTACGCTTCATGAGGTCGCGCATGTGGTCGGAGCCGGAAATGCAATGGACGCCGCAGGAGGAAATGTCGCCGATGCCGCTACCGTCACCAAGATGATTCGTGTCATGATGCTTGCTCCGGTGCTTGTTGTCATGAGCCTTGTGCTTTCGCGCAGAAGCAGGAAGGCCTGCATGGCTTCCGGACATGGAGTTGCGGAGGGAGCAGGTGTGTGCGCCGGTAATGAAGAAGCTGATGTCAGGCCGTCAGGGCGCGGCAAGATTACGGTTCCATGGTTCGCGGTACTGTTCCTCGTTGCGATAGGCATCAATTCCATGCTCCAGAGCATGCCGTTCATTCCTTCCGATATTCTCAATGGCGGACTCGGTGCGATAAATGCCTTCGATACATTCCTGCTGACAATGGCAATGACAGCCCTTGGCGCGGAAACCAGCTTTGACAAATTCAAGCAGGCCGGGGCAAAACCTTTTCTGCTTGCAGGCATTCTTTACATCTGGCTCATTTTCGGAGGCTATGCAATAGCGTCCCTCTTGTGATGCCGCATTTGGTTTCGGTCTTTCCGCCATTGCTGCAAGGAGGCTTCCAAGAAATTCAGTGTAAGAATTTTCCTTTTTATAATGACAAAACCGTATATTTGAGCCGATGTTCATATATACGCCGGCACTCCGGCAAAACTTTACAGGCAAGCTTGGCGTTTATGTATGTCATCATGGATTTTCATTGGGAGGGAATCCGGTTTATAATAACGGTTTGAGCGGATATGGAGAAGGATTCGATTTTTGAAATGGCTGAACGGTATGTCAAGCTTACCGGAAGGTCCATATTCTTGACAGGAAAGGCGGGAACGGGAAAGACCACATTCCTCAAATATATTACACGTACTACCTCAAAAAGGTTTGTCGTGCTTGCTCCTACAGGAGTTGCGGCGGTAAATGCAGGCGGCTCCACGATACATTCATTTTTCCTGCTCCCTCTATGTCCGTATCTTCCTGATGTCAAGGAACTTGTGACGGAGTACCAGATGCCGGAAAGCTACCGGAGCCTCAGGAAGGACAGGGTCAAGATTCTCCGTACCCTGGACCTTATCATAATAGACGAGATATCAATGGTCCGTGCCGATCTTCTGGATGCGGTTGACATGACTTTGCGCAGGTATCGCCGCAGTGACAAGCCTTTCGGCGGCGTTCAGCTTCTGATGATAGGTGATGCGCGGCAGCTTTCGCCAGTGGTGAAGGAATCCGAGAGGCAATATATGGAACAGGTATATCCGTCCCCGTATTTCTTTCATTCGAAGGCGCTCAGAAGGCTTCAGTATATTACTATAGAGTTTGAAAAAGTATATCGTCAGCAGGACCTGGAGTTCTTGGACATTCTCAATGCCGTAAGGGAAAACCGTCTCGAAGGGGAGCTGCTCCGTAAGCTCAATTCAAGGGTCGGGGCTGCATGTGGCCATGGAAAGAATGCTGATGACACGTCAGAGCCGATTCGTCTGATGACCCATAATCGGCAGGCGGACGATGTCAACAGCCGCAAGCTCGATGCATTGCCCGGCGAGGCAGTCTCGTTTGCCGCTGAAGTTGAAGGGGACTTTCCGGAAAACAGCTATCCGGCTGACGAGATGCTTGTCCTGAAAAAGGGCTCGCAAGTCATGTTCATCCGTAACGATTCCGAAGGGCGGTTCTACAATGGTAAGATTGGCCGTGTGGAATCGTTTGATTCTGATGACAGCGTAACAGTATCGGATGCCGACGGGAACCTGATATCCGTGCAGCCTGTCGAGTGGCAGAATATAAAATATGCCCTGGATGAAGAGTCCGGGGAAATAAAGCAGAACATAATAGGGCAGTTCAGGCAGCTTCCTCTCAGGATTGCATGGGCCATTACGATTCATAAGAGCCAGGGACTTACCTTTGACCGTGTCACCATAGATGCCGGTGCGGCCTTTGCTTTCGGCCAGGTCTATGTGGCCTTGTCAAGATGCCGCACATTGGAGGGCATCTCATTGGATTCTCCCATCAGCCCTTCCGCAATATATTCTGATTCTGATGTCTCCTCATTTGATGAGGCCATGACTCCTCAGGAAGAGCTGCAGAATAATCTTCAGAAGGAAGAAACCGATTACCGTTTCAGCATTCTACGTGAAATTTTTGCTTTTGATGATATAGGCAGGTCGTGGGGATGGATGATGAAGATATGGCGGGAGCATCTGCATAAGCTGTATGTTTCAGAATATCAGGTACTTGAAAATAAAAGTGCAAGGTTTCAGGAAATCAGGAGGACAGGACGGACTTTCAATCTGCAGCTCTCCAAAATAGAGGCAGCTGCCAGTCCGGACGATGATTATCTTAAAATCCGGCTCGAAAAAGCCGCAAAATATTTCATTACCGAGCTGGAGGAGATGGCAGACCTTTGCTCGAGAGTCTCGTCCCTTGAGATTGACAACAAGGAAGTCCGGAAGAAGATTAAGGATGCCTCAGAAGAACTGGCAGTGAATCTTGAAATTGCATGCAGGACGATGCATATGATTATTGACATGGGCTTTGCGACAGAGGAATATTCCAAAATCAGGACAGAAGCCCTGCTGGAGGACAGGAAAAAGCCGGCGTCTAAGAAGAGATTGAAGAAAATCGTCAGAAAGGAAGGTGAAGCCGGCATTGTGGATGACAAAGTCCATGAGAAGCTGATGGAATGGAGGACTGCCCGCTTCAAGGCTGACAACGTGCCCGCATACACCATAATGCATCAGAGCACTTTGCTGGAAATAGCCTCCATAGTTCCAAAATCAAAGGAGGAGCTGCTCGCAATCAAGGGATTCGGCAAGGCCAAGTTCGAAAAATACGGTGATGAAATCCTCAGCATCTGCCGCGGCAAGTGATTGCTGTCATGACTTCTGTACATGATTGCCGTTCATAATGGTCTTCATGGCTGTTTTTGTGACTATCTTCGTGATTGCCTTCATCAGCATTTACTCTTTCATCTAACGTAGGTCTGGCTATGCTTTTGATTAGCCTGCTCCATTATGTATTTATCAGCAGGTTTATCGGGTCTCGCAAGTATTATTGACAAGGTCCGGGTGTGCCTATTTCTGTCAACTGAGCATAAGTAGCAGATATTTTCGGGCCACAAGCAAAGCAGGAAAACGGTAAAAATATCGTGCGATTTTTTTACCGTTTTGCTTTTGGTGAGCATTCGGTAAAAATCCGGCCCCTTTTTTAAACCGTTTTACTGCCATATGTATCGGCTCAGTGTAAAACGGCCTGCCGGCTGATTTTCCATGCCGCCGGTTTGAATGGAAATCTATGCTCGCTGTCTGAGGTATATGCGTGTATTGGTGGGAATCTGTAAGCAGCTTGGTGAGGATGCTGGAGCAACCCATAAATCATGAATGGTCATAAGTTTGTTCAAAAATGAGTCATAATTTGCCAAATCTTCAAAATTTTATATGATTTGGCAAATTATGCATATTGTTTGTGCTATATTTGCGAAGGCAAAAATCCAATGCCGTATCTCCTCTTCATGTTTTCAACTGGCGCGCCCGAGAAATATTCGCGCAACATTTTGATTTGAGCCAGATGCGTTGTCTGATAGAGTTTTGATTGCATAAAAGTGTACGTTTTGTGGTAAACTTTTTCAGGACGGGACATAAGAGAGGAACGTAAATCGGTTGTTATTAACACTTTACATAATCTCGGGTGTGCGAATCTGCACACCCGAGATTATGTAATTATTTGATGGATAATTTGTTGTAGTTTTCTGTGCCTTCTAAAGCGTCTGTCCCGCGATGAACTCCCGGAGTATCGAGGTCGGCGGGATGGCCGAAATCTCGGCGGGGGAGAGGGACACTATGTAGTCCAGGAATCTGAGCATGCGTGAGGCTTCCGGATAGGCGGGGGAATTTGGGGCTATTCTGCGCAGGAGCGGTTCCGCATAATATTTCAGGACCGGCAGCTCGAAAATGTGGGCCGAATTGAAAACCGCGTCCGCGTTCTCCTGGAACGGGAAAATGTTGCGGTTCTCCCCGCGCCTGACGCTCTGCCATCTCATTATGGTGTCCTCCGGCATGATGCCTCGCGTGCGGTTGTCACGTATCATGCGCCTGAGCATCCTGTTGTCGGATGTCGATATGTTGTTGTTCTCGTCAATCGAAAGCGATGTCAGTGCGGACGCATATACGCGGAATACCTTTGAATTGTCAACGTCCGGAATCATGGCCGGATTGAGCGCATGTATTCCTTCCATTATCAGTATGTCCTTCTCGTGAAGCTGCATGAAATTGCCGTTGAAATGACGCTTCCCCTCCTTGAAGTCGAAGCGTGGAATCTCAACCTGCTTCCCGTCCAGAAGGTCATTCAGCTGCTGGCCGAGAAATTTCAGGTCCATGGCCTCGAGAGCCTCGAAATCATAATCCCCGTTTTCGTCCCTCGGGGTCAATGACCTGTCAACGAAATAGTTGTCAAGCTCTATTACCTTCGGGTTAAGCCCAAGTATGCGGCACTGGATTGCAAGCCTTTTCGATGTGGATGTCTTTCCGCTGCTCGAAGGGCCGGCTATGAAGACGATTTTCACACTTGCCCTGCGTTCGTATATCTGGTCCGCGATTTCCGCATATTTCCTTTCATGCAGAGCCTCGGAGAAATTGATCATGCCGATGATTTCTCCCGAGAGCACCTTGGCATTGAGGGCACCTACTCCACGCACACCCATTATAGAGCACCAGTCGGAATGTTCCTTGAGGGCCGTGGCTATCTTGGACTGCCGTTTCATTGGGAGTACACGTCCCGCGTCGCCGTCCATAGGGTATTGCAGGCAGAATCCGTCGTTGAATCCCATTATGTTGAACGTGCTGAGCACTCCGGCTGATGTGGTGAGCGGCCAGTAAAAGGTGTCGGCCATGTCGTCAAGGAAATATACCTCGTATGTGAAATGGCCGGTGGTGCGCAGCAGATTGACTTTTTCGGTCTGGTTATTCCTGCTGAATATCTCCTCGGCCTCGGCGGCTGCCAGCGTGCGTCTTTTGAACGGTGTGTCTGCATCTATGATTTCACGCATGCGGGCGGATATCTGCTCCAGCTCCTCATCTGTGGCGAAATATGGTCTCGGCCTTCCGTCCTCCATGCACGCGGTCTCCCTTATTTCGCAATAAAGGCCGCTCGGGAGCGAATAGTCGATGACCAGGACCTTTTCCGGATACATCTCGCGTATGACTTTCTGGAGCACAAAGCACAATGACCTTATATATGCGCGCCGTCCGTCAGGATGCCCGTATCCGATGAAACGGATGTTGTGCGGATTGATGACCGCGTAGTCCAGCGAATGCAGCCTGTTGTCCACGAGGGCCGCGAGCACCGGCTGTCCGCATTGCCTGTCCTCTGCAGCCTTGCCGTTCTTGGCCGCATATGGACAAATCCTGTCGGACAGTTCCTTCAGCGTTGTCCCTGCCTGTATTGTTTCGAATGTTCCTGTGTTCTCGCAATATACTTTTACTCCGTTCATGTTCTTTGGGTTTTGGTTGATGATTCTATGCTTGCCTATGGCAGAATCTCTTTCAGGAACGGTCCTGTGACGGATTCCGGATTGTCTGCAAGCTGTTCCGGCGTGCCCTGAGCAATTATCATTCCTCCGGCCTTTCCGCCTTCCGGTCCCATGTCGAACAGATAGTCCGCCGATTTGAGGACGTCAAGGTTATGTTCGATGATAATGACGGTATTTCCTTGTTCCACAAGCTTCTGCAGCACATCCAGCAGCACCTTTATGTCTTCGAAATGCAGGCCGGTGGTAGGCTCGTCAAGAATGTAGAGGGTATTGCCCGTGCCTTTCTTGGAGAGTTCGGACGCGAGCTTCATCCTCTGGCTTTCTCCTCCGGAGAGTGTCACTGCGGACTGGCCGAGCTGCACATATCCGAGCCCTACATCAACCAGGGCCTTGAGCTTCTGTGCGATTGACGGAATGTTGCTGAAAAACTCATAAGCCTCGCTTATCGGCATTTCAAGCACGTCATTTATGTTCTTTCCCTTATATTTTACCGCGAGCGTGTCGCTTTTGTAACGTCTTCCACGGCATTCCGGACAAACCACGTTCACGGAAGGCAGGAAATTCATCTCGATTACCTTGATTCCCGCGCCCTTGCATTCCTCGCACCGTCCTCCCGGCACATTGAACGAAAAGCGCCCTGCCTTGAATCCTCGCACCTTTGCGTCCGGAGTCGCCTCGAACAGGGTGCGTATGTCATTGAACACTCCGGTAAATGTCGCCGGATTGCTTCTCGGGGTGCGTCCTATAGGGCTTTGGTCGATTTCTATCAGTTTGTCAATGTTCTCTGTACCGATGATTTCCGCAAACGGGAGCGGCTGCATCTTGGCATTGTAGAACTTGTTTTTCAGAATCGGCATCAGGGTCTCATTAATCAGCGATGACTTTCCGCTTCCGCTCACTCCGCTTATGCCTATCAGCATGCCAAGAGGGAAGTCTATGTCAACATTCTTTAGATTATTTCCCGATGCTCCGTGTATGCTCAGGGTGAGACCGTTGCCTTTCCTGCGCTCAGCTGGGATTTCGATGGCCTTTCTGCCAGTGAGATAGTCCATGGTTACGGAAGGTCCCATGACTATATGCCCGTGCCCTACGTTTTCCTCATTCTGTCCCTCTGCCCCAAGCCTGCGGTTTTCTCCGTAATATTGATCCAGCATATCCACAGGGGCGCTGAGACAAATCTTTCCGCCGGCGTCTCCTGCTCCCGGTCCTACGTCAATGAGCCAGTCTGCTGCAAGCATTGTCTCCGCATCGTGCTCTACCACCATGACGGAATTGCCCTCGTCACGCAGTTTTTTGAGCGAGCCTATAAGCTTGCGGTTGTCCCTCTGGTGCAGCCCGATGCTCGGCTCGTCGAGGATATAGAGCACATTCACGAGCTTCGAGCCAATCTGTGTGGCGAGTCTGATTCTCTGGCTCTCTCCTCCCGAAAGCGAGGATGTGGTCCTGTCCAAAGACAGGTAGTCAAGTCCAACGTCAAGCAGGAATGAGGTCCTGTCCTTCAGCTCTTTCAATATGTCGCGTGCAATCAGGGACTCCCGCTTGTCGAGCGTGTCTCCGATTGATGAGAACCATTCGTGCAGCTGGCTTATTTCCATTGCTGCAACCTCAGTTATGGTCTTGCCTGCCATCCTGAAATAAGAAGCTTCCTTATTCAGCCTTGAGCCTCCGCAGACAGGGCATATTATCTTTTCCTGTATGTCTTCCACGATTCCCGGGAATGACATCATTTCTGACGAAGTGCCTTCCCCGACCCTGAAAAGTTCATCCGAGCCATATACAATGAGGGATACGACCTCGTCAGGGAGGTCTTCTATCGGGTCATACAGTGAAAAATTGTATTTGCGTGCTATGGACCTGATTATGTCGAATTTCTTGGTCTCGCGTATTTTCCCGAGCGGAACTATTCCTCCGTCCGCGATGGACACTTTCCTGTCTGGGATTATGGTGTCCATGTTGACGTCAACTATTGTCCCGAGACCTTTGCAGTGCGGGCAATATCCTTGCGGAGAGTTGAATGAAAACGAATGCGGTGCTGGCTCGGCAAGAGACAGGCCTGTGTCCGGACATACAAGATGCTTCGAATAATGGTTTATGGCTTCCGTCTCCATGTCCATCACTGCAAGGGAGCCTTTGCCGAGGTTCAGGGCGGACATGACCGATTCGCGGATACGTTTCACGTCTTTTTCAGACGGCTTCAGCCTGTCCACGACCAGTTCTATGAAATGCGCCTTGTAGCGGTCCAGGGCAGTGACTTCATTCAGTTCGAAGAGCTTTCCGTCAATCCTTACCTGCGTATATCCGCGCTTGCGCATCTGTTCAAGCAGTTCCTTGTAATGTCCTTTCCTGCCTTTTACGACAGGCGCGAGCAGGTAACATTTCCTGTCCTTGTAATTGTCCATTATAAGTGACACAATCTGCTCGTCCGTATATCTGACCATTTCCTTGCCCGTGTGAGGGGAATAGGCCTTTGAAGCCCTGGCATAAAGCAGCCTGAGGAAATCGTATATCTCCGTGATTGTGCCCACTGTAGAGCGCGGATTGTTGCCTGTGGTCTTCTGCTCTATGGCGATAATCGGGCTGAGTCCTGTTATGGACTCCACTTCCGGCTTTTCCAATATGCCCATGAAATGCTTGGCATATGTTGACAATGTGTCCATATACCGGCGCTGTCCCTCGGCATAGATGGTGTCGAAGGCCAATGATGACTTTCCGCTTCCGCTCAATCCTGTCACGACCACGAATTTGCCTCTCGGGATGGAAAGGCTCACGTTCTTCAGGTTATGGGCATTCGCGCCCTGTATTTCTATATATTCGTTCTTTATGTCCATTTATCTGCTTTTGTCTTCATTGGTCCGCTCTCTCTGGTCTGCCTGTCTTCAGTCTGACGGATTGCCGCTGTTATTCCTCGCAAGGCTCGTTGAAAGGCATCAGGAACGGATTTTTTGTGCGCTCGTCTGCTATTGTTGTGCACGGCCCGTGTCCCGGTATCACTGTTATGTCCCCGTCCAGGACCATCAGTTTGCTGAAAATCCCTTTCATGAGAGCGTCATAGTCTCCGCCCGGATGGTCGGTGCGGCCGATGCTTCCTGCAAAAAGCGTGTCACCGCTTATTAGGACCTTTTCGCTGCGCTCCAGATAGCAAACACCTCCAGGTGTATGTCCATGAGTCTCAATTACCTCGAAATGCAGGTTCCCGACATCTACCGTGTCACCTTCTGATATGAAGCGCGCCATGGTGCCGTCTTGGGTGCCGCAGAAAGGATATGCCTGTGGCACCGGAAGTCCGAATGCCTTGCAGAGCTGTCCGTTTGACGAGGTGAGGGTGAACATTTCCTTTTCGTGCATATATACCGGTATGCCGTATTCTTTGCAGAGGCGTGACATCCCGTAGATATGGTCAAAATGCGCGTGGGTGAGCATTATGCATTTGGGGGAGAGGCCTTTGTCCTTTATGAAACCGGTTACGGAGGCAAGTTCCTGTTCCGACTCCGCTCCCGGGTCAAATATTGCGCATGAACCGTTTTCGTCCCATGCTATGCTGCATCGTTCCTGAAAGGCGTTGAATGTAAAATATTCTATGTGTATCATTCAAAAAATCATTTAGAGGCACAAAAATAAAAAAAGGTTTGTTATTTTTGCTAAATAATTATTGTGAAACTGAGAAGCCGCCGCGAAATTCCCGGCCGGGAACGGACGGCATCCGAAAACGAAAGAATATCATGCATATTGCGATTGCAGGTAATATCGGCAGCGGAAAGACTACACTTACCAAGATGCTCGCCGCACATTACGGCTGGACTCCGAGATTCGAGTCCGTTGACTATAACCCATACCTCGCCGATTTCTATGAGGACATGGAAAGGTGGTCGTTCAACCTCCAGGTGTATTTTCTTAACAAGCGTTTCAAGGACGTTGTTGACATTTCAAAATGCGACGATGTGATAATCCAGGACAGGACCATATATGAGGACGCGCGCATCTTCGCTCCGAATCTTCACGGCATGGGACTGATGAGCACGAGGGATTTCGAGAATTATTCCGACCTCTTTGACTTGATGATGTCGCTCGTGAATCCGCCTGACCTCCTGATTTATCTGCGTTCGTCCATCCCTAATCTCGTGAGCCAGATTCAGAAGCGCGGCCGTGAGTATGAGAAGAGCATCCGCATCGACTATATAACAGGTCTTAACGAGCGTTATGAGAACTGGATAGGCGGCTATGAGCACAAGCTTCTTGTACTTGACGTGGACCGCATCAAATTCGAGAACCGTCCTGAGGATTTCAGGGAGGTGACGGACAGGATTGATGCCGAGCTTTTCGGACTTTTCAAAAACGAATAATGATATTTTGCGGCAGGGGTTTCTTGGAGGAGTCCCGGCCGCAAATTCGTATTAACCGTATAATTATAGCATTATGACAGAGAGAACTACAATAATAGACTTCGTCGAGAAATATGTGGCGGAGTTTTCGGACAACACGTTCCTGTGGGAGAAGGTTGGTGACGTATGGGAGCCGACAACTTACAGCGAGACGCTCAGGCAGGCTTACAGAATAGGTGCCGGGCTTATGGCGCTCGGTGTGCAGAAAGGGGAGAAGGTGTCCTATCTGAGCGAGGGACGCAATCTCTGGGTCATCGGAGAGCTTGGCGTTCTCTATGCTGGAGCTGTCAATGTGCCGCTTTCCATCAAGCTGGAGGAGGCAAATGACCTTGTTTTCCGCATCAGGCATTCGGATTCCAAATATGTAGTGACCTCCAAGTTCCAGCTTCCGAAAATCCGCAAGATTCTTCCGGAATGTCCGCTTGTCGAGAAGGTAATCGTGTTCGATGAGATTCCAGACATGAGGGAGAATGAAATCTATATCGGTGACGTGATGAAAATGGGCGATGACTTCCTTGCCCGCAACCGTGAGCTTTTCGTGCAGAGATTCAAGTCCATAGGTCCGGATGACTATGCCAACATCAGCTATACCTCAGGCACTACGGCCGACCCTAAGGGCATACTCCTCACGCACAGGAACTATACCGCCAATGTGGAGCAGGCCCAGTCGGTAATCGGCGTGACTCCGCAGGACAGGATGCTCATCATCCTTCCTCTCGACCACTGCTTCGCCCATGTGGCAGGTTTCTATACCATGATGTCATACGGTGCTTCAATCGGTACGGTGCCTTCCGGAAAATCAGGCAAGGAGGCTCTGCGCAACATCCCGTCAAGCATAAAGGAGCTTAAGCCGACCGTTATGCTTTCCGTTCCGACTCTTGCCAAGAGCTTCAAGAAAAACATCGAGGCAACGATAAAGAAAAGCGGTCCGGTTGTGGAGAAACTCTACAATTTCGCTCTGGACAATGCTATAAAATACAATAAGGAAGGCTACAACAAAGGCGGTCTGGCAGATTGCTGGAGACGTCCTCTGATGTGGATTTTCGACAAGGTGATATTCAAGAAAGTCCGTGAGGGACTCGGCGGACAGATGAGGTTCTTTGTCGGGGGCGGCGCCCTGCTTGACATTGATCTCCAGAGGTACTGGTACGCCGTCGGCATTCCTATGTATCAGGGCTACGGCCTGTCAGAGGCCACTCCTATCATTTCTGCCAATGCTCCCGCAAGGCATATCCTCGGTTCTTCCGGAAAGGTCGTGTCTCCGATGGAGATAAAGATTCTTGATGCTGACGGAGTTGAGCAGCCTTATGGCGTGAAAGGAGAAATATGCATAAAGGGAGAGAACGTGATGGCCGGATACTGGAAGAATCCGAAGTCAACGGCTGACACCATAGTTGACGGCTGGCTGCATACCGGTGACATGGGATATATGCGTGATGCCGAGATGCTCTATGTGGTAGGCCGATTCAAGTCGCTCCTGATTGCGTCTGACGGTGAGAAATATTCTCCGGAGAGCATCGAGGAGTCTCTTGTGGAGAACTCGCGCTATATTGACGGTGCCCTTCTGCACAACAGCCAGGACCCGTACACAATAGCCCTGGTTACTCCGAATAAGGAGGCTCTCAAGTCGTGGGCACGTGAGAACGGACTTGACCCTGAGACTGATTCCGCACGCGAAAAGATGCTCGGCAAAATCCAGGAGGAGGTCAATTCATACCGCAAGGGAGGCCGCAATTTCGGTGCATTCCCTGAGAGATGGCTTCCGGCTGCAATCTGTGTGCTTCCTGAGCCTTGGACTGAACAGAACCATTTCCTGAACAGCTCGATGAAAGTCGTGCGCGGAAGGGTTGAGGAGGCATATAAGGCCAATATGGAGTTCGCATATACGCCTCAGGGAAAGAATATCGTGAACCCGATGAACATGGCTTCGCTTGCTTAGCGCTCTTTAGCGCTGTTGGGTGTCCCGAAAACTTGGACACCGGGACGGCATGAACTGTCTTGTCGCCGGCCTGGATTGGGTGTCACGAAAATTTGGACAAGCCAGGGAGTGCTTTGCGGCGTTGTTTTGGGCGGTGCTTTGTTATGCTGATAATTTCGTGGAGCATAATCTGCTGCATATTAATGTCATATGAATGTACGATTCCCCGGTTGGAGGGTATCGCATTATGCGTAAAGAATTGAAATGCGGTTGTTTGTGCTCCACGGCAAAATAAGAATTTTATAATGGATTTTTCTGAACTGATACTGAAAAGGCAGAGCGACCGGAAATATTCTCCGGAGCCTGTCGCAAAAGATGATATAATCAAATGTCTGGAGGCGGCCCGTCTGGCTCCGTCTGCCTGCAATTCCCAGCCGTGGAAATTCGTCGTGATAGACGACAGGGGCAAGCTTCTGGAGATGTCTGAGGCGGCCATCGGGCTTGGCATGAACAAATTCACCGTTCAGGTGCCTGTGATGATTGCAGTCGTGCTTGAGAAGATGAATTTCTCCGCGCGTATAGGCAGTCTCCTGAAGAAGAAGGACTACTGCATGCTTGACCTCGGAATCGCAGTGGAGCATTTCTGCCTGCAGGCTGCAGACCTCGGACTCGGCACATGCATCATGGGCTGGTTCGATGAGAAGCGAATAGCCCGCCTGCTCGGTGTGCCGCGCGGCAAACGCATCCCGCTGATAATCTCACTCGGCCATCCCGATGCCCCGACCCGCGCCAAAGTCCGCAAGCCACTTGAGGAAGTCTCCTCCTGGAACGCTTATTGACTTTTGACTGATTAACCTGAGGGTGACACCCGTCTTGTCCATGAAAACCATCGGCAAAGATACGTGTCACCCTCTTTTGTTTTTTGGGGGCTCGCAACTCAGGGCATGACATGCACCAAAAGCTGCTAAAATATCAGCGCAGTACCCCTGTTGATGTGCAAAATCTTAACGTATTTATCCCGTAATTGTTGAAAATCGTTATCCGTAATTTGCAAATTGATATTAAATCATTATCTTTGCAACAGACATCAGAAATTTTTTCGTGTCTATTTGTTAAGTTCGTTTTATATACGGCAGGATTCCTTGGGGAGGGGATCCTGCTAATTTTTTATTTTTTGGCCGCTCTCCATTCCCGTATGAAAAAAAAATCGTACCTTAGACGCGCTTTTGCCACGAAATTGAATAATTATTAACATAAAAACTCAAGCAAATGAACAAAAACAAGACAAATTGGGTGGCGATTCTCACGATGATGTTCCTTTTCGGAATGATTTCTTTCGTGACCAACCTTGCCGCTCCTATCGGAACCATCTGGAAACAGGCTCCAGGCATTGACGGCTCCAACACATTGGGTATGATGGGTAACATGATGAACTTCCTTGCATATCTTCTCATGGGTATTCCTGCAGGCAAGCTCATAACCAACTACGGTTACAAAAAGACAACGCTCATCGGTGTCGGAGTCGGATTCTTCGGAGTTCTCATCCAGTTCCTTTCCGGAAAAATCGGCGTAGGGGCGACTTTTGCCGGACTTCCAGCCAATTTCTTCGTATATCTTCTCGGCGCTTTCGTTTGCGGATTCTCAGTTTGTATCCTCAACACTGTCGTAAACCCTATGCTCAACCTTCTCGGAGGCGGTGGAAACAGGGGCAACCAGCTTGTTCAGATCGGAGGTACATTCAACTCCCTCATGGGTACGCTTACACCTATGCTCGTGGGTGCGCTTATCGGTGCCGTTACCAAGGAGACTGCAATCTCTGACGTGAACACTGTCCTTTACATTGCAATGGCAGTATTCGCTGTCACATTTATAATCCTCACATTCGTTCCGTTTGTTGAGCCTCAGCAGGAGAAGTCTGACGCGTCTGTCAAAGTGCTTCTCGGATACAAGCATCTTGTTTTCGGTGTTATAGCCATCTTCCTTTACGTAGGTGTAGAGGTCGGAATACCGGGAACCCTCAATTTCTACCTTACTGAGAATCTTGGAGCAGCCAATGCGGCGACTATAGCTGGTTTTGTTGCAGGAACATACTGGTTCCTCATGCTTATCGGACGTTTCGTGTCAAGCTTCATCAGCGGAAAGGTTTCAAGCCGTGTCCAGCTGACTGTGACTTCTGCCGTTGCAGCTATCTTTGTCGTAGGCGCCATGTTCTCTGAGAACGTGCAGGTTTCAATGCCTGTGTTCACAGGTGCCGGTTTTGACATGGTTAATGTTCCTCTTACAGCTCTTCTGCTTGTGCTCTGCGGTCTCTGCACATCTGTAATGTGGGGTACAATCTTCAATCTTTCAGTCGAAGGACTCGGCTCTCATTCTGCTCTTGCCTCCGGTCTGTTCATGACTATGGTTGTCGGCGGCGGTGTGCTTCCGCTTCTGCAGAATGCCATTGCTGATGCCACAAACTTCATGGTCAGCTATTGGGTGGTCGTTGCAGCCTTGATTTATATCCTCTGGTTCGCCCTTCTCGGCTCAAAGGTGAAGAAAGCGTAAGTCTTATAATAAATAAAGATAGAAAATGAATTCACAGTTTGTAGTTGGAATTGATGTCGGCGGCCAGACTACCAAGCTCGGCGTGGTTGACGCGAGAGGTACTGTGCTTGCCCAGACAGTCATCCGTACAGATACTTATACAGATGTAGAGCCTTACATTGCCGAATTGGCTGAGGCCCTGAACAAGATTATAAAGGAGTCCGGATGCGAAGGCGACATCCGTGGAATCGGTGTCGGAGCTCCTAACGGAAACTATTATACAGGTACTATCGAGAATGCCGTTAACCTTTCGTGGGGCGGCAGCAAGACAATCAAGTTTGCCCAGCTCCTCTCGGATGCTATGAACGGACTTCCTGTAGCCCTTACGAATGACGCGAATGCCGCTGCCGTAGGTGAGATGACCTATGGTGCCGCAAGGGGAATGAAGAATTTCATCATGATTACCCTCGGTACAGGTGTCGGAAGCGGAATCATCATCAACGGAGAGGTCGTTTATGGACATGACGGATTTGCCGGGGAACTTGGACATGTTACGGCAGTAAGGAGCAACGGACGCTCATGCAATTGCGGCAGGACAGGATGTCTTGAGACATATGCCTCTGCAACAGGCGTGGCGCGTACTGCAAGAGAATGGCTGGAGCTTACTGACGAGCCTTCTGTCCTGAGAAGCCTTGACAACATCACGTCTAAGGATGTGTATGAGGCTGCCAAGGAAGGTGACAAGCTTGCCCTCAAGATTTTTGAGTTCACAGGAAAGATTCTCGGCCGTTCGTTTGCAGACTTCATCGCATTCAGCGCTCCGGAGGCCATCGTGCTTTTCGGAGGTCTTGCAAGGGCAAAGGAATATCTCCTTGCACCTATCGAGGATGCCATGAATGCCAATGTCCTTCCTTTGTGGAGAAATAAGGTCAAGATAGTGTTCTCACAGCTTAAGGAATCGGATGCCGCCATTCTCGGAGCATCTGCACTCGCTTGGGAACTGTAATATTCGATTGGCTTTTGATACCGGCGGCCGGCTTCCTGCAAAAAGGAGCCGGCCGCTTGTCGTAGTAAAACGGTTTAAAGAATCGGCATATTTTTTACCGAATGCTCCACAAAAGCAATTCGGTGTAAAAATCGCGCGATATTTACACCGTTTTTCCATTTATGTTGCCGGCCAAAGTCGGCAGCATGCCAATAAAAATGGGGGCAGCTCAACAAAAAAAGTCTCCGCTCCAAATCACATGGGGCGGAGACTGGTTGAAATATCATTATGATATCAATATTTATGAAAACTAATTAAGTGCGGTTTAGGATTGTACCAATACCGTGCCAAATGGAAAAATTATCCGACATTATGGCATAAAATTCATGTGGCTGAATAAAAACATGCTTGCAATTGAATGCTAAGGCCGGGATTGTTCTCAAATTATACTATTCTGCCACTCGAAACCGCTTACAGCCGTGCATGCCTGGATGCCAGATGCATTCTGTAGCCTGTCGAGCGGGCAAAAATAAGCCACTGTGCAAGGAAATATGTAACAAGGACCAGATAATCACGGTAGGGAACCGGGCTGATGAATTTGTTCCACGCAAGCGTGAAATCGGAAAACACGAAAAGGACGGCTCCGAGCGCGAAGAGACAGCTGCGCTGCATAAGTGCGCTTACAAGCATAAGGCAGATTAGAGTTGCATATATCCCTGTGCCAGTACCTATCATCGCCCCTTCCTTGACAAAAGCCTGTGGGATTATTCTGCAAAACGCGAAAGTCAGAAGGGCTGCTGCGCAAATTACAATGGTTACGAGATAGCCTTTGCGTCTGCCGGTCATTTTCATGTCATTGCGGAGATATCGTCCTATGAAATAAACGATGTAGAAAATATGCCCAAGTGCAAAGAATATCATCTGCCACAGGAAATTGCCGCATGAACCCATATAGTCTCCGGCTGCGGAGAAAATGAGGGCCGCGCTTATTTGCCAAGGGCACAGCCAAAGCGATGCCAAGGCCAGTGTAGCTACAGGAAGGGTTATCTTGTGAGGAATTTCAGCAGGCATGAAAAACAAGATGCTGAAACATAAAAAGAGACCGGTCGCCACTATGACGGCAGGCCCTCTGAATTGTTCTTTTATTCCGAATGTACTCATATGACAATATTTTATCATGGTATCAGGACAAATATACACAAAGTTGAGTGCAGAGGGAAAATTTATTTTCACTATGCCGAAACCAAGCGTATATATGAGCGTCAGCTCAAATATAGCAAAAGCCGAGCGCAAACATCAAACTTGTTTGAATATTTGCCGAAAGGACTGACAAAAAGTCGCGCAGAGACCGGTCCGGAAGCTCGAAACACCTCTGAAAGAGGGCGAAAACTTATTTTTTTAGGGGGAGTCTTTCAAAGAAAAACAATGGAGGGTGGCCAAAATTTATTTTTATGGTCACCCTCCAATACCCTATACAAAAAATCAGTATGCCTCCTCCCGCACAGACTCCGGAATGGACGTGCGCACATAACGTGAACTTTCATGATGCTGCGCTGCCGGATCTTGCTGTCCGGCCTGGTTTGTGGACATGCAGGACATGGCAAGCGCATTTCCTCCGTCTTCAATGGAAATGGCATATGGACTCGCCCATGGGGTCGATTTCTTTCCGTCATACAGTCCGCTCAGTATCTTCCCCTCAAGCGTCCATGTTCCCTCATATCTTTTGAAACGCCTTTCGTCCAGCCTTTGGTACAATTCGAAAGTGCCGTCTTCCTCAAATGCCACATAAACACTGACCTCAATAGTTTCAGAAGCCTTTACGACTGCGTTTTCTCCGAGACTTTCCGCGGATTCCAGTTTCCATTCCCCGGTTATGTCCGGAGAAACAATTTCCTCTGCAACCGGCTTCCGGCAAGAAGGCAGCCACAGCATAGCGGCAATCGCTGCCGATATTGTTATGATATAATGTCTCATAGTCATTCTTTTTTAATTGACATCTCTAAAGCCAGCCGTCTGTTACTCCTGCATGATGACGCGCCATTACTGAAATTTCCTTGGAAATCTCCATTCCTCCCATAGTGTTGCCGCCTCCGAGTGATGAGCCTCCGGCGATAGCCTTTATGGTAATCTTGGCGCAGCCTGTCTTAGTTGGACTGATGACAAGACGTCCGGAAGATACCGAAGGTGACTTGTCAAGTCCGAGAGCTTCAAGACCTTTGCCTGAAACTGAAACTCCTGTGTATGTGAGATTCTTGGCATCCGAGCCGAAATAGCCTGTAAGGCTTATGGACGACTCCTCTCCGACCGGTATCATCTGGCAAGGAGTGCCTTCAATCTGCATCAGCAGCTTCCACGCATTGATTGTCCCCGTTCCCATCTTGCCTTTGTACGGCCTCAGATCGAGATCTCCCCATACAAGGTAATCTCCGGTCCCGACATTTGTCCTTTTCGTTCCGGAGAGACGGTGGTCAATGGCATCTACGGAAGTCAGTATCATTGAAACCATCTGCCCGTGAGTGAAATGCAGGCCGAGCTTCTTTGCATATGCAAGAGCAAGTGCTGCCACGCCGGACATGTGCGGACACGCCATTGAAGTACCCTGCATCCAGCCGTATTCTCCGTCCGGGCCTGGCGGTATGGTCGAAAGTACTGTCGCTGTCTCGCGTATATCGCCGCCTGTAAAATACTCTCCTCCCGGGGCGGCCACATTGCAGCCCGGGCCATAATTCGTGTAATATGCAGGCAGATTGTCAGATGCGATAGATGTTACAGATATTATGTCCCCGCATGCGCCGGGATAGGCTGAGACCGGTGCGCTGTCATTCCCTGAGGCAAAGATTACGAGATTCCCGTCCATCACCTGAGGCAGATTGTCGGTTTCCATAAAATACCTGATGGCATCATATTCCACGCTGTAGTACCGCTGGTCCATATACTCTTTGTCAGACATGAATACACCGGCAGGATATCCGTATGAGCATTGCAGGATACATGCCCCGTTGTCTGCTGCATATTTGATTGCCCGTGCGCATGCATCCGGGGTGCATCCTTTGTCACCCTCGAAAATCTGGCATGACATGATTTTCACTCCGTCTCCTTTGCCGCTTCCTCCCGCTATGCCGCACACGCCTGTCCTGTTGCCGTTCACTGCTGCAATGGTTCCGGCGACATGAGTGCCGTGGCTTCCCGGTGTCACAGGGCCGTTGCTCACGAAATTATATCCGTGATAATCACCTGCATATCCGTTCTTGTCTTCATCATTACCTTTCTCGCCCTCATTGGTCCACATGTTGGCGGCAAGGTCCGGGTGATCAAAGCATACCCCTTCATCAACTACAGCGACAATAATGGAAGGGTCTCCCGCCGTGAGGTTCCATGCATCCTTCACATTAATGTCGGCTCCGGCAACGGCAGTAGGGGAGATAGTCTTGCTTCCTGTATTTATGTAATGCCACTGGTCGGCAAGCGACGGATCATTGAATGGTGCATCTGCGGCAGCTGACAATGCCGACCGCGGACCCGAATAGGGGAATACGACACCGTCAGACGCTTTCTTGACCTGAGTACAGAACTGTACACGCACAATCTCCGGGGAGCCGGCAAGAGCCTGTGCGGCATTATCGGCCCCGATGCTGTCGGGCAGTGACACCTCATACCACCTGTGCAGGCCGTATTGCCGTGCACGTTCCTCCGTGCGCCCAACAGGAGGGAACACCCTTCTTATATGCAGTGCACCGACTTCTCCGAAAATTCCGTCGGATAAGGGAGTCTCGCTTTCTTCAATTGACTCGGCCAGCTTTTCCCCGACAAACACAATCAGTTTGTCTTGCTCGGCCCTGGCGCTTCTTAATATTATCTTATCTTGAATGTCTGTTTTTACGGCAGTTTGCGGAGATATTCCGGTTTCGTCAAGCCGGGAGCATCCTGCCGCACAAATAAGCAGCATCATGGATGCAATGTTTTTGATTGTAGTCATATACCATTAATTATGTGAGACATAAGTATAAAGCAAACCCTAAAAGTTATGTTTCATGACTTTTAGGGTTTGTCTCATACCTGTGTGTCCGGACTATTTAAGAAAAACAGCCCTTTCACATTTCACAAGGTCAGCATTCACGGACGGAATGTTTTTCCCGTTGAGTTTTGCATTGCGCCCAGGCTTTGCTGAAATCTTGTCGAGCACTGCATTAATTGCGGCAGTCGCGGCGGCTCCGCGTGTCACAGACTCAACCTTGAAAGTACCGCCGAAGGTATAGCCCATGTACTCGCCAACTCCAACAAGGTTTCCTTCCGCATCAGCGATAGGCTCGAACAATGCATAAGTTAAATCGAAATCTGACGTAGGCACAAGCTTGGTAGGATTCGGGTACTGGTCGTATGTGAATGCAACAAGCTGCATGCTCTGTTTGTCTTCAGACAGAAGACAATATACAGGATTGTCTGCTATGCTGCCGTTGTCTCTTGTGTAAGTATAGAAAATTACACCTTTCGGTCCCTCGGCAGTCTCAAAAGAGCATCTGTAGACCGGAGCGATGGCCGCTACTCCTATTTCACCGAAATTGTAAAGATTTACAATATGGTCTGGTCCTGTCTCAATCTTTGCGCCTTCCAGCTCCGGCTCCCACATGAATGTGCCCCAATTGTCTGATTCTCCGATGAGTCCTTTCATTCCTCCGTTGCCGGGGTTGTCTTGAGAATCCGCAAAAATCCATGTCTCGCTATGAGGGCCGGTACCGCTGTTGGAGGCAAGAATGCCTGAAGCGGTCCAGTAGCCGCAATAGTCACCGAACGGGGAATTCTGGAATACGATGAAATCAAGAGTGGATTTTCCTGATGCCGAGGTAATTGTGACTACATCTGAACGGTATGCAAGGCTTACGTTGTCAGCGGCTGTTACGCCTATGGAGAATGTTCCCGGCTCGCCGGCTGTCTCTGTAATGGTAATCCAGTCTGCTTCAGTGGCTGCGCTCCATGCCTCTACAGCGATGAAGTCCAGTTTTGCTGAACCGTTTGTCGCGTAAACGAGAACCTTGCCGGCATCTTCGGAGTCAGTTGTGTATGCCAAGGTGCTTGTCGCCATTTTCTGTGACACCGTGAATACGACTTCCTTATTTCCACCTGATACTTTCACTGAGGCAGTACGGTCTGCATCGACATTGACACCGGCTGAAAGCTTGACTGCAACTTCAGAGGACGCTTTTCCGCTTGATGCAGAAAGTGTGAGCCATGAGGCATCTGTGCTCGCAGTCCAGTCGGATACGGCAGAAAATTTGATCTCAGCCTCTCCTCCCAATTCCGGCAAATTAACCTTGTCGCTTCCTATGACAGAAATCCCGTTGATGAATTTCTGTTGTACCGTATATGTCAATTCTGCTGTTCCGCATACTATCTTTACCTGTGCCGTACGGTCGGCCTCAATGTTTACAGGTGCGGTTATGCTGATTGCATTGTCATATGAAGCCTCGCCCGATGTCTTGGAAAGCGTAAGCCATGAGCCTGTGGATGTGGCGCTCCAAGCCTTTGTTGCAGAGAATTTCAGCTCGGCCGTCCCGCCATTCGCATCAAGTTCAACAGATGTTTCACCAAGAGCTGCGATTTTGTCACTGAGTACCTGAGTGATTGTAAAGACAAGTTCCTTATTGTCGGAGTGTATCACAATCTCCCCGCTTCTGTCGCCCTCAAGGTCCGAATTTTCATCCACTGTGACTGTAAGGGAGTTGTCGCCGGCCTTTCCTGACACCTTGTCGAAATCAAGCCAGTTTGTGACAGTTGTCACGTCCCATGTCCCGGAGGATTTGAATCCGAGCTTTACTTCGCCTCCCTGCGGAGGAGCCGTAATTTCAGCTGACTGTCCGTTGGCATAATCAAGGACAGTCTCTGGCAATTCTGTTTCATTGTTGCATGATACAGCTGCTGCCAATGCGCATGCCGCGCCCAACAAATATATTTTTTTCATATCGTCAAATGTTATCAGATCCAGTCTATTTGTCGTATTGACCGAATGGAAGATTGATTTCTGCGGCGTAAAGAGTCATCCAGTTGTTGGAGTCTGCCGTATCCGTCATCTTTATGTATGAAGGGTTCTTCTGATTGTCGGTGCTGAGTTTGAATGTCTTGCTCAGAACAGTAGTGAGCACGCTGTAGCCGGCATTTTGCATATACCATTGACCGTTTCCGCCATCGTGTGTCGTGTATTTGAGGGTGACGGTGTTGTCATCTACGGCTGTGGCCGAGAAGAACAGCATGCCGAAATATTGTCCTGTTATGAAGCCGACTCCCCATTTGCTCTGTGTCTGTGCCGTAAGTCCGGTACCTATGTACATATACTCTATGTTCTCCTTTTCTGCCGCGCTTCCTGCCTTGCACTCAAGGAATTTCTCCAAAGTGGCAGGTGACATGCTGTCGCTTGCTCCAGAGAAGAACCAGTCGCTGGAAGTGATGGCTTCGCTCAGAGGCACAGGCCTGATTTCGATATATACGGACTTGTCATCCGAATAGCAGTTGCCGTCTTTTTCTGAATATGTGAGCTGGCTGACTGATTTGCCGGCATATTCCAGTGTCCTGTAGAACTTGTATCCCTCGGGAGTGTATATGAACGGTATGTTAACGGCAGTACCGCTTTCTTCATCAGTGAAGCTGAGCATCCTGTAGGTCGCGGAAGCAAGGACGGTCTTGTCACCGAAATGCAGGTTATAGAAACTTGCCGCCATGTCGGCTTCCATTTCAGCCACGTCGGCTATATAGACATCCCATTCGACGTCTTTCGCAAGAGGCCTCATGGAGATTCGTGAGCCGTGTTTCTTGCCTTCAAGCAGGATTTCATCCGCACTCACTGAAAGCACACGGAACTCGAAGTCGCCGAGCATGCCGTCTCCGTTGGTTCCTATGCCGTCCGGATTGGCCGGTGTGGAGAAATAGTGGAATATCTCATTGTATTCGTCAAATGAGAGGACCACACCCTGGCTCTGGTCAATCTTATAGTGTGACGTCACGACTTTTTCTCCGAATATCTCGCTCTGGACGGCTACGGTGTTGTCTTCATTGAATTTGCAGAGGATATTGTATCCGCCGTATTTTGTCGCAGCATAATATTCCATTACCCAGCCGTTCTGTGCTCCTGCGAGAATCTCGCCTGTGCGGGCAATCTCTTCGCGGACACGTATGGCGGAAGACTGGTCGAACACATCGTCAATGCGGTATGTACAGGCTGAAAGCAGCAGTGTCAGCACCAGAAATATATTGATTTTTTTCATTGCGTGTCTTATTTAAGTGTAATCAGATCAAGAGAAGCGGCCTCTGCGGAGCGGCGGAGCACAACCTCCCTGAGTGCTTCAAGGTCAATGCCCCATGAATCGCTCATATATGTCCTTACGATGTTGAGCTTGGCCACGATTGCATCCCTTCCGCTTGTATCATCTCCGTCGGTTCCGTTCTCCAGGATTGCCTGCCATGCCGCATCGGACGAAGTTACATATGTGGAATAAACCTCAGCAAAGTCCTCATTGTACTCGCCGCTGGCATATCCTGTCACGAAACCTTCCTTCGCTGCATCCTCGTCCTCGACGTTCACCCAGTCGGCAGCATGGTATTTTCCTGCCGATATGGACTGGAAGTCCGTGGTATAGTTCTTTTTCTGAGTGAGGATGTGGCAGAACTCGTGGTGCATGGTGTGGAAATACCAGTAGTTCAGGTCCAGAGGCAGCTCAGAGTGGTTGCGGTAAGGGTCATCCTGGTTTACGTAGATGTTCTCAAGGTCAAGCTCATTGATCCGGAACAATGTAACCTGGATTCCGCCTTCTGCCGTACCGAGGGTGATGGAGCCCTGGCTGTTGTACTGCGGGGAGCCGATGAGCTGGAAAACCCTGAAAGTGTTCTTCCTGATGAAATCCGCTCCTGCGCTTTCGATATATGCGTCAAGCCATACATGCTTGATGAGGATGGCGATTGCCTTTGAGTTCTCCATTGTGGCCGGAACGACGTTGTAATTGTTGTTTGTCAGCTTGTCGTTGTACAGGTAGTTGAACTCGATATTGTAAGGGAACGTGTAGTTCTTCATGAGCCACCTGTCGAACTCGTTCCTCTGCGGGATGTCATTGTCGTCGTATATGCTATGGCTCCTGTCCGGCTCGTCCTTGTAGCATGAGGACAGGGCCATCAGGGCCGCAGCGATAAGCATCAAATATTTAATTTGTTTCATACTGTCAATTTTTAATGGTTCTTCATTTATCTCGGATTGGCGGACAGTCCTGCTGCGATAACGTCTGCCGGCAGCTGGATGGCTCCGCGGAGGTCTCCGGCCTTGAATGCTATAGGGTCGGCCCCGTCAAGATTGTGGCTGAATTCGATTCCGTATCTCTTGATGTCAAGGAAACGGAGTCCCTGCCAGTATGTCTCAAGCCTGCGCATATGCAATATAAGGTGAAGCATGTTTGTCATGGTCCCTTCCTCGACTTTGAAGCCCTGCGGATGAAGAGGCTTCTTGGGCCCTCTCTGCCTTGTGGCTGTTATGACTGCCGGAACTTCAGCAAGGCCGTTGACAAATGTGTTTACAGACTCTTCAGTGAGCACCGGGCGCGCAGCAGTTCCGAGGCTGGTGCGGCAATGTGACCTTACCCAAGTGTTCATGTCGTCGAGGGCTTTTGTATATTCCTTCTTCCTTGCATATGCCTCTGCGCGTACAAGCAGGGTCTCGTCGGCAGTGAATACGGGGTCCACAGTGTGAGCGAAGCCTGTCTGCAGCACTTTGTCGGTGACCTCGAATTGTTCAAGCATTTTGGGATAATAAACGAGATTGGCGTTTCCATAGAGCATCCTCGCCTCATAGAGGACATTGTTTGAAGATCCGCTTCCCCATGGCATCTTGGCCCAGAATGTCTCGTTCGAGGTGATTTCCTGGTTATGCGCGTATCTCATGAAACTGCCTGATCCTTGGAATGCTCTTCCTATCAGGGAGTAGGCTGCAACCATCATGAGGTTCGCATCATCACGCATATATGAATTGTTGATGTCTGTCACTCCGGCCAGATTGGTATATGCGGACACGTTCCTTATTACGGATTCCGGATTTTCTCCGAGCACCCTTGATGCATATTCTATGGCTTTGTCATCATTGAGATAGTACAGGTTGAATCTTGCTGCGAAAGCATATGCCGCCTTGGCGTTGAAATGGTATTTCGGAACGGCGAGGTAGCTGTCGTTAAGCAGCGGAAGTGCCTGCTCGATGTCATCGTTGATGTTTTGGTAAAGCTGGGCGAGGGTTCCTCTCTCGTCAACGGATATTCCTGCCTGTTTCGGATATGGAAGTCCGGGATATTCGTTGGCCTTTTCCGGATTCCATGCCATGCAGAAAGTGTTGGCGAGGTTGAACATCCCGTATGCGCGGCACAGCAGTGCCTCGGCCTTCAGGGCATCACCCTGGGCGCCGGCTTCAAGTTCTTCGAGGGCCTCGAGGGCCTGGTTTGCGGTGGCAATTGCCGTATAGTGGCCGTTCCACACCTGTTTAGGAGTGTCGTTGTAGTTCACGTCTTCGACATCCTCCCAACGGTACAGCTTTTCCTGGTCTGTGTATGTGTTGTATGCGTTTCCGTTGCACATCACGTTGTCGGAGCTGTACTCGAGGATATAGTCAGGAAGTTTTGTCGGATATGCCGAAACGAGGAAACTCTTGACCTTCTCTATGGAATTAAGCTCGGCCCTGTCGTCAGGCAGTTCGTCCAGGAATTTATCGCAGGAGCTGAGCGCCGCGGCCCCGCAAAGGGTAAGGAATATGTAATTATACTTTTTCATTTCTCTTCATCGTTAATTGTCAGAAACCGATTCTCAGTGTGAGAGTAAACTGTCTTGGCATAGGAGTCGCCACACCGCCGGCATTGTAGAACTCAGGGTCTTGTCCTCCCAGTGCCTTGTCCGCGTAGAGCAGGCATATGTTCGTTGCCTGGAACTTGAGTGAGAGCGCGCTCATCTTGGCCTTGTTAATCCACTTCTTCGGGAAGTCGTATGAGAGGCTGACCTCTTTGAGCCTTATGAAGTCTCCTTTTGCGATTCTTGCGGTAGAGCGGTTGTATGCATTGTAAGCATAGCTCAGCCTGCTGTCCGCCTGAAGCTGGCGAAGGTCGGCGATTGCCGGCACCACTCCCTCAATGTTCTCGTCTCCGGAGACTGTCCAGCGGTTCTTGAACTCCTTAGGCATGGCTGAGAGGTCTGAATACGCTGCGTAGAATGCAGGGTCAAGCCTTACAACATTGCCGAAAGAGTATGTCATGAACACGTTGAGGTGCCATCCCTTGTATGTGAACATGTTGCCGAAAGAGCCGGTGATTGTAGGGTCGGTCGGGCCTTCGTATTTCAGGTAGTCGAGCGTGCGTGACTGGAAATTGATTCCGCTTGTGGTAAGCTCGCCGGCCTCATTTATTATGGTAGGGATACCGTTTTCGTTCAATCCCCTGTAGTCAATTGAGAACAGTGAGCGGTAAGGGTAGCCTTCCATGGTGAAGCCCGTTCCGGTAATCATGTCGATGATTCTTGTCTGTGACTCGAGGGATGTAACCTTCGTGGTCACGTGCGAGAATATCAGGTCAGTTGTCCATGTGAAGTCCTTTGTGACAATGTTCTTGGTGGAGATTGAAAGCTCTTCTCCGCTTGAGGCCATTGACGCTACGTTGGCATATTCGGTGATTGTACCTTTCGTTCCGTTGGTAGTCCTCGGGCCGATGAGGTCATAGTTGTTTCGCTTGTACCAGTCGAAGGTGATGTTGAGCCTGTTGTCGAAGAATCCGAAGTCGGCCCCGACGTTCACCTCATGCTTCTTCTCGTAGGTCAGCCCCGGGTTTGCGAAATCGTATATCTCAAGTCCGGATTCCTTGTCAGAGGCGAACGGTCTCCAAGGATTGTAGCTCTGGATGATTACCGAAGAGTTTGTCACAGCAGGCTTGTCACCTGTAAGTGAGTACGAAGCTTTGATTGTGGCATGTGAAAGCACGTTCTTGAAGGCGTTTGCGAACCAGTCTTCCTCATGCATGTTCCATGCTCCTGACACGTTCCATGTAGGGAGCCAGCGTGCCGTCCTCACTTTGCCGAGGCGGTTGCTGCCCTCATAGCGCACTGTTCCGTTGATTGTGTAGCGGCGCTTGTATGAATATGTCGCGGTACCGAAGAATGCCACATCGCGGTTGTAGGCGTTGGTAAGGTTGTAATAGACATCGTTCTGCTCGCTTGCCTGCTTGAAGTAGTTGTAGTTGTAGGCTCCGAGATATCCCATGTCATACTGCATTCCGACTCCGTTGAAGTAGCTTCTGTTGCGGACGGTGTTGTTGATTTCCATACCGCCGAAGATGTTCAGGATGTGGTTGCCGTCATATACGTCATTGTAAGCCGCAGTGGCACGGAAGTCCCAGCTGTTCATCTTGTACTTTGTCTCGCGGTAGAATCCGCCTTCAGGCAATACGGAGAACGGAAGCGAGTTCGGCTGGTCCGGATCGGTGTAGAGCCAAGGGTTGTTGTCGCGTATGGTGGCGTCTCCCATAGCCCTGAACGAGAGTGCCATGTTGGAGTTCTCGCGTATCTGGTTGGCCTGTGTCGTAGTGGAGTATTTGTATGCTCCGATTGCGGAAAGTGTAACCTGCTGTATAGGCTTGTATTTGAGCTCTCCCTGGAACTTTAGGTCCACGACATCGAAGTCGATGAAGTTGTTGGCAAGCTCGTTGTGGATGTTGAAGTCCGCGAAGTTGCGTGTGTAGAATGCGTCAGGGTCGAGTGTTCTCGATGTGTTGAGGGCATATGAATAAGGGTTTATGTCAAAGTCCCTTGATACCTCGCCCGTCACTGCGTTTACGCTCTGGCCGAGTGTTCCCGGTGCCCTCTGCTTACGGTATGCGGCATTGCTTATGAGGCTGACCGACACCTGCTTGCTGATGTTGAAGAGAGTGTTTACGCTTGCAGTGTAACGCTTCACGCTGCTCTGCTCAGTCCAGCCCGGATCGTCCATTACTGAGAATGACGCATAATACTGCGCCTTGTCCGAGCCTCCTGACACGCTGAGCGAGTGGTTCATGGAGATGCTGTTGCTGAAGAGCTCGTCGAACCAGTCGGTGTTCCTGAACTCGGCTGCGCTGAGGTATCTGTTCCTGGCTTCAGGAGTGTTTGCCAGCCCGAAAGTTCCCGAAGTCTCGTCATACTGGTTCATCAGCTGGTACATTTTCCCATATACGCCGCTGCTTGAAGCCCTGTATGTCCTTCCGAACGAAATCAGTCCGTCTTTTTCCATCTCCTTGTATATTCCCATCTGCTCCTGCGAGTTCATGATGTTGAACTGGCTGTAGCTCGGCTTGAGACGTGTGGTGAACTCTCCGGTATAGTTTATGCGTGCAGTTCCTGCCTGGCCTCTTTTTGTAGTGACTACAATCACGCCGGCCATGGCGCGCGCACCATATATGGAAGTCGCCGAACCGTCCTTGAGGATTTCAAAGCTTTCGATGTCATCCGAGTTGAGTCCTGCGATTGCGGACGAGATGAGAGTAGCTGCGTCTCCGGATGAAAGCGCATCGGCATCAACTTCCGTCACATCTTCCATTATCACGCCATCGACCACCCATAGAGGCTTGGAACTTCCGTAGATTGAGGTCGCACCGCGGACGCGTATCTTGGGCGCTGTACCGAAAGTACCTGACACGTTCTGTACGCTGACACCGGCGGCGCGGCCTTCGAGAGACCTTGATATGTCCGCCATACCGTCAATCTTTGATTCTGCCGCATTCACTTTTGCGACCGAACCTGTGAAAAGGCGCTTGTCGGTGACCATCATTCCTGTTACGACAACCTCGTCCAGCACATTGTTGTCCGGGAACATGCTGACATTGATGACTGCCTGTCCCTTTACCGGCACCTCGCTGTCCGCATAGCCGAGAAAGCTGAAAATCAGGACTGCGTCCTTGTCAACTTTGATGCTGTAGTTTCCGTCGGCATCTGTCATCGCGCCGACCATGGTCCCTTTGACCTGGATTGATGCGAATGGTACGGGTTCACCGTTTCCGGCGTCGGAAACGACACCTTTCACCGTCAGAGTCTGGCCGTATGCCAGAGAAGACGCCAATAGCATCAGCACCGTGAAAAAAAGTGTGATTTTTTTCATAAGCAAATTAGTTAAACATAAATATTGAGTTAATTTCAATCAACGCACTTTAAACGGGCGTTTTTTACATCAGCCCGAATTGCAAAGATGAAAATTAATTTTTGAAATTCCAAGCATGTTAAACGGCTGAATTATAGTGTCTATTAAACTTTTTTTGCCAAATGGGGACAAAAAATGAAAGAAACGTTTAAAATTGTTACACATTTTTCAGCACGGATGCACTTTTTCTTATCAAACGTTATGATTTTCATAAAAAGTAAAAAAGCAACTTTCAACGCGTATTTTCGATTTCCAGAATGTATTTTCTCAGTGTATTTCTGTGTATTCCATATTTTCTCGCTATCTCGGAAAGTGGTCTTCCGGCCTCTTTCATCATGCGGATATCATCGTATTGCTTACAAAATGTAAGTTTCTTTGCAGAACTGCCCGGAGGCCTCCCGAGCTTTATTCCTTCCAGCCTTTTGACTGCAAGGGCCTCTTTCGTGCGCTGGGAAATCAGGTTGCGTTCAATCTCTGCTGCCAATGCGAAAGCAAACGCTATTATCTTGGAATTTATGTTGTCTGACAGGTCAAAATTGTCCTTTATGGTATGAATCGCCACTCCCTTCAAGGCGCAAGTGTTCAATATTCCCATGACCATCAGCATATTACGCCCGAGCCGTGACAACTCAGTGCAAATCAGGAGGTCACCGCGTCCCATCCGGTCCATCAATCTGCCGAGCATTCTCTTCTCGGACGAGATTGTCCCGGACACGGACTCAGACACCCATTCATCAATGGTAACTCTGTGACTGTCACAGTATTTCATAATCTCATGTCTTTGGTTCGAGTAGGTCTGCATTTCAGTGCTGACCCTGATGTAAGCATAAACGCGCATTTTACAAAGTATTTTATAATCAATGTTATACAAGCACTTTTAAACGCCCGTTTAAAAGTGCGGATGTGCGGTGGTTTCATGTAGGTAGGGAAGAGGCTTTCCCAAGCATCCACAAAGGACTGCCTGCCGATGAGATGAAGAATACGAAATTATCAATATTTATGTTTAACTAAATTATGTGCTTATGAAAAAAGTTAAAATCTTTTTCACAGCGTTACTGGTCCTTGTGACTTCTGCGGCATTTGCCCAGAACATCACCGTAACAGGAACAGTTAAGGACTCTTCCACAGGAGATGCTATTCCGGCAGCGAGTGTCCTTGTGAAAAGCAGCAAGACTGCAAACGGTGTCGCTACAGATGTGGATGGAAATTTTTCCATTACGGTTCCGGCAAACTCCGTTCTCGTCTTCTCTTCAATCGGATATGAGACAAAGGAAGAGGCTGTAAGCGGAAAGAAAAATATGGTTATCTTTCTTGACGTTGACTCACAGTTCCTTGAGGGGGCGGTAAAAGTCGGCTATGGCTCAGCAAAAAAAATCGGCAATCAGGTGGGTGCCGTAGCAACTGTCAAGTCTGACATTGTGAAAAATTCTGCTTCACAATCCGCGCTTGACCTTCTTCAGGGACAGGTAGCAGGTATGCAGGTTCTCAGTTCGGGAGGTGTGGCCGGAGATAACTCGATATCAATGAAAATACATGGTGTCGGTTCGCTTTCCAGCAGCAGTGAGCCTTTGTTCATCATTGACGGTGTGCAGTCAAGCAGCACAATGGTCATGAACCTGAACCCGAACGATATTCAATCGATTACGGTTTTGAAGGATGCGTCTTCGACATCAATCTATGGCTCTCTTGGTGCGAACGGTGTCGTATATGTTACTACCAAGGGTGGAAAATTCGATGAGAAGGCAAGCATTACTGTTCACAGCCAGTGGGGACTGTCAACTCTTGCAAATCGTCAGTTTTACGAGAACATGATGAGCGGTGACGAGTTGAAGACGTTCTGGATGCGTTCTGGTATTATGTCTCCGGCTGCGATTGAGCAGACTTATACGTCAAAAGGATATACTGCCAATACCAAATGGCATCATTATTTCCAGAATATGGCTGGCCTTCAGAGTCAGAATGACGTGACAATAGAAGGCGGAAGCGAAAAGGTGGCTTACATGTTCAGTGTTTCCCAGTTCCATCAGGATGGTACGACAATAGGAAACTACTATGACCGCTATACTCTCCGTTCCAACATACAGGCGCGTCCTGTGAATTGGCTTAAAGCAGGTGTGAATCTTACCGGATATATCACTGAAGACAGGGAAAATGGCAACTGGGGCAACTCAAGCGGTACGGATGACGTATATATTTCAGGTGGAGCATCATATATGATTAACCCTCTGTTTCCGGCAATTGACCCGGTTACTGGGAAAGAGTATCCTGAGACTTACCCTAACGGACTTACCAATCCAAGATATTACATGTCTAAGATGCAAGATAATTACAATAGATATGGTGTCAATGGTTCGGTATTTCTTGAAATAGAACCTTATAAGGGCCTTATATTGGCTTCCCGCGTAGGAACAGACTCTTATGTTGACAAGAGGGATTGTTTCTTGCTTCCTTCAGCTTCTTTTACGACTAATACTCAGAGATTGCTTGGCGATTATTTCACGACTAAGAATACAATCACGAACACTATCGAGTATAGTGCAACTGTAAAAAATGCGCATGACTTCTCAATTCTCCTCGGTCAGGAAGGAGTAGGTTACCTTTACAAGTCTCACGCAAGTTCGTCAGTGGGGCAGACGGATGACCGTCTCATGAATATTCAGGATGGTAAGGCTGACACAAGATATGTGTCTCAGGGCAAAACGGAATATGCGTTCCTTTCGTTTTTTGCACATGCTGATTATAGCTATAACGGCAAGTATTTCATAGATGGAACTTTCCGTTATGATGCTTCATCCCGTTTCGGCAAGAATAACAGGTGGGCACCTTTCTGGGCAGTCGGAGCAATGTGGAAACTCAGCAATGAGGAATTCCTTAAGAATGCCAGCTCGGTAAATGACCTCTCGCTCAAACTCAGTTATGGTACTCAGGGTAATGCAAATATCGGTAATTACGAACATCTCGGAGAGATTGCTTCAAGCTCGTCAAAATATAATGGAGAATCATATCTCTACCTTGGCAAACCGAGCAATGAGAGTCTTACTTGGGAAAAGCAGAAGCTCTTCACAGCCACAGTGTCCGGACGTTTCTGGAACAGATTTGATGCGGAGGTGTCTTTCTACCACAGAATGACTACTGATATGCTTATGAGTGTACCTCAGCCTTATACTACTGGTTTCAGCAGCGTAAAGGCCAATGTAGGTGCAATGCAGAATACCGGTGTGGATATAACATTGGGCGTTGATATACTTAAAGGCAAAGACTACGGACTTAATTTCCATACAACATTCAATTTCAACTCAGAGCGTATTACGGAATTGTTTGATGGACGCAAGCGTTGGGAGATCGCCAATACTGGAGTGGCATACGTAGTCGGACATCCAGTAATGTATTATTTCCCGATTTATGCAGGAGTTGATCCAGAGGACGGTGCTCCTATGTGGTATCTTCCTGGAGATGACAAGGATGTCTGCACTAAAGATCCTGCAAGAACGACAAAGGTTTATAATGAAGAGGAACTGACACAGAATACAGGCATCAAAAGACATGAGCCTATAAACGGTGGTTTCGGTATTCGAGGATATTGGAAGGGCCTTTCGCTCAATGTTGATTTCTCATATTTCTGTGGCAAGTACCTCCTTAATAATGATGCGTTCTTTTATGCAAACCCGAATATGAATGCAGGAAAGAATCAGATAAAGACAGTGTCTGATTATTGGACTCCTACAAATACTAAGGCTCAGTTCCCAGACTGGTCAAAAGGATATAATATGGAATTTGACACTCACCTTCTTGAGAATGCTTCATTCCTGCGTCTGAAGAACATACAGCTTGGCTATGCTCTTCCTAAGAAGGCTCTTGGTTCTCAGAAAGTTGTGAAGGGTGTTCAGTTCACTGTTACTGGACGTAATGTATGGACGGTAACTAAATACTCGGGAATTGACCCTGAGGTTGACAGCAACTTGACACTTTGTCTTCCGGGAAATACTCTTCAGGTACTTGGCGGAATTGAAATCAAATTCTAATTTTTAAAAGGAAATGAAAATGAAACATATATTCAGCTCATTAATAATTGCAGCAGCGCTCGGAAGTGTTGTGTCATGCAATATGGATCTATATCCTGACACCACGCTGCCATATGATAAAGATGTTCCGATGATACAGACACCGGAGGATATAACAAGTTACCATAGAGGCATATATTCTAATTTTCGCGCGTGCCAAGCCGGAACATACAAAATTGCTGATGATGTGATGTTTGATGGATTCAATGCCGCACAGGGATTTGGCAACAGATATGGCGGTATCCATCGTCTTGATGCGTCTTTCACTTCAGGTGATGACTACGTGACATCATTCTGGAGCAACATGTATGCAGCCATCAAGAACTACAATATCATAATTGAACAGATTCCGATAGCAACTGTTGATGCAGAGACATACAAAGATAAGCTTGAGACAATGATGGCTGATGCCAAGGTTGCACGTGCATGGACTTATCTCCAGTTGGCACGCAAATTCGGTAAGGCATACAATGCAGCTACTGCCGGGACGGACCTTTGTGTTCCTCTTGTAACAGTATATGACCAGAATGCCCGTCCTGCAAGAGCTTCAGTTCAGGCTGTGTATAATCAAATCAAGCAGGATTTGGATGACGCATATGAGGTGCTCCAAAATGTTGCAGGACAGAAGTCTTCGCAGACATTTACGGCTGATGCCGTGAATTGCATATATGCCAATTATTACCTTGATGTTAAAAATTATGATGAGGCATATTCCTATGCTGACAAGGTGATATCAAACACGCAGTATGCCCTCTGCGGGACAGAAGATGAGTTCAAGTCTGAGTTCTTTGAGGATGCGGGCAAGGAAGCCATAATGCTTTTGCCGGCTTCACTGACTGAGCTAACAGGTGGATATGGTGAGTATATCAATTATGGCAGTGACGCCAATTCTCCTACAGGATATGCTTTCAATTCGGGTTTCCTTCCGTCAAAAGTTCTTGTTGATTCATATGAGTCTGCAGATTTGCGTCGCAGAAACTGGTTTGACAATACATCAAAAATACCTTACGGCAGCAACGGTTCGTACTATCAGAACAAGTTCTATGTATTCGTGAAATTCAAGGGTAATACAGCTCTCAATTCAAGCGGTATAATAGACGGCCATATAGCGCCTAAGCCGTTCTCTCTCCCGGAGATGTATCTTGTCGCTGCTGAAGCTGCTTTTCTTGGAAATCATAAGGTAAATGCGCTTGCAAAACTTACTAAACTTCAGACAATGCGTGGTGCTACGCCTGTCAGCACAATAACTCTTGAGGCTATCCAGAAAGAGTGGTTCAAGGAGACTGTCGGTGAAGGCCTACGCCTGGAGTGTCTCAAGCGTTGGGGCATAGGTTGCGGTGTAAGGACTGGACAGGCCGGAGCTTTGGAGAGCAACGTACTCATGGAGACAGCAGGATATACAGACCGCTCGCTTGCGGCCGGAGACTATCATTTGTGCTGGCCTATTCCTTCATATGAAATAAAGGTTAATTCGAACCTGGTACAGAATGAAGGTTACTCAGCTGTTGATGCTGACTGAAAAATATTTTCATAACACTCAAAAGAATAGTTACATGAAAAATACAGTTAAATTTCTTGCTCTCGCAGGCTTGTCTATTTCATTGGCGGCTTGCAACAAGGCAAAGTTCGTTGACGAAGACTTTGTAAGTTTCGGAACCAACAGGGTTAGTGTCACGGAGGATGTCGGAATCCTTACAATTCCGGTAGCACTTTATGGGGCTGATGAGTGCGTCGTAACTTACGTTGTTACAGATGAGACTGCGAAGGCAGGAGTCAACTACGAGGTCGTGGACCGCAATGGCAAACCGAATAAATCAGGTGTGCTGAACATCAGCAATTCGGACAAGGCTGTAAATGATTCGATAAGGATCAGGATTACTGACCTCACAGGAACTGACACAGGCAACCTGACATTCAGCATTGCCCTTAAAGAAACCTCTGAAGACGGTATCATGGTAGGTTCATTCAATACATGCAAATGTACGATTGTGGATAATGACGGTGGACTTACAAAACTTTTGGGAAGCTATACCGGAAAAGGGACAGATACTGACGGCAAGGCTGTTGAGTTCTCATTTGATCTTGAGGAATACAATCCTGCTGCTGACCCGGGGACAAAGTATCCTAAGGCGAACTGCATGCTCACTAACGGAAATATGCTGTTCACAGCTCTCGGAATTAATATGAGTTTTGCTAATCCTCTCTATGCGTACTTTGATTCTAATATGGCACAACTCCATGTATATGGACTCCAGCCGTTCAACCGATATAATTTTGTTGATCCTGTGGGAGTATGTTATGTGGCATGGGGCAATAATGCAACATCGATGGCGCAGCTCCTTAGCAAAGAAGACATTATCATAAATGCTGGTGATGGCTCTCTGGATTTGGCCGAGGATATGAAATTGTGGCTGCTTGACGAGACAGGAACTCCGAATGGCTATACTGCCGGTGACTTGAAGGCCGGGTACAAATGGACAAAATAATAATGATTGACATCTGCTTTTGATGAAAAGATATTTAATCATATTATTATCTGTAGCGGCAGTCATCTCCTCATGCGTGAAGGAGGTGACTGCTGTTGCCGATAAGAAGCAAGAGGATAAAACCCTGACAGCAGATCCGTGCCTTATACCTGGTGAAATCATTGTAGAGTTCACGGAGGAGTTTACATTACAGGTAGAGAAAGATTTTGCTGAGGGGCATTTTCTTCAGACTCGTGCCGGAGGTGTCGGAGAGGTGTTTGCCGCCCTTGGGGTGACTTCCGTCGAGAGGCTATATGATGACGGAGGCGAATGGGAGGAAAGGCATCGTGCCGCGGGACTTCACAGATGGTACCGTATCAGGTATGATGATTCTTTGCCTTCCACTAAGGCTGGGGCAGATTTGTCTGCTATATCAGGTGTGGTTTATGTTGAACCTGTCCGTAGAATCAAATCTACGGCAACATTCAATGACCCGCAGTTCTCTTCCCAGTGGCATTACTATAATGACGGCTCAAAAACCGGCATGCAGGCTGGCTCAGATATAAATGTTGTACCTGTATGGGAAAAATATACAGCAGGTTCTCCGAATGTAATAGTTTCGATTGTTGATGGAGGTATTCAGCTTGATCATCCGGATCTTGTTGCCTCAACCATACCGGCAGGGCCAAACGGAAGTAAAAGCTTTGTTCAAGGTTTCACCGGTTACACCATTTATCCTCATGATCATGGTACACATGTCGCAGGAACAGTCGGCGCTACAAACAATAACGGAGTAGGTGTATGTGGCGTGGCTGGCGGTTCAGACGGGAAGGGTGGTGTGAAACTGATGTCATGTGCCATTTTCAAAGCTAATCCTGATGACCCGTCTCGTGACTTGGGCGGAGATTCATGGAATGCCATGGTTTGGGGGGCAGATCATGGTGCTGTTATTTCGCAGAACAGCTGGGGGTATGATTATAAGACTCCTGAGGAAGCCAAGAACGGTTCTGTCGGAAGCATGAAGTCTGCCATCGACTATTTCATCAAATATGCCGGTTGTGATAAAGACGGAAACCAGCTTCCGGACAGTCCGATGAAAGGTGGAGTTGTAATCTTTGCTGCCGGCAATGATGCGTGGCCTGACGGTTGGCCAGCCAAATATGAGCCTTGTGTAGCCGTAGGGTCTTTTGGAGCAGACTATGCGCGTGCATATTATTCTAATTATGGTGATTGGGTTGATATCTGTGCTCCAGGCGGTGATGCCTACAAAGGGTATGAAGTGCTCAGCACCGTTACCGGAAGCCGATATGGCAAGATGCAGGGAACTTCTATGGCTTGTCCTCATGTCAGCGGAGTTGCCGCCCTGATTGTTTCGTATTTCGGTGGGCAGGGATTTACAAATGAAATGCTTCTGGAGCGTCTTATAAGTGGAGCAGACAATACGACAAAGCTTGCTTCTGCCAAGATTGGCCCGAAGCTGGATGCATTCGGTTCATTCAATTATGGTGGAACGGTAGCACCGGATCCTGTCGAGACCTTTGGCGTGAGAGCACAGGCAAATTCTCTTGTCTTTGATTGGAAACTTACAGGAGATGACGATGCTACTGACGGGAGGTGTTACAGCTATTATCTGCTTGCATCAAAGAAGCGGAGCGACTTTGATGACTTCAGGCCATCTGCTGTTCCTGCAGGCATGTCAGCATATAAGTATATTGTTGGGAATGACTTGGCTGTAGGTGATGGTATATCTGCTGTGCTGTCAAATCTTGATTTTGATTCCGGATATTATGCAGCCATAGTAGGATGTGACTATAGCATGAACCTCTCGGCCATGTCTGAAGTCAAGTCCGTGAACACATTGTCGAATAATGCTCCTGTCATTGAAACCTCTTATACAGGGGATTATAAGGTTCATTCACATGAGACTCTTGTGATAAACTATAATATTTATGATCCGGACGGACATGATATAGAGGTTTCATATCGCAAGGGAAGTGATGCGGACAGTTTTTCAGGTACTACGGAAGGTGGTTATAAACTTACGATTGTCGGCAATGCTGTTCCGGCAGGACATTATTCTGCAATTCTTTCGGTATCCGATATCATATCGCAAAGTGGCTATTCTAAGACTACGGCAAAGACTGTTTCATATGAAGTCCTTCCTAATCATGCTCCACAGGTTATCAAGCCTCTTCCTGGTGTGCTGATGTCACGCCGTGGAGAAGTTGTGGAAATTGACATGTCTGAATACATTTTGGATGAGGATGGGGAAGTGCTTGAATATACTGTCACTCATACTAATTCAAAGATTGGCAACATTAATCCGTCTGGCAATATCCTTACATTGACATCTCTGAATTTCGGGATTGACGAGGTGACGATTTTGGCCACTGATTGCCGTGGTGAAACATGCAGTATGGATTTCAAACTTGTTGTACGTGAACCGTCTGCTGAAGCGGATGTCTATCCGTCTGTGGTCAGAGACTATCTCACCATATCAGCTGGTGCGGAGACCGAGACCTGGATACGTGTGTATTCTTCATCTGGGCAGCTTGTGTTTGAGGATACCTGTCTCGTGGGGGCTTTTACGCCTGCTAAGGTTGACATGAGAGATTTTGCGCCAGGGACTTACTATGTAAAAATTACCATAAACGGCATAACTACTGAACGTACTATTGTAAAGTACTGATATTATTAACAACATTTAAAACAAAAACGAAATGAAACTTCATTATTTTTCCGTAATGCTTGTTGCAGCTATGGCAGCCATAGCTTGCCAGCCTCAGGATAATTTCGAGCCGAAGCTTGAAGTCAATGAAATCACCCTGACGGGGGGGGGCCGTTTCTGTTGAGGCCGTGGGCACAAGTTTGTCGTTCTCGGTAAACAGCAATGTTTCCTATACAATTTCTTCTGATAAGGACTGGGTGGAAATTACTCCACCATCTGTTGAGAATAATGATAAGAAGGATCTTAAGAAGACCATAACGGTAAAGATTAACCCGAATACTGCAGAAGAAGCACGTTCAGCTAAAGTGAAAATCGCCCCTGACGGAAATTCCGCTCTTGATTATACGTTTACAATTAATCAGGCGGCTGCAAAGCATGACAAATCTCTTGAGGTACTTACGACAGGACTTGAGGCTGTAACAGAAATCAACGCTGAGGCAGCAGCCGTTTCGGCTCCTATTATGGTTGTATCTACCGTGTCATGGACAGCTGCATCCAACGTATCTTGGATTACAATAGATCCGTCATCAGTAACTGTTGAGAACTATGAGGAGACGCCGACAGCAGTCAAAATCAACATCGCAGCTAATCCTGGTACAGAGCCTCGCGATGGCACTGTAACTTTCGTTGGCGAAGGAGTTGACCCTGTTACGCTTAGCGTGAGTCAGGATGCAAGGATTGTTTATACGTTTGATGTTAATGTAACTGATATTACAACGTCATCTGCTACCATTGCCTGCACTCCTTCAGACCAGAATGTGCATTATTTGATTTCTTGTGAATCACCGAGATATGTGAATCAGTTTGCCTCAGGTGAGGAGCTTGCTGCTGCTGATATCGAGTATTTCCGCAATAGGTATGGTTCAATTTATGAAGAGCTCGGTTTTACTTCTTTTGAAGATTTGTTCTTGAGAGGCCTTTGCGTGACAGGAAGTAAGGCTGCTTCATTCGATCAATTGGATTCATCAACAGATTATATTGCATATGTCTTTGCAGTAGATTCTGAACTGAATGTTATTTCTGATGTTTTCAAAAAAGCCTTCAGGACTGAAGAGGAAGTAGCGAGTGAGGAATACAAGAAATGGCTCGGAAACTATACTCTTGCTACAAAATCATTGAAGACAGCAGCAGATACTACCTACAATGTGTCATTGTCTTTTGGTATTGGTGATGAGGTAATTCGTCTTAATGGACTTGGTGTTGACGGAATGCCTCTCCATTGGAATTCCGAAGACAACACTTGTACAATCAAGTTTGGTAATTATGCTTCCAACGATCGTTATAACTTCTATTCGTCTGGCATTACCAATTATAATTATGTTTGTAATGGTGATCCTGAAACGGGTGTGATTTGCACTTTGACGAAGGATGCTAATAATGTAATCAGCATTAATAGTGCCGTGTATAATGTCGAAGACATGCCTAATGTTTATGCTGTATATTGGGGAACATTAGGAACTGACAAGACAGGAGAGAATTGGTACACTTTTAATGATGTCAAATATGTTGTAAATCCTTCTACAATGTCTCCTGCCGCTTCATCATCAAGCAAGAGCTTGCGTCATCCTTTAAAGAAAGGATTGTTTACTGGCCTTACTGCAAAAATGCATCCTATGTCTGTTGCAAATTGCGTAGAGCTTCGCTAATTGATTGTCATTAATGAAACATCTCTCAATAATACTTGTTTCACTGCTGATAGCGGCTTCATCATCAGCCCAGAGCTTGTCCGCACTCCCTTGGATGCGGACAAGCCGTGGCGCTGCTGATATGGCGATGGCTGGTTCTGCTTTCATGTCTGACAATAATATGGCCTGGGCGGCGTACGGCAATGCGGCAATGATACCATTCAGTTCTGAAAACATGTCAGTTGAGGCCGGCTATTTGTTGTATAATCCGGCAAAGACAAATTATGTTAATGCTGGTTTTGCATACAACATCAAAAGCCGTTTTGGAGTCACTGCCGGTCTTTCTTATGGTTTCGATCCGTCATTTGACATGTATAATGAAAATGGTAAGATTACCGGTAGTTTTGCACCAGGAAAACTTATGGTTGGTGCAGGTGCCTCATGGCGTTTTGTAGATTTCATGTCAGCAGGAGTCAATTTGCGATATGCAATGCAGACTTTGATGAAAGGTCAGTCCTCATCAGTATTTGCCGCAGATATAGTCCTTATGGGCAGGTTCGGTGACTTTTTCGTTTCTGCCGGTGCAATGAATCTCGGCACTCCGGTAAAGGCTTCTGATGGTAAAAAGTATTCTATAGCATCTTCGGCAAAGCTCTCTGCCATGTATGACACTGTATTTGCAACACAGCATGGACTGCAGATTAATCTTGATGCAGATTACTATTTTTCTAATTCATTTTCTGCAGCTGCAGGAGCACAATACGGATGGAATGATATGGTGTTTGTCCGTGCCGGTTACCGCTACTCTGCCAAGACTTGTATAATCCCGTCTTTTGCTTCAGTGGGAATTGGTGCGAAATTCAAGGGCATTCGTCTTGATTTTGCATATCTGATGGCTAATGATGCGCTTAAGAATACTATAAATGTAGGTTTGGGCTATTCTTTTTAGTCGAATAACTGACAAAACTTTTGAAAAGGGGCTGACTAAAAAGTCAATATGACAGATTAGTCAGCCTCTTTTATGTACAT
>OFGE01000254.1_pt1 | contig 61746 bp, 57 predicted proteins | sample 1521681 | NCBI WGS metagenome assembly OFGE01 (sample SAMEA3504093, study PRJEB24116) | mouse gut metagenome | biome: mouse gut; feature: mouse-associated habitat; material: faeces | place: Denmark | collected 2011 | reverse complement strand
CAGGCCCCATCGTAGATGTAAGTGTCACGCTCTTTAAGAACTGACCCTTTACTGCCGCCGGTCTTGCCTTAACGATTGCGTCAATAAGCGTCTGGAAGTTGTCCGTAATCTGCTCCTCCGTAAAGGATGCTTTTCCTAACGGCACATGGATAATGTTCGTCTTGTCAAGTCTGTACTCAATCTTACCGGCTTTGATATCCTTGATTGCCTTCGTAACGTCCATCGTTACCGTACCAGCCTTGGGGTTCGGCATCAGGCCTTTTGGTCCGAGAATACGTCCAAGACGTCCAACGATACCCATCATATCCGGCGTAGCAACGACTACGTCGAACTCAAACCAGTTTTCATTCTGAATCTTAGGAATCAGTTCGTCTCCTCCAACATAATCTGCTCCGGCTGCCTTCGCCTCCTCAGCCTTGGCGTCCTTCGCAAATACCAGGATACGTACCTTCTTGCCGGTTCCGTGGGGAAGTACGACCGCGCCACGGATCTGCTGGTCAGCGTGACGTCCGTCACATCCGGTTCTGATATGAGCCTCGATTGTCTCATCGAATTTTGCAACTGCAGTCTTCTTAACTAATGATACCGCATCCGCAACGTCGTAGAGTGTTCCTCTGTCAATCGCTTTTGCAGCTTCAACATATTTCTTTCCTCTTTTCATCTAAATAACCTCCTTGTGGTAATGTCGGGATAACCCTCCCACTTACTCGTTTACATTTATCAAATGTCCTACGCCTCTTCTACCTTTACACCCATGCTTCGGCAAGTACCTGCCACCATGCTCATAGCCGCCTCAACGGTCGCCGCGTTCAGATCCGGCATCTTCGTCTCCGCAATCTCTCTCAACTGAGCCTGCGTAATTGTTGCAACCTTCGTCTTGTTCGGAACGCCTGAACCAGACTTAATGTTGCATGCCTTCTTGATTAAAACCGCTGCCGGCGGTGTCTTGGTAATGAAGCTGAAACTTCTGTCACTGTAAACGGTGATAACTACAGGGATGATCAGATCTCCCTGATCTGCCGTCCTTGCGTTGAACTGCTTTGTAAACTCAACGATATTCACACCATGCTGACCAAGAGCCGGGCCAACCGGTGGAGCCGGAGTTGCCTTTCCGGCAGGAATCTGCAACTTAATGTAACCTTCTACTTTTTTTGCCATCTCAATTACCTCCTTGTGGTGATGTCGGGAAATGGATCCCTCCCACTGTTTTTGATTTACAACTTTTTAACTTCTGAGAAACTGATCTCAACCGGTGTCTCGCGGCCGAACAGTTCAACATTGATTGTAAGACTCTGCTTGGGCACGTTCATAGCCTGAATGACTCCTACGGTCTCCGCCCACGCCCCGGCAATTACCCGGACCGTATCGCCCTCCGCAAAATCCACCAGAATATTCTCCTGACGGATTCCCAAGGGAGCCATCTCCGCATCCGTAAGCGGAATCGGCTTAGAGCCTGGACCGACAAAGCCGGTGACGCCTCTGGTGTTCCGCACCACATACCACGTGTCGTCGTTCATAATCATATGAATCAGCACATAACCGGGAAACATCTTCTTCTGCGCCGCCTTCTGGACGCCGTTTTTAAGTTCCACGACGTCCTGCATCGGAACCCGTACCTCAAGGATCTGCTCTTCCAGATGCCTGTTCTCAATCGTCTTATCAATGTTGGCTTTTACTTTGTTCTCATACCCGGAATAGGTATGCACTACGTACCATTTTGCCTCTGACATAAACTCACCTTTCTTGCCTGCAGATTATCAGTCTATCTTACCAATAAATCTACTCCGTACTGGGCGATAAAGTCAACGATTGCAATGATCGCTCCCAATATTACGGATACGGAAACAACTGCTGCCGTCTGTTTTGCTACTGTCATCTTGTCTGGCCAAATGACTTTCTTGAATTCTCTGTTAAGACCCTTGAACCAGCTTTTCTTCTGCGTCTTTTCGCTCATGACAACCACTCCTTTACGGCGACTACTTCGTTTCCTTATGCAATGTGTGTGATTTGCAGAACTTGCAATACTTCTTCGTCTCCATACGCTCCGGATGTGATTTCTTATCCTTCGTCATGTTGTAGTTACGCTGCTTGCATTCTGTACATTCCAATGTGATTCTTGTACGCACAACTTCCACCTCGCTTTACGTTTTTGCATTGACGTGTTACTTGGTAGCTTGCGAGGCTACCCAAATATTTAGGCATAAAAAAAAGACCTACTTCCATTCGCTATGATATTCTATCATAAGCAGAATGGAAATGCAAGTCCTTCTTGGCAATTTTTCAGTCTATTTATCTCCATAATGATACCGACACGCCAAAATATATATGTTATCTTTATCTATTCTATAAATCAACCTGTCTTTATCATTGATGCGCCGACTCCAAAATCCGGCTAAGTTTCCACTTAATGGCTCCGGCTTTCCAATTCCATCATTACCATTCCTAACAATGTCATTGATTAACTGATTAATCTTTTTCAAAGTTTTACGGTCTTCTGTCTGCCAATACACATAATCTTCCCAACCAGTATCAGCAAATACCTTATTCATTATCTTCCGCCTCAAACAGTTCATGAATAGCACATTGCCCACTCTCTAACTGTACTTTCCCTTTCATTAACCAGTCGTAATTTTCTTTATTTCCCATAACATAAATATTTTCCATAAGATTGTTATATGATTCTTCTGATATCATAACCACATTCTTATTATCTTTTCTTGTAACAATCATAGTTTCATAATCGTCTGTTACTTTATCCATATACATTTTCATATTATCACGAAGATTTGTATAATTTACTGCCAACATAGCAATCACCTCCAAATTATAAGTACAGTTTTCCGTACTTATATTGTACCGTACAATTTTCTGTACGTCAATATTTTATTCCATATTATTACAGAATAAACGTAACAGTTCAGCCTGCAGCTGCCAGGAACCCACCTCTTTGCCGTAGGAAAACTTTAAAATAGGCGGATTTTGTAACACCTCCGTAATTCTGCGCATATTCTACTGTACACAGCATTTTTTCTCTAGTATAATAAAATTGATGCAGAATATCCACAGGATTGCATAAGATTGCATCAAAAATGAAAGTTGAGGTATATTTATATGATTTATAATAATGTGTTAGAAGCAATGGGACATACACCCATTATCCAGCTAAACCGAATGGCAGGACCGGATTCTGCCCGGATTCTGGTGAAGTTCGAGGGACTGAACGTGGGCGGCTCCGTCAAGACAAGGACGGCAGACAGCATGATCCGCAAGGCGGAAGAAGACGGTATTTTAACAGAGGACTCTATCATCGTAGAACCAACCAGCGGCAATCAGGGAATCGGGCTTGCCCTTGTCGGGGCAGTGAAGGGGTATGAGACGGTCATCATCATGCCGGATTCTGTAAGCCAGGAGAGACGTTTTCTCGTAGAGCATTACGGCGCAAAGGTGGTTCTGGTACACGACGCCGGGAATATTGGGGAATGTATCAATGAATGCGTAAAGACCGCTAACCGTATGGCGGCAGAGAATCCCAGAGTGTTCGTGCCGCAGCAGTTCGAGAATGAGGCAAACCCGGCGGCACATAGAGAGCAGACAGGACAAGAGATTTTAGGGCAGGTGGACGGTCCCATCGACGGGTTCTGCTCCGGGATTGGAACCGGCGGGACAATCACCGGCATCGGTGAGACACTGAAAGCCGCCAACCCGGATATTACCATCTGGGCGATTGAGCCGGAACATGCGGCAATTCTCTCGGGCGAACATGTGGGGACGCATATCCAGATGGGAATCGGCGACGGCGTAATTCCTAAGGTGCTGAACCAGAATATCTATGAGGACATCGTGATTGTTACAGATGAAGAAGCCTTACAGACTGCGAAGGACCTCGCAAGGCTGGAAGGGCTGATGTGCGGGATTTCCAGCGGCACGAACGTAGCCGCCGCCTTGAAGCTTGCGAAAAAGCTTGGGAAAGGGAAGACGGTCGTGACCCTTCTTCCGGATACGGCGGAGAGATATTTTTCAACGCCGTTGTTCGGGTAAAACTCTCCACCCCGGTTACGCCGGATGTTTACGGACGATTTCCAAAATAAATGGAAAAATACCGATATCTCCCATATTGTAGGGTTTTATCGGTATTTTTACTATCATTAATATTTTTTTGCGACCTTATAAGTGTAATAAATATCAATGGGGAGGGAGACAAGCAAGATGCCCATCCACCACAGATAGCAGGCAATCCCTTTTGTAAAACAGCAGACCAATATCGTAAGGATTCCAGCTATGATAAATAAATTCCCGCCAAACCGTTGGCTTTTCTTCCACGTTATCTCGTTTTTCATACTCCAATGAGTTCTCAGCCCGATAACGGAATTCTTTTGAAGTTTCGGCATAATACTTCCAATGACAATCATGAATATACCTAAAAGACTGAAAATAAGTTGAAATATATCAACGGGAACAGAGGACAAATTCTCCACTTTATTAAAATCCGTATATAGGAAATAACCTGTCATGGCATTGAAAATCAAAAGCGAAAAAATACCTGCCGTTATACAGGCTTTTTCATTGTTTTCCCCTGTTTTTTCTCCTGATTTAGAAGAAACTTTTGAACACTCAAGCATAATCAACCCAAATATAATTGTAATGACTGGAAAAATGAGTGTTTCGTATTTACTGCCCCAGCGGGTTACTTGATTATCAAAACCATAATGGGCAGGAATCTGGTCTGGCAAAAACAACAATGAAACCAGGGTTACAGGCGCGGGCAAAAACATTAAAATATAAAAAATAGTTCTCTGCTTCTTCATTATTTTCCCTCCCCTCCCAGAGCGTGTTATAAAATTATGCGTTCAGCAGTTTCTCAATGCTCACCAGCTTCACGCTGAGAACGAATATCTTAGAAGCAATCTCTAATTCCTCCACAGTCGGGAAGGACGGCGCAATACGGATATTGCTGTCTTTCGGGTCCTTACCATACGGATAGGTCGCTCCGGCGTCCGTCATCACAAGCCCAGCCTCTTTCGCCTTTGCCACGATGGCCTTCGCACATCCTTCCATAGAGTCGAAGGAGATAAAATATCCGCCCAACGGCTTCGTCCATGTCCCGATGCCAAGGCCGCCAAGTTCCTTCGTCAAGACTTCGTCTACCTTCTCGAATTTCGGGCGGAGAATTGCCGCATGTTCTCTCATATGCTCGTAGACTCCCAGCATATCCTTGAAATACCGCACATGGCGGAGCTGGTTCAGCTTATCATGCCCGATGGTCTGGTACTTCATATAACGCCTTGCGTCCTCAAGATTGCCCCTTGACGCTGCTAACGCCGCAATTCCGGAGCCTGGGAAGGACACCTTCGACGTAGAAATAAATTTTATCACAATATCCGGATTCCCGACTTTAATGCACTCGTTCAGCAGTTCCAGCACGACTACCCGCTTATCGTCATACAGATGATGGATGGAATACGCATTATCCCAGAAAATGCGGAAGTCTTTCGCCGCAGGCTGAAGCCTTGCGAATCTCCTGACCGTCTCGTCAGAATAGGAAATCCCTGTAGGGTTCGAGTATTTCGGCACACACCAGATTCCCTTGATGGACGCATCCTTTGAAACCAATTCTTCCACCATATCCATATCCGGTCCTGTCTCAAGGAGCGGTACGTTAATCATCTCTATCCCAAAGAATTCTGTGATGGCAAAATGACGGTCATACCCCGGCACAGGGCACAGGAATTTTACCCGGTCGAGCTTAGCCCAGGGCGTACTGCCCATGAAACCGTGGGTCATGGCGCGGGAAACCGTATCGAACATGACGTTCAGACTGGAATTTCCATAGATAATGACACTGCGCTCCGGTACTTCCGATAAATCCGCCAGAAGTTTCCTTGCATCGCTGATTCCATCAAGAACGCCGTAATTCCTACAGTCTACTCCATCAGAACTTACCAGGTCGGACTCACTGGTCAGGACGTCCATCATCCCAATCCCAATATCCAACTGCGCCTTGGACGGCTTACCGCGGGACATGTCCAGATGAAGCCCCTTTTTCTTGATCTCCTCGAACTGCTTTTCAAGATCGCTTTTCAAAGTCTTTAACTTCTCTTTGCTTAACTTGCTGTACGGTGCCATATTCAAAAACTCCCTCCTGTTTTATGGCGGCTTGCGCCGCCGTCTTCCATATCTTTGATTCATTCAAAAATAACTATATGCTATTTTAAGGACTATCAAAAAAAAAGTCAAGATGTTTTTGAATTTTTATTTCTATTTTCTTTCATTTTATATCCATTTTAAACGATACTTTCCGTTTCTATTTGTCGTAAATGCAATTTTCTTCTTAAACACTTGCATTTTAATGACTTTCCTGCCCTACTCCACCAATTCAAACCTTAACAAAACCGGATTATGGTCGCTGTATCCGAAATCCGTATCAATATTCTCCGCTGCCGCCTTCACATTATCCGACACAAGAAAACCATCCACTACCGTCGTATAATTCACGCCTTTCGTATAAGGGATATCTGCCCCGCGGCAAGTCGGCGTCTCAAGCTCATTCTTGGCACGCACGATAGAGATTCCATCCGCCATCTCCTCCTGCGTAAGGACAGACACCCACGCCGGGAATTTCTGCTTTGCCGGGAACCCTTCCGCCACGTCTTCCCCTAACGCATGGTTAAAATCTCCTCCCACGATTACATAATTCCCCGCCTGATACTCTTCTTCCATTACAGCGTTCAAAAGCTCCAACTGCTGCGCGCGGATCTGCCCGCCCTCGTCATATGCAGACATGTGGCTGTTGATAAGAACCAGCTCTTTTCCTCCTTCTACCGGAAGGCGCATCACCGCAAAACACCGATCCAAATCAGTAAATTTCGTGACAAAGCTATTGTCCACAGGGTAGCTCCTGCGCTTTGCATCACCGATCTGGTAACGGCTGAAATTCAAAAGCCCGGCGTCCACGGCTCCGTGGGGATCAGAAAATGGGTAGAATAAGTATGCAGAATGAAAATTATATGCAAAAACATTTCCGTAATCTGGGAAACGGTTTTTCAGCTTCTCCATCTGGTTGATATGGTAACTCCGGTCTGCGTCTACGTCAACTTCCTGCAGCAGCATAAAATCCGCATGTAACTGCTCAAGCTCTCCCGCTGCGCCTTCCGTATTCGCCTCCACAGACTCTTTGCTTATCGCCTTTCCATATTTTCCCGTTGTCGGGGTTCCGTCATCCATCTCGCCCGTGTCCATGAAGAAACTATAGTCCGGTCCATATGCGCCGAACCCGATATTGTAGGTTACAGCAGTGTATGTCTCTCCTGTCTTCAGCGTCTTCTTCTGTCCATTCTCCACCTCAAGCTCTGCATAATCCTCAATCCTGTAGTAATTTGCCTGCATGTAGACGACATAGCCCACTATGCATAGAATACAGAGCAGCAGCAATCCCGCGGCAATTTTTACTATGACAGGCACGCGAAACCTGCCCTCCCTCTTCTCTTCCTTCCGTCTTACCCAATCCTCTCCCATAATTTCACTCCTACTGCCTTTACTACAGCCACTCTATATCTATACTCTCTATTCATACCCAAAGGGTATATTTACCAAGCATATCTGTCAGCATCTTCTTCATCTCTTCCCGCATCTCCTTAGGACGCAGCACTTCCACCATACTCCCCTGAGTCAGAAGCCACATCAGCACACCCCGCCCATAGACTTCCGCCTCAACAATCCACCCCTCCCCGTCTTCTGACACAACTTGCGCAGTGGGCAGGCGGTCTAAGACGGACGCAAGGCTGTTTCCGGTATACCGAAACTGCAGCTTGACCAACCGTCCCATATACATAAACTGTATGCGCTTGCGAAACTCCCCTTCTTCAAAGCGGTCCCTGTATCGGATCTTAAATTTTCTGCCGATGCGCCGGTATTCCTGAATTCTGTCAATCCGGAAAACCGCCGGATAGTCGTATTTCTGCACATACTCTCCCTTCTCGTCCTGCTCTACGATATACGCGTTCAAATAGAAATAGTATTCGGAAAAAAGCAGCGCCAACGGCTGAATCGTCCGCACAACCGCCTCTTCTTTCATTGACTGTTTCTGATAAACGATTTCCAGAAGATTACACTGCCCAATCTCGGAGCCAATCTCCCACAGTTTATCCTGAATATAAGACTCATGATGTATCTCAACATAATGAAACTTCTCGTTTGAAATCAAATCGGCAACCAGCTTCATATTCTCCCTCGGAGCACAGCCGTTCACCAACTTATCCAAAATCCTTCCAACCTCTTCCTTTGTAAACGCCCGGCTTTCCAGCAAAATCTTGCTCACAGCAAGAATCTCGCTGTTGGACATCACTGTATCCCCCAGCCCAGTCATAACAAAGCCCCGGAAGGCACGGTTATAGACAATATCCCGGATATCGGAAGAATCCGCCACTCTCTTCTCATCAAGAAATGCCCTGATATCGTTGATGTCGCGCTGGATGGAACGCTCGCCAACCCTGAACCGCCGTGCTTCCTCGTTTTTATGAATCACCTTTCCTTCACAAAATCTCATGTAAATGTCTAAGATTCTCCTGCTTTTATCCCGTCTGCCCACTACTTTTCACTCCTTTGACGCACCCCAGTTCCCGTTCCGGCGTACAACCGATTTAATACAAACTCTCCATAAACATTTTCACATCTTTTTCCGTCGAAAATGTATCTCCTGTTTCATGGTCCCAAAAAACAACTTCGCATTTTCCTAAATCAAGACAGATATAATTCCCGAAGGCATCAATGGCAAAAGGCATCAACTTCCGATCCTCTATCGCCTCCAACGCAGTAAAAACCGTGTCCGTATCCGTTTCTTCCCTATTAAAAGACAGGATCGCCCCCAACACCTTCTCTGACGTTCCCAGCATAAATCGGTATTTCTCCGGCGTAGCTCCGTTCCCTTCCTTCACCAAAGCCCTCAGCTCTTCCGGAATCACAATTCCTCGCTCTCCCTCTATCACAGCAAAAATATCCTTATCCGCCAGGTCAATCTTATAATTCCATTTCATATCCTCACACCCCTCTTACCTGCATCCTGAGCCGCCGCCCCATATACTTCTTCCGCCTGTGTGCCTGCATTTCTCGTGGGTTTCGGCGTTCACCAACTGCATCTTTCCCGGTATCTCACTGTGATGCCATGTCAGCCCCGATATCCTTGGCGCTCCCTCTCGAATCTGCTGCAGCTGCCTTGGCGTGAACTGTTTCGCAAACTCCGGGTCCCGCTCAATACGCTCTTTTAATCTCTCCGTACAATACTTAAACTGTTCCATGTCCGACCCATTCCACAGACTCTTAGGCAGGCTCGTGTCAAATTTACTCTCAAACTGGGGAAACACTCCTTCTACCCTCTCCCCATTTACCCGAAGCACACGTCTCACATACAAAACGTCTGTCTCCGGATACGTCTGTCCCTCCAAGTCCTCCCGAATCGTATGTATATGCCTCGGTTCCCCGATTTCCTTCAAACTGTTCTCAAAAGCCTTTAACTTCTCTCCCACTTCTCTTGAAACCAGATTCTTCAATTCTTTTACTTCGCTAAACGGATTCATCAGACCACCTCCCCTTTCAAATATCGATGCCAAGTTTCAAGATATTCTCCGGGTCTGTCATATCTGACGATCTGTTCTCGTAAAATACATTCTACAATTCTATTTTGCACCATTTCATCGAAATCTGCAACAAAAGAATTTTCCGAATAAATCAGGGCATTCTTCCACTCTTCCATTGAATCCGCATTCTCCGCTTCTTTTTCCGACTCCGGTGTGCATACCATATCATAAACGACTCCGCTGATATCCTCCAAATCCACCCTGCCGTTTACTTTCATCAGCCGGATAACATCCGTCTTAATCCTGGACGGAAGAGAAGCCGATACCACTTCTTTCATCAACTCCTCCATATTCATGTCAAACCGTTCGCCCGCCACTTTGCCAAACAGCCGGCTTAATACCCTTCGCTTCGAGTCGTCCGAAACCATCGGCCCACATCCCTGATTGCGGTACGTCCCTTCTGTTTTTTCATAGGCAACCTTACACAGCACCGGTTCCAGCCAGTTATTCTGATAGACGGCGGCTGCACCCGTTGGAATCTTCGCCAGTTCCTTTATCTGATCCTCCGATAAATTCGCCGCTTTCCCAACCAAGTTTCTATCCTCGGCATCCGGCAGCCTCATAATAATCTTCGTATTCGTATTCCGGATAACGCTCATATCCAACAGTCCCGGCGCCTGATCCGCAATCACAAACCCCTCTCCGTAGGTTCGGACTTCCGCAATGGCATTCGCCAGCATTTCCACCGATTTTCCCAATAAATTAGACGACTCGCTGCTCTGCTCTGTCGAAGTCTTCTTTAACAGGTTATGGGCTTCTTCCAGAACCGTAATATGGCTCAGCTCTCCATTCATCACGCCAGACGTCATACGGTATTCCAAAAGCCGCATAACCAGAATCCCCATTATCATCGACTTCGTCTCCACAGAACCGACACGGCTGAGGTCAACAATCACATTTTCATCGAAAAGCTTTTCATCGCCTAATTCATCATTGCCAAACAATCTCCCGTAGATTCCGTTTGTAAGAGACTTTATCCTCGTTGCCAGGGAGCCTACGTAATTATCCTTCACCTCCTGGGAAAACGCCGATTCTTCCACCACTCGGTTAAGCTCAAATAATACGTCTGCAAACGTAGGGAAAAGCTCGTCCGAAAACGAATTCTCTGACGTTTCAAGGTTCCAGCCGGCGCTTATGTAAGCCCTCTCCACCGAATCTTTCAGCACGGCCGGCATTGCGGCATACATCGGCCAGCACACGTTGAAAATCTCGATCAGCCTGTCTATGTGTTCCAGCACATGAATCCCCTTAGGAAACTGAAAAGGATTCAGCTTTAACATCGGCGCAATATAAGGGTTCGTGCCATACACAGACGCGCAGCCGTTTCCAAACACATGCTTATACTCCCCCTTTGCCGGTTCAATCACGAGAAAATGTACGCCCTGCCGATTCAGCTCCCTGAGCATCTGATACACTGTATTCGATTTCCCGGAACCTGTAGAGCCCGTTACAAAGGTATGCATGGCAAGACTTTTCAGATTCAGAGATACGGACGCCTGCTGCCGCGTCCCCATATGATAGATGTCTCCCAGCTTTATCTGCCTCTTAACTTCTTCAGATACGTTTGTCTCAAACACATTCCTGCCGAAAGAGGCCATTTCCAGCACCGGCAGGCCATTGATTGACTTCTTTGGCAGCCCCATATTTACAGCCAATTCATAAGAATTAGAAATAGACGCCGGGCTCAGCACCACATCCTCACTGGCCGGATTATGGAATAATGGATGCGAAAACCTGGAAAGATAAGCCTTCACCCTTCTTCCATTGGCTTCATATGCGCTCCAATTATTAATATACGCCGCCTGCAAAGAAGAATTATCCCCCCGCATCAATGCATTATATCCACTTGACACAATCGCATTGGTTTCCGGGTCAGAGGAAATGACATAGGTCGCGCAGTGAAACGCCCCATAGGATTCACATTTTTTCAGCCTGTCTATCTGCTTGTCTATCGTATCCAAGAGATTTTTCACCGTCTTATTTTCATTGGAAAACTGAAGCGTCTTTCCCTGGGTTGTCCCTTCTGCTTCACTGCTGCTATCATTCTTCTGCACAGATGTGGAAAGATTCCTCGAGAGGGTATTTCCCGATGATTCTGTCGTACTGCCGGTCTGCGTCACGGTCTGATTCGTATTCCTTCCCGACGAACCCACCAGACCGCCTACCACCTGTGACACGGCGCCTCCGGCTGCGGCTGCTCCAACTGCAGCAATGGCAGCAGCACCCCCGGATATCAGCGTTGCCGCAGCCGTTATCCCCGCCCCGGCAATGGCGCCCGCCAAACGCCCTGCATCCCTGTTGCTGCTGGTTCCACGGCTTGTGCTTTCACTCCATCCGCTTGTTTTCGAGTAATTCTGTGTCAGTGACGTACTCTCTCCAAGCGATTCCGTAACGCCGTCCGTATGCGACTTGGTCAGCGTAATCGATTCGGATTCATTAAAGCTGACGGATGTCTTTAAAAATGGCGATAACTGGGTATAGAGAGTCTCATATCCCAGCTTTGTATCCGCAATCTCCTGCGCACCCACCGGGTCTGCCACCACGACTACGCTGTACTCCCGTCCCTGAAGGGAGTCCACCAGATGCTCTATCCCCTGGACAAACTTCTCATAAGAATGTTCCTTTTCATTCCTCACAGAAGCGATTCCTGAAATAGCCGTCATATAGTTATAGACAAATGTGTTGTTCAAAAGCCTTTTCTTAGCCTCGCCTTTTACTGCTGTCATCTCTAACCCAGGAAAGTTGCCCGTCAATACTCCCTTCAAAATTTCGCCTTGTGTTTCGATTGCCTGATTCGCCTGGCTGATATCTTTACTGACCACCCCTAAATAGTATTCTGTGCAGTCTTTACTCCCTACAATCAAGGTAACGACCGTTGCATTGCAGGAGTATGCCGCATTCAGGACCGTTACCAGCTTATCAATCACACTCTCCTTTTTATCCGTAACCATTTTTGTAAATCTAAATATCCTGGTATACTCGGCAATATCCAGTTTCTTTAGTTCTGCCGGCATCTCGGCGACCTGATACTCTCCCAGCTTATACAGATAATCTTTCGTAATCACATCTTTCGCCAAATCCAGGGAAAGCGCAAGCTTATTCATATCCCGGACTTCTGTCAGTTTTGCTTCCATCTACACTCCTCCTTCCGATAATTTTTCCAGTTCCTTTTTTAAGTTCTTGTCATAGGCGTCTCTCCATGCTTTGTAATTCTTCTTTGCCGCCTTACTGCAAATCTTATATTTGTTACATTTCTTTAATTTGCACAGAGCGCCTGTCTCGCTGCATCTGTACCGCTCCCCAAGCAGTCTGTTCCGTTCCCTTTTATATCCGCGATAGCGTTCTGCCTCTTCTCTGCTGCAAGTCTCATTCTGCCTACATTTCACACATCGGTGTATCTTCGTACACCCGAACTCATTCTTTACTTCTTTAGAAGTAAGAGTACCACTAACACGATAATCATCAGCGCCGCCAGACCTGCCAGGAGCAATACGCTGTTCTTCTGACGGCTTTGCCGGTTTGGGCTTGTACCACAATACACCGGCTCTTCTTTCTTAGGCTGCTCTTCCAAGCCGTATAGTTTCTTCCCGATGATTTTTACATCTTCAATCCTTTCATCACAAAAGTTCTTCTTTAACTCAAAAAGCGCTTTCGCGAAGTCACCGTCTTCAAAGGTATCTTTCTGGCTGGAAATCAGAGGCTCCCCAACCAGCCTGTCATCCTTGATACGGATTCCTTTGGATTCTACATATTTCACCATATCGTCAAACTCTCCGCTGGAAAAATCCCGGCTAGTGTAACAGATGCTTCCCAGCGCCTCTCTCAACGCTTTTATATCCTGATTCGCTATCCCATTCTCAATTACGTCATATCGCTGCATACCATACCTCCTAAAATGTCAGTAACGTCTGAATCTCCCGTTCCTTGTTCCCAATCCACTCTGCCATTGCTCTGTTTTCTTTCACCTTCTTCTCAAGGGCTTCCGATTCCCTCGTACTCTGCTCAAGCTCATTCAGCATATCTCCTATTTTACAGTCCAATGTATCGATGTTTTCATAGAATGCCATCTTGTACTCTTCAATCTGCTGCAAAGACTGGCTGAACATACTGCTGATATTTTCCTTAATGCTTGCTGCAAATACGGACATGATATCAACGATGATATTTTTCACATTCACATCCACGCCGTCCTTTACCGATACCGTATAAGAGATCTCCTTAGGTTTCCAGAATTTAAACCTTCCAAAAAATCCGGACCGTTCCGGGTTGTCCTTCCACCGCGTCTCATCCCGGAATCTATCCTGCTCGTTCCTCTTTTTGATATCATTAATATTGGATATCCTAATTTTGTCAAATGAATTTATTTTCTTGAAATCATAGCCTTCTATCTCAATATCATCTAAAATCCTACTGACCATGGCCGAATATTCCTCAAGCATTTCACTGCATTTCCGGAATATCTTAATGTCAATCTCCCTGTTGAGCTTCCCTTCACATTCCCGTTGAAATTTTTCCAGCTTTTCCTGGAACGACGCCACCAGGCTGTCTGCCTCCACCTTGTCAACCTTCGTCTTTCCGTCATATTCCTTCAACATCGTCTGCAATTCCATCTCTACTTCAAATTGCTCATGATCCTCGTTCAGCGTGTCAAGCTTAAAGTTGTTAATCTTTGTCTTATAATCATGATAGACTTTCTTACTCTCGGCATGCTTTTTCTGCGCCGTTCCAATCTGCGTGCGCACCCGTTGAAGCTTATCGCCGTTGCTTGCAATATTGGCCTCAAACTTCGCCCGCATATCCAGCTCATTCAGAATCCCGACGATATCTTTCATCGCGTCCTTGAGTTTCATAGGGTAGGCGTATTTATCAATATACTCGCAGATGGTTTGCTCCACAGCCGGAATACCTGTGTGGATTAACGCCTCCAAATCCCATGTCTCTTCATCTTCATGATACTCCATTGCGTCCTTCTGCAATTTTTCCCGCACGGTCGGCGTCAGCGTCGCATATTTTTCAAAATGCAGCAGCTCGCTTTCCACGAAATCATTAACCTGGGCTAACGTCTGCCGCTCCATCCTTGACAGCTTCTCCCCTTTCCGGTCTTTCCTTATCAGAAGGGCAAGCCTGGCGCTTGTAGGGATTAAGGTCGGTTCCACAATATCAAAGTCTTTCAGGTACTCTCTCACATCATTTAACAGACTGTCAATCGTTTCCCCCTTTTGCTCATCAAGGGCGTCGCATTTATTAATGACGAAGATGAACCTGTCTCTGGACTGTTTGCCGGCTCTTTTCATCTCACTGGAAATATCCTTCAAAAGCTGCTTGTCGTCCTTAATCCCAATCTGTGTGGCATTCATTACGTACAGGACTACTGCATTCGTTCTCTTGATAATCGTCCTGGTCAGCCTCTCGTGGTTTTCATCCCTGGAATTATTCGGTCCCGGCGTATCCCGCAGACATAACCGAATCTTATTGCTGGGTATTGCAGGCACGCTGCCCTCTATATCAATATATGTCACATTCTCATCTGCATTGTATTCGCGCAGTATTTCAGAAGTCACGGCGGCGCGGGGATGAATAACCGTTTGATTATCCGCTGCGTAGCACTCCGCTTCATAGCCTTCCATACTGTCATTATCTAAAATCCTGGCAATCGTCGCCGTACAGGCCTTATTCTCCGAAGGCAGTAATTCCGTATGCAAAAGGGAATTAATCAAAGTTGATTTTCCGCTGCTCATCGTCGCTATCACGCTTACTTCAAAAATTCCGTTTTTCACTTCCTCGTATGCATCGAAAATGTCTTTTCCTTCCTCATTCTCTGTATTGAATTCTGGAATATTCTTTTCTTTGATGTCGCTGAAAATCCGGTCCAGTTCTCGGATAACATCCGAGTCATTCTTCGATTCTTTAAACTTCAAAGAAAATGCCACATTTCCTCTATATAACCCAACCGCGTATTTAAGGTCGTCAAAATCAATCCTCCGCCCTCTGAAAAAAATTTCAACCTCATCATCGTCACAGGCAATGGCAATTTCCTCCAAAAGCCCCTTCCAATTGACGGATTCGCCTAAAAGAATCTGGAGCCTTTCACCTGATTTTGCTCCAATCTTATTGTTTGAACTTAATACCTTATTATTTTTCTTGAATATACATTGTACTAAATAAGGATTATATTCAATCGTAAACTTTGTCATCGTACTTTTCCTCCATTATTTTATCCTGACTGAATTCACTAATTTCCCGCCGCTTAATATCTGTGCCTTCTGTATATTTTCTTCCAGAAGCCGAATTCCAGTATTTTCAATGGCACGCACAATGTCGGCGGCCCGGTATGTCTCCCCCCTCACTTTGATTTCTTCAAACTGGTTCGGCAGTTCCTCTGTAACGGCGTAGGATTTCATATTGTAATCTTTCGGCATATAGAGTTCATAACACCCTAAAAACGACCGGTATTCACTTCTTGTCAACGCTTCTCCATTCAGCGCCTTTTTAAAAATACTCGCCGCCTGCGCGGATACCGGGATTATGACCGGACATTCAATACCGTTGTCTATGAGATAATTTTTTGAATCTATCACCATCTGCTCGAGGGATTCCTTTTCCGTATCAATCAAATCCACTTTATTCATCACGAAAATCACCCTAGACTTCTTGTGTGTCTTCAAATATCGACATAGCCGCATCAACAGAGACTTATCATCGTTAATGCCCATCTGGGTGGCATTCATCACATACAGAATCAACCCTCCGTTTACTTTGTCCAGAACGTCCTCCATAATCTTCCCGTGGGTCAAATCTTGGGAATTATTCGGACCAGGCGTATCGACAATCAGAAGCGCCTTATCCGTATTTAAGACTCCTTTCACCTGCCCCTGTATAAAAATATCTGAAACACGGTCATCGTTATTGGCACGAAAAAGTTCTTCTGCCAGATTCTCTTCTTTCATCGTCGTATTCCCGTCCATATCCGTAATATAAAGCCTGGGCTTTTCACTTAGGTCGTCGTCTAATATGGAATATGTTTTCGCCGTACACGCTTCGTTTTTGCTGGGTAAAATCTGCTGTCCCAGCAGCGCGTTAATCAGGGTGCTTTTCCCACTTGACATGGTTGCTATGACAAGCATCGGAAAAATCTTTTTTGTATCGATTTCGATTCCTTTTGCAAAAAAGTCTTTTGATATTAACATCGTCGAAATTACCCTCCCTCCACCTCTATTCCTGTCCCTCTGCCCCGAACGTCCTATCCGCAGGCATTCGGAAATGTTTCTCTCTCACCAGACATTCCTCAATCCTATCTATCTGGTAAATGACGGGTTCCGTGTTGTCGGTATCCATCACATAGGCCACAAGGTAAAATCGAAATTCTAAAAACATTATCTGCATTGGCCTTAGAACCCATCCCGCCCGTCCCTCGTCTTCCCGTCCGTCATACATGATTTCTATATACTTCTGCCCTTTTACTGCCTGTTCCAAGGTCCAGAGCTGGTCTATCAGTTTCTTGCCATGCTCAGGTTCTATGTAATGCTGCATTCCATTTTGCAGCAGATTTTTCACAACCGATACATTGGCGTCGTCACTGCATAATGCGGCTAAGCTCTGTATGATTGGAAATAACTCCGCTTTTATCAAAGCCCGGCTCTCAAGCAGAATCTTGCAGACGACCAGCGCCGCTTTCTCGCTCAGATATTGGCTTCGTTTCGTTTGCAGAAGGTATCCTCCTGCTTGCTTATCAAATATAATCTCCTGGATGCTCCCTGTTTCCATGCATTGATCCTGCAGAAAGCACTGGATATCCGTGATATCTCGCTGTATCGTTCTCTGCGAGACTCCATATGTTTCGCTCATCGCCGCCTTCTCTACAATCTTTCCCTGCCTGAGCCTGGTATAAATTGCCAGAATCCGCTTCGCCTTATCTTCTGAATAGTTCTCCATCTTTTTTGCCTCCCTGTGTTCTTACTTCTCATTATTATAAAAGAGCACATGGACATATCCTGTCATCACGGGAATATTTTTTTAATAACCTTCGCCAAATCCTCCTGGCTTATATCTCCATATACATTCATGTGTACGCGTGCCCTTCCGTCACTGAGCGAGACATTCATTTCATTGATTAAAATTTCTACATCGTATTCTGTTTTTTTACGGAGTATCGCTGTGACAAGTTTTGAAATAGCATTCCTCGTAAGACCATTAGCAATCCTCATAGATACGTCATCTCCTTTTTGAGTACTATTATAATCATGTACATGGACACATTTTGTCATTCACTACCATTATTTGTCTTATTATTGAGAAATTTCCAGAAAAAGGGCAAAAAAATACGCCCTCCTGGGAAACCCTTGAAAACTGTTTCCCAGGAGGGCGTATTTTAGAATTCGATTCCTCTGCCCATGGCGTCTTTGAGATAGGTTACTACATCTTCCAGCTTGTGGACCATCTCCATCTTCTCTTCCCACTCTTCACCTTCCATATCCTTATTCACCAGACATTGCTGAATATGTTTTACTTCTTTAATTAAATCGCCTGTCATTGTCATTTCCCCCTTTTTGCTAAAATGCTTTAGTCATACCGTGATGCACGCCTCTTCGAGGCTGGCGGGCTTCATCCGACAAAGTACGCCTTCTGATTATAGTATACCACATTTCTCCATCATTTGAATATCTAACTATAAATTCCTCTGCAAAAATCTTCCACGTATCTGCAAAGGGTTTCCTCCACCTCTGCCGCCTGTGCCCTGGTCTGTGGATTGGAGTAGGGAATCCGCCCAAGCAGCCGGGCTACGTAATTATTTTCCCGAATCATCTCCATGGATACTCTGTAATTAATGTCGAAAAAATATGCCATATAAGACAGCCAGTAATCCATCTTCGTCTTTCTGGTGGAGGCGAGTATGGATTCTTTTCTTCGGAACTGTTCCATTACTTCCGGACTGACCGTGGTCTTCCCTACTTCGCTTGCGGATACGCCCAGCATAGTTTCCATCGTGTCTTCTAATTTCACACGGCAGTTATCCAGCTTATCGGCGTCCCGGATGATACGGGCATGCATCCCTTCCCGGTCGTCTCCCGCTCCCTCCAGCCGATAATCGCTATGTTTTGCGATTGCCGTGCGAATGATTCCATCCCATCTGTCATCCTCCACAAAATCACGTATCATTCCCTCGTCAAACAAAATCTGCACGCCAAAAGCGGCATGATCCATTGTGTACGGCTCGAAGCTGTGAAACCGTTTTAACTGTTCAAATCTTCCGATATCGTGCAGTATCCCAATCAGTTCCGCAAGTTCCTGGTCCTCCCGGTCAAGTCCCATCCGCTGTGCAATCCTGCGGCTGCATTCTGCGACGCCATAGGTATGTACAATCTTTAACCGGATCTTATCATCTTCCCTGTCGTAACCGTCCAGGTAACGTTCAAATTCTTTCTTTGCATGTTGTAAATCCATTTTCTTATGTCTCCTATTCTGCAGGAAGTTTTATTTCTACCTTGTAAATACATATATTTGATTTCTTCTTTGACTATATCGGTTTTGCACAGTATAATATTATGAGAAACTTTCATTCCGGTACGCCAGTAAAGTTTTGAAACAATGGAGGTAAACTATCTTGAATATGAATTTTAACCAGATTGCCATGATCCAAAAGCTGAAAGGATGTATGGACCGTTTCCGTATGAACCATCCGAAATTTCCCTTATTCTTAAATACCGTTTCTCAGGATGCACTGATTGAGGGGGCAGTGGTAGAAATCACCGTTACTACGCCCCAAGGCAAGAATTATTGCTCGAACCTCAAACTGAAACAGGAAGACCTGGAATTCATCGAATGTTTAAAGGTGCTGAGGCAGAGCTGACGCGGTCACTGCTTCGCACCGTGCTTTGCGCAGACATCATTCAGGCTTTACGCCGTGCTTTGCGCAGATATCATTCAGGCAGCAGCGGTCGCAGTATGGCTTCGTCCTTGCCGTACAGACATCCCGCCCGTGATAGACAAGTCGATGGCAGAAATCGCTTCCTTCTTCGGGTGGGATGAGCTTCCACAGCGCCATCTCTACCTTTTTAGGCTCCTTAATCCCATCTACAAGACCCATGCGGTTTACCAGACGGATGCAGTGGGTGTCCGTCACAATCGCCGGTTCTCCGAATACGTCGCCCATAATCAAGTTGGCGCTCTTGCGTCCCACGCCCGGCAGTTTCAGCAGGGCATTGAAATCCTTAGGTATCTTGCCGCCGTATTCTTCTTTCAGCATCTTCATGCATGCGCTGATATCTCTTGCCTTACTCTTTCCAAGTCCGCATGGTCTGACAATTTCCTCTATATCTTCCGGCTCTGCCGCCGCTAATGCGTCTACATCCGGGTATTTTTCATACAGTCCCTCTACCACAACGTTTACCCTTGCGTCTGTACACTGGGCTGCCAGACGGACACTGACCAGTAATTTCCATGCCTGGTCGTAATCCAGGGTACAACCCGCATCCGGGTATTCCTTCTTTAACCGTCCTATAATCTCCAACGCAAGTTTCTTCTTTGTCATGCTTCCTCCTTGTGTTTTTTAATCTTAGTATTTTTCTTAATCTTGATATTTTCTTATGAGTTCTAAATTCTTGTATTCAATGATTATAGCATCTTCATTGTAACATTCCAACTATTTCATTAATATCATTTTAAGAATCTTTCGATTTGTTTAAGGGAATGAACATATTTTAGACACATTTTTCCTTTATACTAGGAGACAGATAGTTGAAGAACATATCAACTATCTTCCCCCCTCACAAAGTATAGCACCTCGGGATTTATCCCGGGTGCCGCACTTTACTCTCATTCCTTTTAGATAACTATAACTACAACGAGAACCCCACAATTCATTGGATTGTGGGGTTCTTGCTGTCTTTGATGATACTGTTTACTCTGTTTAATAACCGCCCGCATGTTGTCTGGCTGAATCCCAGCATTTTTTCCACATCTTTTCTTGTGAAAGTCCCCCGCTCTTTCGGAAGAATAATCTTAAAGACGTTATCAGACGTTTCAATTTGCGGATCCTTACCGGTTCCGGCATAAGCCTCCATAATCTTCAATATCCCTGTTCCATAGGCCTCTATCAGCTCCAGGCGGTAAAATATATTTGCCAACTTTACATTCCGGCACACGGAAATTCCCATCATGACGTCCTTTAAAGTAACTCCGCTTACAAGTCCTCCGATAGATGTAAACTCAATCCGGTCTGTATAAAAGCTGATGAACGTACTGGCGCGAAAGGAATATTCACGGTGTACAAGTACGTTTAGAAGCGCCTCCCTGACCGCCACCTCTGGATAGTCCCGTTGATCAATCCTCCGCAATTTTTGAAAACATTTAGGTAGTTTTTAAAATATCAACTCCCGAATATTCCGCAAAGTCTCCCCATAAGACTGTTCCTTCCCAAACAGCAGCGTCGTGCCAAGCACAAACCCAGCCACTCCCCTGGGCGCATATTCCAGGATCTTGTCTGCGCTGCACGCCCCGTCCCAGTATATCTCAAAATCCATATCTTCCTTAATCGCCAGAAGCTTCGTAATCTTCTTCCCCACATAAGGCAGATACATCTGCCCGGCATTCCCAGGATTGACGGACATCACAAGTACCTTCTTCACAATGCGAAGCATCTCCATTACCGTCTCCACAGAAGTACCCGGATTAATGGCAATGCCTGGTATCATCCCGGCATTAATAATACTCTGTAATGTGGTAGACGGGTGATACTCCGCCTCCGGGTGGATATAGAGCGTATCCCCTTTCCGTAAATGCTGTAAAAACAGATCAATCCGGTTGTTCGGATGCTCGATCATAAGATGGACGTCTAAGGGTTTCCCGGTAACACCGGCTATATACTTCATGTCATTCAAAGACATGGCAAAATTAGGGACATATCGTCCATCCATGATATCTATATGAAAGGAATCAATTCCACCCTCTTCCAGGCTTTTTACTTCCTTCTCTAAGTTCCCGTAATCGGCACACATCATGGATGCCATTAATTCAAACTGCATATCTGTAACCTCAACTTCCTGTTCTTATGTCAAAAATCTGCACCCTGCATGCATAATATTCAGCCGTTTCTTCTGAGACAAAAAATACAAGGTTGCAAGAGTTTCTCCCACATAGCCTATATAACGGTCCGACCGCTTCCCGCTTTCCGGAATACTGAGTTCTTCCACCCGCTCCAGAATGGGAAACAGCCATCCGCAATATTCTGCCAGGACCTCTTTCCTTGCCAGAATGATATTGTAATTATAAAAGTATTTCTGCTTCAAAATACGGGGGAATTCTCCGGCATATTCCGGTTCTGCCTCCCGAACTGCCCTCTGCACCGCCTCCCAGTCTTCCGTCTTCAGATATCTCTTAGGATGCTCTTCAATATTCGGCTCATAAAGCAAAGGATAGGGCAAGACTACATCCACCTCATTATCTGCAAGTCTCAACACATCATCCTCCGTAAGTTCTAAAATCCTCCTGTAATGCGCCAAACCATAATATTCGGTTTCCAGGCTGTCAGACGGATACAGCAGACGGTTCTTCCAAATCCAATAGAGTGCGGTGAGTTCCGAATAATTTCCATTCTTAGCGGAAATATTTTCTCCATCACAGTCCAGGATATTCGCAACCCGTCTGGAGCTTTGCGAAGCGCCCACCTGGATTGGAGTGATCCATTCAGGCAAATCATACCGTCCGGCCAGCGGCTTGTCTAAATGGAACTTTGCCATGAAGACATGCATATCGGCTCTGTGATAACCGACTGGCAGCGCCCTGAGAGGCATATACTCTTTATCGCATACATAATAACATTTCATTAACTCCGACCATCTCGGAGAAGTGAGGCGGACATGACAGGGAAGGCCATGTTCCTCCAGGCTGGTCTCGATTCCCGGCATCATATTCTCCGGCGTCGCAATTAGAACCTCAATATTCGCCTTTTCTTCCGCAGATAATGCTTTCGCAAATGAATCTAATTCTAACACTGGGATTCCGGATAAATGTTTCCCATTGTTTCCCCTCTCTGTAACCAGGAAACACCGGATGTTCCTGATTGGATACAGGTTATGTATCGCTTCCCAGGCGCCAAGAGCCATGCCTTGGGCGCCGAATATGGCTAAATCCATACACTTTCTGCACTGGCCGCCATTTATCCCTCTACCGCTGCCTCTCTGTGCCTTCATACATTTCCTCCAGTTTCTTTGCCGCAGACTGAATCTCATATCCGGCTCGGATAATCTCTTCATCCCGGCATTCTCTATGATTCTGAATATTACAGTGCAAAAGCTCCTGCACCCATTGTTCTTCTTCCAAAGGAAGAAATGACACCAAATCAGTCAGTTTTACCTCCTCTGTCACGGTATCTGCAACCAGACATTTTAATCCGGCTGCCTGCGCCTCAACCACAGATATGGGAAGCCCTTCAAATCTGGACGGCAGACAGAATACATCCATCACCTGTAGATAATCCTCTGCATTTTTCTGCCACCCAATCAGGCTCACACTCTTTTCGATTCCCAGCGTTTCCGCTAACCGTCTAAGCCGGGGCAGCATCTCCCCCTCGCCCAGGCACAACAGATGCAGCCTGTTGTCCTTTCCGTATGCCGCCGCAAATACTCTGAGCAGAAATTCTTGATTTTTCTGAAACGCATACCTGCCGATATTCCCTACGACAAGTTTATCCTCCAATCCCATCTGCTGCCGCAGCCGGAACCTTTTTTCAGGCTGAAACCGATATCTTTCTATATCTATTGCATTTGGCATAATCCGAATTCTGTAACTGGGAATGTTTGCTCCATAAAGCCACTTTGCCGCCGCTGCTGAACATGCCCATACGTCTGTTGCATATTTCATGGAAAACTGTTGCTTGAATGACTCATGAACCCGAACCCGTTCTTCCCATAGCTTGGGAACACCTTCATCAATTCCCGCACTGTGGGAATGCACAATCACCCTTGGTACTTTTTGCTCCATGGCAATCTCCTCAATCATGAATCCTCTCCAGGAACTTGTATGCAGGTGAAGGATATCAAATCCATTTTCCAAAATCTGCACAATCTCCCGGCGAAATCTTTCCGCTCCCTCTCTCTGGACGCCTTTCAATTCGTATATCCCGAATCCATACTTCTTGTATTCCAACGTCTGCCTAAGCTTTTCTGCCCCCTTGGTCAGAAAAGCAAACTGAAACCGGCTTCTGTCCATATACTGCATATGGCTGAAAACATAGCGATATACTCCATTATTGACATCCGGCGGCGTCATATGTAGCACCTTTATCATAATACCTCCTGAAATAGCTGCCGAAGCTTTCTCACATCAGTGCATCTCTGCCAGTATTCTTATCTTTGCATACGGCATCATCCAAAATCATTTCCTTAATTTGCAAAACTGCAATCCGTGAATAATCTGCGCCCATCAACTGCAGCATTTCATCACAGAAATCTACCGGCGGCATCTGTTCCGGAAGACAGGTCAGTATCTCCGTGAATTGCCTGCAATAATCCTTAATTCCTTCCTGTATGTCTCTCACACAGGCAATCTGTTCTTTTGTCCGTCTCTCTTCTTCATAAATCGGCTGAAATTCCTCCGAAAATTCTATAAAAGAAGGCGTAAATGCGGTTAAGATACATTCCAAAAAATCACACACACCGAAGATATGCCGCTCCGAATCCACAGCATTTTCCTCTTTATAATAACGTTTAACCGCAAGCGCATCTTTTCCGGCTTCACCACTTTTACTCTTCTGAAAATATAATCCTTGAAGCTCTCTGTGAAGCAGCTTCTCTAAATGATATTGGCAGGTTCCTCTTGACATAAAATCAAAAAAGTAAACTCGTTCATACGCTTCCAAATGGAAATCCTCCAGATACTTCTGATAGCGTTTTCTCTGAACCCACTTATCCGGTTCATCCAACTGCAATACTGCCCTCCTGGATATCAGCAGATAATTGCTTTCAGGCAGACCAGACAGCCGAAAAGCTCTCGTCATCATACGATACAACTGTTCCGGCAGCCATCCATCCCTTGCAGAAAACAGTATGGCCGCACGTCTATCACCTTTTACCTGCCCAAGCATCCATACCATAAAAGAGAGTATCAGGGGTGCAAGGAACACATATCCAAAACTTTTGCTCATACTTATCTTTGGTTTTCCGCCAGAATGATACATCGCAAAGGGATCCTGAAATACCTCTGACATCAGAAGCCCCAGCATAATCCTGCCTTCAAGTCCTTCCACATGCACAAGTAACTGTGAATAGGAGGATAGCTCCATCATGCGCAGCGGTGAAAGAATCCCAAAATCATCTATCCCATTTTTCCTTGCCATCTCACCGTCCGCAACCGGGTGATCTCCTATATGCAGGTACGTGCATCCAGAAGGCGCATGTCTTTTCATTTCCTGAAACAAACCATTTTGCTTCGTCACCTTATACTCGCAGGACACGAACAGCTTATGATACCGGGTAACGCCAAACTGCCGCAGAATGCCTTCCAATATCTTTTCCGGCAAATACATATCAGTTACCAGATAAATAATCTTCCCCTTTTCCACGCAATACTTCAGAAAATCCAGCATCCTCCTGCGCGGCGTCAAAATCTGCCTCTCCATCCAAATTTCCCGCTCTTTTAGCGTTTCACACTCTTCCGATGAAAGACACGGATTATTTTCCCTCATTTTCCGATAAATCTGGTGTATATCCGGCTCCTCCGTCCTCGACAGTTCCTGTTGAGCAAGCTCCCTCTCAATCGAAAATACAAACGGGTATTTATCCTTATATTCACAATCCAGAAGAGCAAATACATCCCTGGGCTCATACACTTTCCTGGTCAGCAAGGTATCAAATATGTCAAAAGAAATCACGTCATGGCGGTCTATCTCCTGCAGTAATTGTTCATAAGATTTCTCAAAATATGGGGAGTCGTATATTTTCTTCTTTCCCTTTTCTGAAATGTCATTTCCCTGAATATCCAGAATGCGTACAGAACATTGTTCGCTCCACTTCTGGAGCCTTTTGTAGATAATCGTATGTACCGCAGGTCTTGCCGCCACAACTACCAGCCTGATTCCTGCCTCTTTCGCCTCTGCTTCTGACAGTACCTTCTTTCCCCACAATGTTTCCCCGGTTCTGGCTGCGTCCATGAGGCCTTCAATCGGGTAATCCGCGCAAGACGTAACCACAGCTTCGGCGAGGAGTCCTGTGCCGTATATTACCATGGGCTCCACAGAATCCGGTATATAATGCTCCCTGAAAATTTTTACAGTTTTTTCCAGTTCCTCGTGCATGTTCTGCTCCTCCCCTTTTACGAAATTGTTCCTCGTACACGTCCTGCTCTCTTCTCTCTACGAAATACAACGACCTGCTTCTATATGCATAAATATTTTTTAATACCTCTTTCGCACAGAAGCTTCTTTACCTGAGTCTGGTTCTTTTTATTCAGACATAGTATGATTCCGCACTCATCCCTTGCTGCAATTTCTTGGGAAACTTCTGACAGATATTTCACCTGTACGCCGTTCCACTCCTCCGGTTTTTCCTCTCCGTCAGAGATAATATGCGCCTCCGTATTCGGAATCAACTCTCCGTATCTTCTCGCCAAAACTCCTGTTCCATAGATAAAAATACGGGAATATTTCCTACAAAACTCCCTGAGCGCCCCCTGGGAAATCTTCTTTTTCATTTCCACGAAATCCGAAAACGCCCCATACTGATTCCTAATCTGTTCTGCTAGCCCATTCAGATAATATTGAAGATTCACTTCATTCATAGCCGCATAATCCGCACTTTGCACGATACCTGAATAATAACCAGCATCCTGCGCTATAAAACTCCAAAGATAGGGTAAATACGTAAAATCCGATTCCTCCATCTCTTTCACACGCTCTAAAATCTTGCCGCGAATCCAGAGAGAGCCTGATACCCCAAACGGCGGCAGCTCCTCTGCAAGCTGGCAGTGAATCCCCAACTTTTCCGCAATACATCGTATTGCTTCAAACTTTCCCATCCAGCCCGTCCCAAGCTCCCCAAAATACTCGGCAAAATTCGGCGTCGGCGGCATCAAGGCTCCAAGTCTTGGTTCTTGTCTGAACCTCTCCAGAATACCGGATATATGCCGGTTGTTTTTCGCCAAATTCTCCCATATATTGTAAAAATAAGACTTGTTGGTACAACTCTCTCTTACTGTTGAAGACATGTCTGTATCATGGATAATACAGATATATTCATATCTACTGATACTGTCAAATTTTGTTCTGCAGGCGAATCCTTGCTTCTGATAATATTCTGCCAGTTCACAGTTATTGGATATCAACTTTATGTCATAGCTTTTCTCAAGTTCCTGTAAATATTCCACGACATATTCAACAGCGCTTTCGTAAGACACAACTGCAAGAATCAGCGTATCCATTCTCTGCTTTTTCTCTGCCGGCGAAATGATATATTGAAGGTGAAGGCTTCGCTGAAGGTCTGCCATATTTAATGTACGGATAATATTTTCCCATATAAAATCTGTATTATAGTTTGTTTCCTTGTCAATATAGTCGATTGCCTGCCGTAAGTTTTCCTGAGTCTGCTTGTCCAGGGATTCGTCTGCAATCTGCTGTTTTTTCAAGAATGGAAAGTTGCGTTTTTTTATTAATTCGTATGGAATCCTCCGAAACTGGGCATAGTTAATTTCTAAATTCTCCGAGTCGTTTATCTGTGTATCAGCCAGAACATCGTATGTATATCCCAATCCAGAAAACCACGAAGTAAACTGCATCTCATATTTTCGGACAGTCTCGTTGTATGATGCATAATAAGGCATATCTTCCCAATACTTTCTAAAATGGACACTATGCAGCATCCTTGAACGAAGTACGAAGAAGAATGATTGTATATGTTCCGGGAAATAGTCAAATCCGGCTTTTCTGAATTCGGCGTGCTTCGATAATCCCCAGAAATCAACTGGATTTTCATCCATTTCCTCAAATATACTTTTCATAGGACGAAACGGTCCAAACATGGAATCGTTCACCAGAACCAATTCATCAAAGGCTAACACCTTGTCCCATCCAATCAGATGACACAGAGCATCCTTATAACCGCCTGCGTCAAAACCGGTATTTTCGCGGTAAAATACAGCATCGGCATACGCTTCAAGATTCTCTCTTCCTTCTGCTATGAATGGCGTGTTGCATACTACCACAAGGAATTCCACGCAGGTTCTTAATTCCTTTAACATAAACCCAATGTATTTGTCTGCAATTTTTTGTTTGTCGTATGTAAGATAAATGCATATACGTTTCATATTTTTCTCTCTTCAACTTATCTGCCAGACAATTTTCTTTTTATCTACACCATAGCTTAAAAGCATCTCTTCAACTTCTTTTGCTATGTTTTCCTTTTCGATTGCAATAATTATATAATCATAATTCTGGCAGGCAACTCTTTCAACAGATTCCACCGGTAGTCCAGATAATTGATATCTTGTATAATCCCTGTCTACCCATGCGGCCAAATCAGCGTATTCCCCTGACTGCAGGCACTTCCAATAGGACTTACCCATGGTTCCTGCTCCATATAAAATAACCTTGCTGTTTTTAGGTATTTTTTCATATGGGAAAACATGCGTTATGGTATTCAGATTCATGTCATACACATCTCTCACAACATCCAGCAGGAAGTGTTTCACATACCCATTAATTTGATTCTCCATAACGAATTCAAAACCACATACTTTAAGATTATTCATAAGATTCGTTTTTAATCGGTATAGCTTTTCAAAGGAGCCTAATCCATGTGATATACGCATGGAATTATCACGCTGTCTGTAATGATACCAAGACTGGTTCATAATCCGAATCTTATCGGCACACACTGCAAAAGAATATGTAATCGCGCCATCCTCGCCTAATGTCAATTCCGGGTCTATCGAGCATATGACCTGATTTAACAGTACGGGATTAAATAATTTATTACATACAGATGCGGTGATTCCCTGCCTTTCGTTCACCATATCAGACATTAGCCGGGGAAATATTTTATTTTGGATCTCCTCTTTTATATATATTCCCTCTTCAATATTATCATATAAGACTTCCGTTCTGCTTTCCCATTCCCAAATCATTCCCGAAGTAATCATATCCGCTTTTTCATTCTTATAAGCATCTATCATACATTCATACATATTCGGGTCAATCCAATCGTCACCATCGACGAATGAAATCAAATCTCCCTTCGCCATTTCAACTCCCTGGCGTCTTGCTGCTATCAAACCAGCATTCTTTTTATGGACAATCTGTATTCTCTCGTCTTTATCGGCATAAGTATCACAAATATTACCAGAATCATCTACTGAACCGTCATCGATCAATATAATCTGTAGATTTTGATAAGTCTGATTCATAACACTTTCAATGCACTGGTTTATATATGCTTCAACATTATAAACCGTAACGATTACTGTCAGTAAAATTTGCTCCTTCGTCATCTTAATCATCCTTTTTAAAAGTATTCTCCTGGCTTTTCCCAAAAGATTTTCTGCTCCGTTACTCCCCTTTGAATCAAAGATTTTCTGATATCCATCCCTGTTTTTTCATCCCTTACCGCAATAATAATCACGTCATAAGATACCGTTGAAACACTCTCTGTACTTTTCACTCTTGCATAAGTAAATTCATATTTACGATAATTAGAATCTACCCATGCTGCAATCTGACAATCTTCATACCGGCTTATCTGAGAATAATAATCCTGCCCGACCTCTCCGGCACCAAAAATTACGATACTTTTTCCTATCCATGGTTCCATATCTTTTATGTAAAAATGTGGAAACGGCGCTTTTTTTCTCTCGTCTCTTTGAATCACATATAGCATACGAAGTTTCAAATATCCATATGCGCTTTCCTTCAACTTATCTAAAACGTGGTATTCTTCCAGAGTCTTAATTATTTGATTCCATAGGCCAATTTCCTTCATCATACTGTCGTCATATCTTAAATGTGACAGCGAATTATTGTGTAACACATAATGATATGCCGTCTGCCCGCATAAGGCAATCCGTCTGCATTCTAAGACACATCTGCATAAGCAGAGTAAATCTTCCCCATATTGCTGTTCCTCTGCCAGCTTTCCATAACAATTTTTAATAAAATCTGCCCGAAAAAGTTTCGACCATATACTGGAGGAAAGATTCTGTCCGTTTACTTCATTTATTATATAGTTTTTCAAGAATTCTATCTTGTCTGTCATATCTGGGAGCTCCACAATTTTACTTTCAAAATTGCAGACTTTCTTTTCCATTCCATTCTCTTCTTCCACATAGCCAGAATGTACAAAATCTGCGTCTGCCTGAACGATTGTACGCAGTAATTCCTCAAACATATTTGGTTCAATATAATCGTCTGCATCGACAAAACCGATGTAAGCGCCTTTTGCCATTTTCATTCCAAACTTTCTTGCTGCTACCAACCCCCTGTTCTCTGTGTGATGTACCACCACGCGTCTGTCCTCTACAGAAAATTCTTCACAAATTTCAGCGCTTCTATCTGTAGAGCCGTCATTTACTAATATAATCTGAAGGTTCTGATACCGCTGCGCCAAAACGCTGGAAACACATCTGGATAAATTTTTTTCCCCATTATATACCGGAATGATAATGCTAATCATCTTTGACTCTGACACTCCTGTCTCCCTCACTCTTCTTCCAATTTACAATCTGCGTTAAAAAGAACTGCCTCTATTGAAATGATTTTACAAGAATAACATTTGTTTAACTGCTCTTTTATCTGTGTATACTGCATAAAAGGCGTTACTATTATCGCATCTGTAGGTCCCATTGGTTTTCCTGGTTTTATCGTTTGTAAGCCTTCGATTTTTACATCCCGATTCCTGTCCATAATACAGAGTACTTCTATGGTGCTGCCCTTTAATTCGTGGCAAAGATGTCTGCCGAATATCCCTCCGCCATATACTGCAATCCTTTTTATACCCATTTTAAGAAAAAAGTTTTCAACAGAAATCTTCCTTTCCCGCAGTGTCATCCACAGTTCCAACATCAGTCTATACTTTTTTTCTTGTTCATACATTTCATAAGAAACTTCTCTTTTATCTTTAGAGAACTGCCGGGTCTTCCTTATATCCTCTGCTTCTTTTCCGGTCAGATATCCAAGGTCTTTCATTCTCTCCGCCATTTCGATAACAGAATCATCCATTTCATCCCAATTTCCTGAGGTATTGGAATCTGAGATCTGATGCCAGTACAGAACTTTATCCTGCACCGTCATTCTTCTCCCTTTCCAAAACAACAGCATCCAGAGTAAATAATCATCTGCGCCGTTACTATCCAAGATACGCTCCATCCATTCGGATGGAATCGCCTCCCTTCTTAACAAAACCTGCCCTGGCGCTACAATCTGATTAAACCCCTTCTTATAATTGTTCTCATGGACGGCTTCTCTAAGCTCTGTCATACTCCCATAGATTAGGTTACTATAATTCTTTCCATTACAAATGGCCGCATCATAATCCTTGAGGGCCTTCATCTGCTCTCTCACATATACCGGGCTGATTTCATCATCCTGATCCAGGAAAAGAATATAATCTCCTTTTGAGCATAGGAGCCCCTGAACTCTGGAAAAATGTATTCCATAGTTTTTCTCATTTTCAACAATAATCCAGGAAATATTCTTTTCCTTCTGTTCTTCTAACTCCAAAGTTTCCTCTGGATAATCGTTTACAAAAACTACTTCTACTTCCGTTTTTACTTCATTATTCGCCGTCTTCCAGTTTTCTTCCAGCATATGTATAATCTTAGGGATATAAGAATTCCCTTTGAAAACAGGAACAATCACGCTTACTTTCTTCATTTTGTCGGCTCCTTAACCGCATTTACTTTTTTACATATTCCTTAGTATCTTTAAAAAAACTGGCAATGATGAGCATAATGACCAATCCAACCGGAAAAGCCGCTATCATAGATACTGTCTGTAGATTCTTCATGCTGCTGTCATTAAATAGCAATACTATCGGAAGCAAAATCAGAAGAACCGCCCAAAATAGCTTCATACCATTTCCGGCTTCCTCATCTTCGCCAATTTGTCTATACGAATAGGCAGATGCAACCAATGTAATAGAGTCAAAAGATGTGGCATAAAATGCTATCATTGAGACAACCAGCAAAACTAATACTGCCTGTGGAACAGGAAGCGTATCCACAATCGCCATGATCGTCCGATACAAGTCTCCGGTCGAAGCGTACAATCCCATTGCATCCAACTTTCCTCTCATCTGCAGACCCAAACCGTAATTACCGAGAATTATAAATGACATAAAAGTAGAACCCATACCAAAGACATACGCTCCTAATATCACTTCTTTTATCGTACGTCCCCTGGATATACTTCCCATAAAAAATGGAGCCGCCACGCACCATACCATCCAGTATGCCCAATAGAACACTGTCCACCTCTGCGGAAATCTATCTAGCCGTAGTGCATCTGTCCATGTACTGAACCCAATAAAGATTTGGCACAGATTACCAATTGCACTAAAGCCAGTCTCCAGTATATAGACCGAGCTGTCTCCTAAGATAAATACATACAAAAGAAGCGCAAAAAACACGTACATGCATAATTTTGCCAGCAGCCCGACTCCTTTCATACCGCGCAATACCGACAAAGTATATATAAGGCAGATCAATGTAAGGATGCTTATCGTAAGTATTTTAGAATCCGGAATACCCAAAAGAGAGGTGAGCGCAGACGACAGCAGCGGCGTTGCCAGGCTAAATGTTGTTGCGGTTCCGGCAATCAAGGCGATCACTGCCACGATATCAATAACTTTACCGGCTATGCCGTCCGTATGTTTTCCTAATATGGATCTGCATGCCTCCGAGTATTTCTGTTTTTGTACTCCGCGGATATGGAGCATGAAGCCAAAGCAGGCTGCAAGCACCGCATAGAAACTCCATGGAATTGGTCCCCAGTGAAATAGCGGTATGACAGATGCCCAGTCCTGCACAGTCCCCAACTCTTTTATTCTTGGTTCCCCGGCATATAACAGCCATTCGCAAAAAGAATAAAATAAAATATCAGCCGCAAGCCCTGCCGTAAACATCATAGACCCCCATGTGAAAAAGCTGTATTGGGGTTTTTCTTCCGGTTTTCCAAGTGTAATTCTCCCTCTGTCAGAAAAAGCAATGTAAAGCGAAACCAGAAAGACCCCCACCCCTGCCGCCAGGTAATATAACCCCATCGTATCTTCTAAAAAACTCCGGATAGATTCAAGTACATTGGCAGAGCCGGACGGCTCCACGATAAAACATATGCAGAGCAACAGTATCAAGGCCAACGGTATGATAGTAGTAACCGGATCAATTTTTTTCTTCATAGCTATGGTCCACCGCCAATAATTCATCGAAACTGTCAATTTCCAGGACGTCTCCCTGCTGCATTTTCCATATTCCCAGTTTATACTCTTCAGGGTAACAGAACAGCGGAATATCGTCCCAATAAATCTGGCGGTTCCCCCTCTCTTTAAATTCAATTTCCAGATGCCGGCGCAGTCTCATCCCATCCTCGGCGTTCCATCTTGAAATACTAAATAACTGCCATCCCTTTGACCCACCATTCCGACTGCAGCCAATCACCCTTTCATTTTTAACCGTCAACAGCCATTCATCTGTCCTGGCTTGCGTCCATACCGCATTGTACCCGGAACACACAAATTCCGGAGCAAGGACCTTGGGATTACGAATTATCTGATCTCCATCCAAAATTAATGCATTTTCCAAATACTCCCTTGCCGCATACAGGGACGAGATATTATTGCAGGTTCCATACTCCGGATTCTCAATGCATTTAACGCCGAATTCCTGCTTCAAATATTGAAATTGTTCCTTCAAAAAACCTGTTACGACATAAATCTCATGAATACCATTTTCTTTCAGAGCCCTAAGAATCGTCTCAATCATCTTCTTACCGTTGACTGGAACCAACGGTTTGGGCGTATGAATCGTCACCGGATGCATCCGCGTTCCTGTTCCCGCAGCCAATATAACTGCCCTCTCTACCCAGTTCATTCTCTATCCTCATCCAGTCTTTTAATCTCATTTATTGCCAACAAAGAGAATTCCTTTGCAAACTGGTACTGCCGCAAAGCGTACTTTCCAAACTTAACTCCAAGCAAGCTTTTGTATTCACACCAGTTGCTCCACAACAGTCCACAGATGGCAATGTAGCAGTATATTTTTATCTTTGTGCAATGTCTGCATCCCTCTGTAAAATACACTCTGATAAGCTTGTCCGCCTGGTCCTTGTCATACATTGCATAAACACAGAACATTGCAATATCTACATGGGGGTCCTGCATCCCTGCATATTCCCAGTCAATCAGACGGATATCTTCTTTCCCTTCCCCGCCAGATACAATCAGAAAGTTATCCGGCACAGCATCCATATGTGTAAGAGTCTGCTCCGGATTCTGATTGGCAACAAAAATCCGCAGCGATTGAACCCTCTTTTTCGTCTCTTCATAGTCCGAATACATCGAAGGTCTGCGGTTCCTCAATGACTCATAGAAATCAATCATTCGGAACAAATCAAAGGTATGCTCTGCACGCAAATGCATCTCGTGAAACTGCCGCAGTTTCACCATACATTTACGAACATCCTTCCAGTCATACGGATCGCAGGCGCGCGCGCCTTCCATGTATTCTGTGATTTTATAGCCGCTGTCAGGAGCTATGTATATTACGTTATCACAAATGTCTCTTCCTCTTATAATCTGGTATACAGCGGCTTCTTCCCTTCGGTTAATCAGTTTATCCGTCCCCTCTCCCGGGATACGCATAATATATTTTTTCCCTTTACACTGAAAAAGAAAAGAGTGGTTTGTCATTCCCTTTTTCAGTTCTGACAGCCCCGACACCTCTTCTCGACTTACGCCAAGCGCCTGTGCTGCCAAATCAAGCTCCCTTTCATCTTCCATCCATTCTTCGTCTCCTATGCCGTTTGCATTTGCTCACAAACCGTTATATAATCTCTCACCTGGTCTAACAGCCTTTTTTTGATTACGATATCGTCGATTTCTCTGTCCGTCTCTGCCAGATATAATTCCAAACTACCGTCTGCATAGACTGCAAGCTTATACCCGTCTTTAAAAATGAAGACTTCAAATGCCTCCAGTCCACGTTCATAATTAATCAACTTATACAGATATCGGAAATCTGGATTATATATTTCTGAGCGTAAAATTTTGATAAACTCCTTCTTTTCAGGCAGATATTTTTCCCGCTTCATCAACATATTCACAATATTATTCAGTTCCATGATTGAAATCAGACGCCTGTCTATCCCAGTGGCTATGCCAGGATACCCGACTGCAAGAGGTACTTGAATCAGGTCTTCATGAAACGTATATTTGGTATTTTCTATATCCCTAAGCCCTGTTTCTCTGCCTAAAAGAATATTTCCGTGATCAGCGTACAAGACAATCCCACAGTGCAGTCTTTCTATCAAAGGTACTGCCGTATCATCCAGATATCTTAGCGCATCCTTCTGCTGCATTACATAATCCGCCTGAAGCCTGCCCCCATTTTTTTCCAGAAAATCAAACAAAATGCTTGTTCCCTCCCCCACAATCGTTTCCATTGTGTAAGGATTGGGATAGGCAAAATGACTTTCATATAAAATGTGTACATAAAACAAGCCGTTATGTTCATCCACTGCATCTAACAAAAAATCCCACAATTTTTCGGTTGCAGTCTGTGAATATGGCGTTACATGGATTTCATCATCCACAACATACTCTGTACCATCCGTGTAAAAAAATATCTTCCGTCTCTGCTTTTTTGCTTCCTTAATAAACCTGCACTTATCCCCCAAAATCCAATTCTCCTGAAAATATCCGGTCCTAAGGTCGTCATTTTCGCTATATGCCGGAATCAGGCTTTCATAGGTAGATGTAGAGACAGAATATGCATTGTCAAAATAATACATCTTCTCTCTGATATAGGCCGAAAGATTCTTCATGGTCTGCTCTGTTACATCTTTCCTTCTCAGTCCGTCAATACACAGCATAACTACATTATTTTCATGAATTTTTTCGGTTGCCTCTAACTGCAATTCATAGATTTCTTTCAATCTTACCAGCAGCGTTTCATCCCATTCATCCCCCGATTCCTGGATTAGCTTTTCTGTATATCGGATTGCAGACTGAAAATCTTTGATTTCTATATAACTCTTTATAATCTTCTTTAATACTGTTCGGCGGGATTGACTGTCTTTGAATTCGACCAGTTTCCTCTGATGCTGATTCAACTTCCTATATTTACTGTAAGGATGTTCCCTATCGTAATAATCTCTGTCTAGATGAATTCCTTCCTTATCAAATTCTTCATAAATATCCAGATATTTAATTCCATTGAAATTTGCTTTCAACCTGTCTACGATTTCGTCTTTATATATCCGGCTGGAAATAATCACACCGTCAATCTGTGCATCCAAAATCTTAGACTCTTTAATGATTTCAAATCCGCTGTTTTCCCCACCCGCAATTCCATTGTCGATGATATACCGCACTTTTTTTAATTCAAACATGAAGTCTGACATCAGCATTTTTGTGTGCTTCCCATTGCACCAAATTGCCGGTCTTTCACACTGCTCCACAAATCTGCATATCATTTTTTTCAGTATCAGATTCAACTTGGCGCCATCTATTGCGCAATCTAGGCTACAGTGCTTACACAACGCTTTATATTTCTTTTCCAAAAGCTCTTTCATACCATCCTGCCCCGTCTAATCATTATTTCTCATTTATCCTCTTCATCCATCACGGAATCAAACAGACTTTCAACCTGTTCTATATAATGCATTAATTCAAAACGTTTCAAAGATTCCTGGCATGCACTTCTTATCTCTTCTTTTTTCATTTCCAACAGTTCACACACCGCGATTGCCGCATCTTCATCTGTCTTGATAATCCGCCCACACTGCTGATGATTCGACAGTTCTTCTGCACCTCCCACAGAAGAAGCCACGAACGCTTTTCCAAGGGTAATACTCTCCAACAGGCACATACTGAATCCTTCAGATTTTGAAAGCAGGCACACCACGTCGCATTGTCTGATAATGGGATATGGATTGTGCTGATATCCTAACAGATGGACAAATTCTGTAAGACCATATTCGCCTGCTTTTTGGATTATCCTTGCCTGTTCTTCTCCCTGCCCCAGATAATACAGATGCATACGCACCCCTCTTTTATGTACCAGGTGAAGTACATGGACTAACCGCACCGGAGCTTTCCGCGCTTCCAGCCTTCCTACGAAAACAATCGACGGACCTTTAATTATTATTTCTGTACTTTCCAGAGATTTTTTTCTGATTGCTTCTGTATCAACACCGTTGTATATCTTTACAATTTTATCCGAATGCCCTGGGAACAAATCGCGAATTGACTGCTCCGTATAATCACTGATTGCCACAATTTTCCTAATATTATAAAAAGCCGTATCCTGTCTTCTTCTTTCTCTCTGCATAGCTTCTTCTGCAAGATCATAGACGTCACTGTGTACCCAAGCAATATTCTTCGTTCCCTTCGGAAGCAAAAACGTCGGAATCTGGTAATTAAAAGAGATATACAGGTCATACCCCTTCTCTATGTAAGCGTCAATCAAAACCTCTGGCGTATGGTATAACTGATACGTCTTAGAATGTTTTTCCGGTGTCTCTATGGCCTCGATACATGGCAAAACATGGACACCAGCTCTGACCGGCTCCGTCTTGATCTCTGCATGGTGGAATTCTATAATACTGATATCATATTTATCCGGATTCAGATGGTTTACTATGGTTGTCAGGAGTGCTTCGGCTCCGCCCCCGTATGTGTAGGACCAGATAATAAATAGTAGTTTCTTTTTCAAAAAAGTTATCTCCTTCTATTGACCGCGTCAAATAATTCATTCATATTCATCATTAAAATACCTTTCAAATTCAACTCTTCTAATAAGCATGTATTTTCAAACACCGTCGTATTTATAATAATGTCTACTCTTTCCGGCAGTTCAGACGGAAGAAAAACAGGAATATCCGAATTTTTTTTCTTTGCGTCCTTATCAATTCCATATAATACTTCTATGTTACTGTCATTTAATTCGTATGCCAGCCGCTCTCCCATATAACTCATGCCATATATTGCTGCAGTACAATAACCTTTCTCGGAAAGATATTCATCTATCTTCATTTTTTTCTGCCTAAGCTCAATCCATTTGATTGCTGTCAAATATAGCTGCAAATGCTTATGGGACATTTTTTTTAAGTTCTCACATTCTTTTTCATAATAAATCATATTGTTATATGCAAGTCCCATGTCATATTTGTAATCTATTCTGAAAAGTTCTTTTTTTATCTGCCAGCTAATAGAATTTGCCATAATATAATCACAAATTTTTCGCGCAGCTTCTTCCTGCATTAGCTGGCAATTCACATACTCTTGCTTCTCAATATATCTCTGGGGAGAAAACGAATGTAATTTGTGGTATGTTATGGTATTGCATACCTCTTTCCATTCTCTTTTCCATTCTTCTTTTGTCCATATATCTGCATTTCTTGCTGGGAGATACCTTAATCTATTCCCCTCTAAAATATCTAATGTCTTCTCTGTCAGTTCCTCTACCGACTCAGAGAATCGAATATCATCTGCCCTAATTCCCCTGCCATACATATTTATTCCCAGATATGGGACTCCGGCACACTCTGCATCCTGTTGTCCTGACGCTGTCATTGGGAAAGAAACAATGTAGATATCTGCTCCGGCAATTAGCCTCTCCGCTTCTTTTCTCGGCAATATTCCTAAGGCTCTCGCCTTCCCGTGTGTCTTTTCATTTAATCGAATCCATTTTCCTCTATTTCCATCGGCGCCTATAATGAAAAAACTACATTTTCCACGATATCTACTGATTACCTCCTCCACATAGGAATCGAATTCATATCCTATCACATTTTCATATTTAAAATCATTCCCCATTGATACGATCAGTTGCTCATCTTTTTCCAAGCCATATTTTTCTTCTATGAATAATCGAAGACTATGCTTATCCACTCTGTTTTTTACATCATCTATCTGACCATAACCAGGGAACTGAAAACAGATACTCTCTTTTTCATCAATTCCTCTATAGCGAATCGTTTTATCCACATCAAAGTCTGTAAGATTCAATACGATATCCGAAACAGAAAAACCATAGGAAAATCTAAAATCAGCATGGTTGTAAAAATAGACAGGTCTTTTCCATCGAGGGTTGCTATACGCAATAACCGGTATGATATCTTCCATATGTGTAAAAAGTAGAACTCGATAAAATCCCTCTGATATTTCCAGAAGCTTTAAAGCTCTCTCCATATATGAACCAGACAAATATATGCAAGCTCCTCCTGAATGTTCTACTATTTCTTTTATAAAATCAGGCGCCTCAAGCCCTCCCATATTCGTAAAAATAATAGAATAAATTTTTTCATCATCCCACTTGATCCAGTTATGTACCAGGACTGTATGTCCTCCCACAGGAGAACATGCACTCATAACAATCAATATTTTCTTGTTACTGGCTGCTTTCGTTGGAACAAAATTAATTTTTTTCCCAATCTCTATTAACTGCCGTTCTAGTGTATTACAAGAGTAAACTCCTGTTATATACTCTGAATAAAACTTTCCTATTAAGCTGATAATTTCGAGTTTTTCTTCATCAGACTTTTTTGAGAAAATTAATTGTTCCAGTTCCTTGACACATTCATAATTTTTATCAATTCGTGATTTTACGAACTTTAAAGAAGTCTCTGCCATTTATCCTAATCCATTCTCTTCCATATTGAATTAATGTAATTACAAAATGCAAGCATATATCCCTTATTCTTCATATAATCTAAGAGTTTGTTATCTGGTTTCCCAATTTCCGTACAAATAATCTCCGGTTGGAATACGTCTAAATCTATTGACTTCAACGCCGCCTTATCATAGCCTTCTAAATCTATCGAAAGTACGATTGTTTTATCTTGCATTGCTAATACATCGTTCATTGAAATAGAATCCAATTCTATTTTCTCTTTAACCGTTCCATTATTCAGTCTAATATTCTCTATGTCCATAGAGGAAAGAGCCGGAATATCGGAAATATAAAAAGGTACTTTTCCCTTTTTATCATTTATAACATTATTCAACACTATTTGGTTTTTCCGGATAACTTTTATAAAATTAATACTTTCTGGGTTCGCATCTACCAATAACCCTTTTGCACCGGCTAGATGTAAAAAATATGTATGGTTATTCTCAAAAGGGCTGTCTACACCTACTTCAACGTAACTCGCTGTTTCAGGTGAAATTCCTTTTTCTTTTAGCAAGCTGTATATAACATAATCTTCTCCAGCCTGCCCAAAAGAATATATGGCTCCATAATTATTGAAGTAATCTTTTTTTCGTAATTCGTCTTCCCAAATCAGAATTTTAGTACAATCCACTTTATATTTTTCAACTAAATCCGTAACAATTTCTCTATAATAAATACTGGTTACAATTATGAAATCATATGCTCTTTCTGACAATTCTGAGGGTGAAATATAATTTTCATAGACATCTGTATATTTATCATTACGGTCACAATATCCCACTATATTATAACATTCCTCTACTTTTTCCCCTCTTTTACAAACACTTTCAAAATATCCTCCCAAGCCATATACGATTACATTACATTTCATTATTGTTCACCATCCAATCTTCTCTTTTAACCTCTCCTCTTGAAATACACCACGCAAATTCTTTTTTCTCTGTACAGTATTTGCAAAATTCATTAGGATAGAATAACTTTCTTAAAACCTCCCATCCATCTTCTCTTCCGTCTATTAAGTCAAATGAATTATTAATCACATCATTCCTGGATATATCTAATTTTAAAAAATCTTTATTTTCGTATAATAATCTTGCAACCGGACATGGGTATAAACGTTTATCTCTAAGGAAATAGCATGTCTTACTAATGCAATCAGAAAATACTTTTTCCGCATTTTCCATAGTATCCGTATTCTGCTTTAATGCCGCGAAAAATTCTTCTATTTCTGCCCCGATTTGAATCTTCAAGTGATTATCGTATGCAAAACAAACTATATTTTCTATGAATTCTCTCGTGGGCGGGTACTGTGATATATCTACCACTGCGCCGCATTCTCGTATTGCTTTTATAATATTTTTACTTATTTTGGGCAATATCAATCCATTGGTAACAATTCTTACATCCGAATACGGAAAAGCTCTTCTTGCTTCATATATGAACAAGTCTAAATCTAAATTTAAAAAAGGCTCTCCTCCCATTAGACGAATCGTTTTTACATTCGAGAATTTTTTTGAAAGTCCATTTAAAGAGCTTCTAAATTCAACTATAGAAGGAAATTTTTCATTGGTTACAATATTAGAGAAATGACCGCATCCTTTACATTTCAAATTGCAATAATCCGAAACATGGTATTCTAAATAAGGCAGACAAGGTTTATAGCATCTCATATGTCTGATGTACTTCATGAGACTTCCGTCTTTATTTAATATTGGTAATTCGCCGTCAAATACTTCTTCTGGAATAATATAAGCATTATGATATCCTTTATTAAGTAAAGAAACTGCCATTTCCTGAGCTGTAAATAATTCAGAAGCAACTATTACACACTCATTCCTATCAAAATTTTTAACCCCCCCCTAATTCAACGATAGGAATTCCAAATTTTTGTTTATTCAAATATGCAGGATTATTATCAATAAACTGGAAGACCTCTACTTTGGCATTCTTACACTCTTTTATGTTACGCGCCACATATTCCCCGCGTCTTCCAGCTCCATATATAGCCACTCTCATTTATTTTTTTCTCACTCCGTTCCAAATCTGCATTCCCTTTATAATAGAATTATTTCTATAAATACTATTTTTTTCTTCCTTCGTATCAACCATATTTAGAAAAGAATGCAAATTGATATTGTTTTTCCCCGCCATTTTCACACTGGTTAACGTCTTTTTATTTACATCTATTTTTAGCAGCATATTTCCCAAACACGGATAAAGAATTACTACGCTTCCCATTTTATAGTATCCGTTGAAAATAGAATCAATCCCAACATTTATATGATTCGTTTCCCATTCATCCGGATACAAAAACAGCTTTTCTTTTTCCTTATCAGTAAATACAATTTTTTCCTCAAAGGCCGGAACAAGAAGAACACAATCTTGTTGTAACAACGCGTGCCTATATGGAAACTCTACGCTTCCATTATATTTATAAATAAGCTCTTTACATGCGTTTCGTATATCATAACTCCAAACATTTCCAACCCAAGTCAAAATTATTAATCTGTCTTTATTAAAAACAGCCATATCAACGATCCTTTTTTCATCTTCCGGAAATGGAATCATTTCATATTGAAAATTACTCAAATTGTATTTCATAATAAAGCTTCCTGAAAAACTCGCCAGATATATCTGTTCTTCAATCCTACATCCCTGAACAAACCGATCTTTTATGTGTAATGTTTCATACTGGGAAAATTCTTTCGCCCATCCGTCATCACATGAAAATATTTCTGTTTCAATATCAAAGATACATATCTCATCGCTTATATGCGGAAACATAAAAATTCTTTTTTCATATATAACCGCCACTCTAAATTTAGCTATCTCTTTGATGATAAAATTGGGAAGCTTATAATACATCACTTCTAAATTCTCTGTATTTAATTTCACCAGATAATTTGAAAACCATGGAATAAAAAAGACAAATTTTCCATAAGCTAAAACCTGATTAAAAAGCTTATCTGCCATCAAGTCTACATTTTCAAATGCGCCTATTAATTCTGCCTTACCTGTTTCTATGTTGACTTTATAATAACCGTTCCATTCTAATGCGCTTACCCAAAAATATCCATTAATGTAAGCTGCATCAAGGAAATGCAAAGGTATTCTTCCATTTTTTTCTTCAATATATGTTATAAACGGCATTTCCGTGTTCCTCGCTATATTCCGGACAAAGAAATAGTCCTTGTCATATAATCAACCAAATTATACCCATCCCAGATAAAGTCAAATTCCATTGTCTGTCCGATGCATGTGATTCGGTCAATTCCTTTTACCCCTGAACGTATAATGGGAAGAAGTATGCTAATATCTCCTAAAAAAGAAACGGTTTGCATTTTCTCATTACAAAGGGAAATTAGCTCAAAAACATCTTTTAGATGATACTCGTAAAATAATCCTGAATTTCCACTATATTCTTGTATTTTCAGCTCTAACTTCTTTAATTCCATTCTTGTAATCAGATTATCCTGCATTGGAACCATACGGATATCTTCTATTTTTGTCGCTGCAATACAACTACATACAAATTTATTTACAAATTGAATTGGCTGAAACGAATATTCCCTTTGAACCAGCTCCCACATATTTTTCCAGAAGATTCCTTTTGCCGAACAAACTGTCTCCTCTTTTCCTATCCAGCATACCAGCTTAGGCGACGTACACGCATTCTGATCCGTAAGATATGTATCATTATAAAAATTTAATGCAATTTTATTTTTATCAGTGCTCTCCATATATGTTCCCGCATCAATTATGCAGATAGAATATCTGTCTGCAAAAGTAATTTCTCTTGCGCGCGGCGCCTGTCCTGACTGTCTGATATTCTGTATCGCTGCATCTCCGCCCCAAATCACTCTTACATCGCAAATCGAAGAAAAATAATCATTTACCGCTTTATTTTTTTTATACCGCAGAAGCACAATATAATTTTTCCATTTTTGAAACCTCTCCTCTTTCTCCAACACTTCTTTTATCGCCTGATTAATCATGATAACTTGCGGGAACTCTTTGGACGGTAATCTGACAATATTTGCATTTCCCAACACAAATCCCACTGCAAAAGAATATGCATAATTAACGGCCACATTCGATGGTGCAATATGAAACACAACTCCTTTTCCCATTCGCATCCTGCCATCTGAAAGAAATTCCTGCTTTTTTCTTTCCATGTTTGCCTTTCTTATCCAATATGCAAATGTGATAACATCCGAATAGTCTTTTGCTTTTGTATTAGATAATAATTTTTTTGAAACACCGTTCAAAAAGGCTATCCGCTCCCCTGCAAAAGGTTCATCTGTTGGTAATTCCTGCATTCTTTCAACTACATCCAAATTCCCTATGTCAAACTCTAACATCTCAGGATTTAACCGCATAAGTATCACTGCACCCCCTGATTTCCGCACTTTTCAGACGCCCGACAACAGAAAAATACTTTCCCTTTCTTCCACACGGGCAATCGTCCTCTCCTAAAATGATTCCCTCATCCTCTGTAAGCAACGAATGTCCTGGATAGGACTCGGGGAGCGTGGATACCACCTGAATCATCCCTTTTTCTCCAATCCCACAAACCGAAAAATCTACTGGCTTTCGCGTAATTACATCAGAAAAAATGCTGGTATGGAGATGGCCATATTCGCACTGCATATAAATACAGCCTGTTTGTTCCGCCATGCCGTAATAGTCATGAATATTACGAATTCCACACACTTTGCAAAGACTTTCCCTGAACTCTCTCTGTGAAACCGCTTCATTGGCTAACCGTTTCCATCCGCCCCCATGTATCAGAATTCCATCAGACAAATCCAGCTCTATTCCTTCTTTCTTTAGTCTTAAAAGCTCTTTATAGAAATACTGCCATATCATAAAGGTGAATCCAAACATGAAAATCGGTTCTCCTTTATGCTCATCCAAAAAAAGCTTTATTCCTTCTACATCTAACTTCATATTATCATTCAATGCATATAGCTTCTCTCTGCCCAAAATAGAAAATCCCAATATTCCCGCGCCTCTCGCGCTAAACTTTGCCCGATCCTTTATAACTGACGGGCAATCGATAATCAACATAGGCATACGTTTTTTCCCGGTAAATGACGATACTAACTTCACTAACGTCTTCTGCTGGTATTCCGCTGTCTTTTTGTCAATGTATACTTTTGAAACCTTTTGATTGGATGTTCCGGATGAAGTGATCACCTTCACAATATCTTCTGCAGAAACACTCTGCAAATCCAACTCCTTAAAAAGACGCACAGGAAGAAACGGCAATTCATAATAAGAAGTAATTTTACTCAAATCTATTCCAAATGCATCTACAATCCTTTTATACTCATTGCAAAAATCATAATGCTTCAATGAAAGTTCAATCAGTCGTTTACTTAATGACAAATGCTTTTCTTGTTTTTCAAGAGAATAGGGTTCTCTCTCCAACATATCATCCAAACTCCATCTCATTCCGTATTCCCACTATCCTTCAATATACTGAGTCAGCTCGTTATATAATATCTTTCCTGATTCATTTCTCGGAATTACCGAAATTGTCTTGATTGTGAACGACGCAGGATTCAACCTTGTTTTTTCAGAGAGGAAATGTCTGACCTTTTTTTCCATATCATTCTCTGTAATAAACACATACAAATTATCATCCCGTCCGGAACTTGCACAATCAATTTCACTAAAATTTGCTTTTACCAGCCTGTCTATCTCATCAAGATTAACCCGATTTCCAAATATCTTTAAAAATCGTTTTTTTCTTCCTACAATATAAAAATATCCGTCTTCATCCATCCTGGCCATATCCCCTGTTTCTAACCGCCCATGCCGTTCATCGGTTTTTATAAGCTCCTCGCCGCATTCTGCATACCCTAACGTAACATTGGGTCCTTCATATATGAGTTCTCCCGTAGTGTTTATCTCGTGGATTTCTTTTCCGGCCGTATCTATGAGCGTAAACTTCCCGCCAGGTATAGCGATTCCCATACTCCCATATTTTTCTAACGATTTTTGGTATGGAAGGTAAGACATTCTAGCCGTCGCCTCTGCCTGTCCGTACATAACAAAAAAACGTTTCTTCTTTTCCATTGCGTATTCAGCAAATTTTTTATGGAGTTCCGGCTGTAATTTCCCGCCTGCCTGCGTCATAGTTCTTAGCGAAGGTAATTCCATCTGTAAAAAGTTCAGCTTGTCCAATATTTCATATGTATAAGGAACGCCTCCAAAAGAGGTTGCTCCTGCATCTTTGAAAAATACCCAGAAATCTTTCTGCAGCAATCCTTTTTCTGTAAAAAGAATTGTTGCTCCTACCAGTAAATGACTGTTAATAATCGAAAGTCCATAGGTATAGTTCATTGGAAGCGTTGTAATCGGTCGTTCCGTAGAAGTTAATTCTAAATACTGTGCGATCGATTCTGCATTTGACAAAACGTTTCCATAGCTTTGCCGCACTAATTTGGGGCTGCCAGTCGAACCAGAGGTTGTCAGCAGAAGACATAGTTCGTCATATAAGCTATAGATATTTTTATATCCGGTTTCCAAAAGTGTATATCCATAAGCTTTATATTTTGGAGTATATTTTGCAAATTCCTTCTCCATATCTTCCGGAATCCACAAATAATCCGGCTTATATTTTTCTATTAACTGCCCCCTTAGCTCTCCGTCAAGATTCTTTGCAAGAAGCAGCGGAACGACCCTGTTGTTGATACAATTCACATAAGCAGTCAATGAGCCTATAGAATTTGTGCAAAAAATAAATACGAGACAACGTCTGCCTAATACATAAGCAGTCTTACTGTTTTCCTCCAAAAGCTCCTCATAATGTATTTGATTTCCCTTGTCATCCAATGCAGCCACATGATTAGAAAACTGTTTAAAATCCCACATTTTTATTCCTCGCTTTTAACCTATATTCAGGCACCGCATATAAAACCGCATCAATTGCCAATGGTTTATGAATTCTAAAGAAAAATCTATACTCTTCCGAAAAACTCTTTATCATTCTCTGAATTGAAAACAAGTCGTCTTTCTTATGATAAGCGCTGATAAACAACATCGGATTATACTTCTGAATGGTTTGTTTTGCTCCCAATAGCGCTTCTTTTTCATATCCTTCAATATCCATCTTGATAATCGTCACGGGTGCATCATTTAAAATGTTATCAATACTGTCAACCTGAATTTCTTCTTTCCCATCTTCATCTATTGTTGATATCATAGTACCTGTCGATTTATATTTTAGAATCTTTTGTCCATCTCCCAGCCCTTTACATACGGTATTGATATTTTTAAGGTTTGTTATTCTTATAAACTCTTGCAGCTTCTCCATATTTTTCTTGTCTGGCTCGCAAGCAATGATTCTTTTATACTGGCTTTCTGCTGCAGTCAGGAAATCTCTGATACTGTCGCCGTCAAATGCCCCGGCATCAAACAAAATCTCATCTGGTTCAAACCTCCATATTTTGTTCTTAAAGAAATATTGCGGTGTCACAATATATGGATATAAATGCGAACTCTTTTCTTCTATCTTCGCATTTAAAAAAGCCCTCAAACATTCCTTAGACAGGTCGTCTTCTAACGTTTCATAAACTTCCTGAAAATCCATTCTATGCTCCCTTGCATACATAGCATCTATCTTTTCAATTCCCCAGCAACTATACAATTCCGATAATGCGTACGACCGAATACACTTTTCACCAAAAGTCTTCTTTACCACTTCTTCGCTTAAAATCATAGCCCGCAAAAAAGCTTTCATAAGAATATAAGAATCTGTCTTTTGATTTAATTCCTCTTTGGAAAATATCTTTTCCCCATTATTCTCCAGAGGAATATTAATTACTCTTCCTTCTACATGAATTCCATTACTTTCAAGTAAAGTCTGGGTCAGTCCCGCCAATTCCCCATTTCCCCAAATGAAAACCGGCAAACCTAAATATTTAATCTCATTAATAATTCTCTGATTTTCAGTCATGATATGAATTCTCCACCTTTATTCTTACAATATAAAAATGTGTTTGTTAAAACTCAATATCATAATTATCCGCCAGAATTTCTTTCCCTTTTTCATAGGAGCTTAAATCAATAATATCATCCGTATCCATCATAATATCAAACTCTTCCTCCAAAGCTGCAATTAATCCCATATGTCCTACAGAGTCCCAGGCAGAAATCGACTGATATTCTAACCCCTGTAAATCGTCTCTGCTGATTTCAAAATTGTTTATAAATACATTGTTATATCTATCCAGATTGTTCATCTCATTTTCCTCCTGTTATACATATTTTAACTATTAAAAAATTTTTAAAATTTGTTTTGCTATTTTTTCCGGAGTTAATCCATGCATATTTAACATATAGGAATAATCCCCTGCCTTTTTATACCCTTCAACACCAATTACCTGTATTGGGCATTTTCTCCCCAGCATTGTACAGACTTCTGTAACGGCGCTTCCCAAACCGCCAACCACATTATGTTCTTCCACTGTGACTAATAACTTCATATCCAGACACTTTTGAACCGCCTCCTGATCTATGGGTTTTATTGTCGCCATATCAATTACTTTACAGTCAATCTTCTTCTCTTTTAATATGCTTGCTGTCTCTAAAGCTACCGCAACCATGGACCCTGTCGCAATAATTGCCACATCTTCCCCGTCTGCCAATTCCATCGCTTTTCCAATCTGAAAATCAAAATCTTTCTTGTGAACTGACGGTTGGTTCATAACTCCAGTCAGCCGCAGATATACGGGTCCATTATGCAATACTGCTGCTTCCACACATTTGACAACTTCCAGTCCGTCCGCCGGAGATAAAATAACAATGTCAGGAATTGACCGAATTACTGAAATATCCTCGATTCCATAATGGGTTGTCCCAAAATATTCCATAGCAAAACCTGCGCCCAGGCCAACAAGCTTGATATTACAGTGCATATATCCCATGAAATGGCGTACCATCTCACAGGCCCTCAACACTGCAAAATTTGCAAAGGTTGTTGCAAATGGGATTTTTCCGTAATCAGCCATTCCAGCTGCAACACCCAATAAATTCTGTTCCGCAATTCCCACATTTAAAAAAGAATCTGGATATTTTCCTGCAAACCTGTCCAATCCTGACGTATTACATAAATCTGCCGAAAGAGCAATTATATCTTCATATTTCTCCCGCATCTTTTCCAAGGCAATGCCGAATGTGCCTCTCTGCCCAAGCATTGACCACATCCTTATATCTGAATTCTTAAATTCCATATGTCTTTTCTAACTCCTCCAAAGCCATTTTATACTGCTTTTCCGTCAGATGGTTATGGTGCCATATTTTATTATTTTCCATGAAAGAGATTCCCTTACCCTTAACTGTTTTTGCCAAAATAACCGCAGGTCCCAGACCTTCCGCACGAATATATGCGTTACGAAGTTCTTCTACACTATGTCCGTCGCATTCGATCACTCTCCATCCAAATGCAGACCAGATACTTTTCAAATCCAAATCCAGAATATGTTTCGTATTCCCATCTGACTGCATGTTATTCCAATCAACAACTGCAATCAGATTGGAAAGAGCCTGCTGTTTTGCGAGCATAACAGCTTCCCATATATTCCCCTCATCTAATTCTCCATCCCCTAATACAACGAATACTTTTCCTTTTTCTTTTTTGTGCTTCATACTCCAGGCATAGCCAACTCCATATGAGAGCCCCATTCCAAGGCTTCCGCTTGAATATAAAATTCTATTATCCGGCTGTCTTGACGGCTGCCCCGGGAAATCCCCTCCGTTTTTTTCAAATGTATTAAGCTGTTCTTTCGTAATCTCACCAACAGCATATAGAACGGCATAATATCCTAATCCCCCATGCCCCTTGCTTAATATAAATTTGTCAGTTTCAGAATTAAAATACTCGACAAACAAGACTGTCAATATTTCAGCCAATGATAAAGATGAACCCACATGAGCCCCCTTGTTTCCTGCCTCAAATGTCAAGCGAACGATGTTTTTCTTCACCTCATTGATAATTTTCTCTATATTTGCCACTACATCCCTCCATCTACCCGAATAACCTGGCCGGTTATATATGAGGACAGATCAGAAAGCAAAAAAACTGCTGTATCTGCAATATCTTCTGGTTTTCCAACTCTCTTTAAATCAACATCATTTTTTACAGCTTCAACGATATAGTCTGGCATTGTTGATAACATTTCTGTTTCAGTAATACCTGGCGCTATACAGTTTGCCCGAATTCCCTGGTTTCCTAATTCTGCCGCTACAGATTTCGTCATCGCAATGAGTGCCGCTTTTGAAGCCCCATATGCAGATTTTCCTGAATTACCATCCAGACCCGCCGTAGACGATATATTAACAATACTTCCTTTTTTTGTTCTAATCATTAATTTCACAATATACTGTGTAAACTGGTAAACCGAAAAGAAATTTACTTCCATTTGTTTGCGGACAACGTTCATATCTGACATCTGAAATAACGCATTATATGTAATTCCCGCATTATTCACCAAACCATCTACCGGCAGTTTATAATTTCTTATTTTCTTTATTGCTCCTCGCATAGCTTCATAATCCGTCATCTCAAAACAGACCGGCCATACCTGGATTTTATATTTTTCAGATAATCTTTTGCATTCATCCGTAAAATCATTCGTTTCTATCCGTGCATGAGCCCACACATTCGCACCGTTAGCCGCTAATATTTCTAATAATTTTTTACCGATTCCACGCCGAGTACCTGTCACAATAATATTTTTATTCTCTAACAGTTTTTTCATGAGCCAATTCCCCCATCTATGCGAATAATCTGTCCGGTTATATAATCAGAATAATCTGACGCCAAAAACAAAATCAGATTTGCCACCTCACTTGGCATTCCTATTCTATAGAGTTTGGTATTTTTTATTTTCTTTCCGATTATTGCTTCATTCAGGACATCTGTCATAGGTGATTTGATTACTCCAGGCGCCACTGCATTCACCCGAATTCCGCTTGGCGCCAATTCCTCCGACATTGTTTTTACAGCAGAGATAATCGCTGCCTTCGAGGCTCCATATGCCAGTTGCCCTCGATTTCCGTCCGTTCCGGTTATACTGGATGTAAAAATCAAATTCCCTTTCCCATTTCTTAACATTAACTTCACTATATATTGACTAAACAAAATCTGTGAGAAAAAATTAATCTGAAAAGTTTCTTTTAACTGGTCTTGCGTAACCATCTGAAATACCGCATCTTTTGCAACACCAGCTATATTTACCAAAATATCAACTGGTTTTTTCATACTCTGTATTTCTTTCGCTGCCGCTTTTACAGAATCTATATCTAACATGTCAAAATAAATAGGGATGATTTCTACACCATATTCTTCTTTTATCTTTAGAATACTTTGTTCATATTCTTCTGTTTTTTTTATTGAGCAAGCAAAGATATCACATCCATTTTGGGCAAATACCCTCATTGTTTCATTCCCTATTCCTTGCAGACATCCAGTTATTACCGCTGTTTTTCCCTGAAGCATATCACTCAGCCTTTCTAATTTTTAAATACCTTGCTTTCATTCTTACTCCGCATTGCCCTGGCAGGATTCCCCAATGCGATCACATTTTCCGGAATATCCCTAAGTACAACAGCCCCCATACCGATGACAGAGTTTGCGCCTATCTTTATGTTCTCTTTGATTGGCACACTTTGGGCGACATAGGTTCCTTCTCCAATTTCACTATACCCTCCCACCACTACCATCGAAGATATCTGACAATTTCTATGGATCACGCAATTATGCCCTATTAAAGCATTAAATTCTAAGCACACATTATCTTCAATCACAGCATCCGATGAAACAATCGAACCATTCTTTATAATTAATCCTCTTCCTACCGTTGCCGATGGGCTGATTTCTGCTGACGGATGTATCACATTAGCAAAATCATACCCTGCCTTTTTTACTTTGTTATATAAATTAATTTTATGTTCAGGTTCTCCCAATGCAATAATTACCTCTGCGGCTTCTTTACTGTACTTTTGCACAAAGCATTGGAAAGGCATTCTGCAAACTCCCTTATAGATTCCTGATTTTACAGTATCGTCAATAAAAACGATTTCATTCCATGTCCCTATTACTTCTGCAATCTCTTTGACATTTCTACCAGTCCCGCCGGAGCCATAAATCCCTAATACCACTTTTGATTTCTACCTTTCAATTTCTTTTTACAGGTATCGCATACAACACAGTTTCATAGGCGCTATTAGAATGTTGTCTCAAATAAATATTATATCTGTATTCGCTATTTTCACAGTTCTTAACAAACGTAAATAACTCTATAATATCGTCTTTTTTATGATAACAACATATCGCCAGTTTCGGCATATCACGCTTTATTGTTTCTACAGCACCTTGTAAGGCCTCTAATTCGCTTCCTTCAATATCCATCTTGATAAATGTTATTCGCTCATCGCTCTGTACGACTGTATCAATCGTTGTAACTTCTACTGTATTTTCTCCCTCTTTATTGTCAATATGAGAAGTTTCACCAGAATCTTCAAATATCAGGAATGTATTTTCATTCCACACGCCTTTATTTACAATCTCAATATTCTTATAACTACTCACATTCTTTTTTAATACTTCAATAATCTCTTTTCCAGGCTCAAACGCATATATCTTTTTATAGTTTGAATCCGTAAAATCAAGATATTGTTCGATTGTATCGCCATTGTAAGCCCCACAATCTATTAATATTTCATCTTTTGAGTCCGGACAAAATGTCAACTCATTAAAATAGTGCTTTCCTCCATCTGCAGCTTCTAATAACTGCTTACTACAGCAGCCATTTAACTTTGCTACAATTAATTCAAATAATGTTCTTTTTGACCTTTTATCTGCCAGTCCATCAAAAACAACATTGATAATATCCCAATTATTTTTTACATAATCTAAATTCCATACATAACACGTTATCGGCTCCCAAAGAAAGTAAAATTTAGTTTTAAGTAATCCCTCATTATTTATTAAAAATCTGCTTTTTTCAACATCTCCAAATCCAATTACAACATTGTATTTCTCCAGTGCTACATCATTCATACACAAAACTTTTTTATCTTCAATATAGAAATTTTCTTCCCAATAAGGCTTATCAACCACAAATGCATCTATTTTAATCCCTTGTTTTTTCAAATACTCAAATATCACTTTTGAGTAATCCGAACATCCATAAATCAAAACAGGTTTGTTGTCGTTTTTCAACTCTTCAAAAACAACTTTATCATCTTTTGGGGATGTATGAATTCTTTCTATAATATTTTCTAATTTCATATTCAACTCCTATATGGCTGCTAAAAAATTAATTCCTACTAATTATATCTAATATTTCTTTTTGTTTTTCAAGATCTAATGTCTCATACATTGGTAATACAAGCACTTTTTTTGAAAGTTCTCTTGCTGCCGTTAACTTACTATTTATATATTTATTTTTAAAGCAGATTTGATCGGAAGTAAGCGGAAAAAAATATTTTCTTGCAAAATAGTTATTATCTCTCAACATTTCATATAATTCATCCCTGCTAACATGATATTCTTCATCTACTATAATCGGGAAATATCCGTAGTTCCTTTCAACTTCTATGTTTTGCTCGAGCACTCCAATTCCTCTGACATCCTTCAAAATTTCCCTGTACTTCTTGGCGCGTAACCGTCTTTCTCGAATTACATCATCAATATGTTTCAAATTGCACAATCCCATAATCGCGGCAAATTCATTCATTTTTGCGTTTGCCCCAATTTCTACTACTGTTTCTTCTCCCCGAATCCCAAAATTTTTTAAATTATATAATTTTTCATATAGCTCTTTATCTGTAAATGAAACTGCTCCGCCTTCAATCGTATTAAATACTTTTGTAGCATGAAAACTAAATACGGAAGCATCCCCATAATTTCCTATACCCTTATTCTTATACTTTTCGCCAAAAGCGTGAGCTGCGTCATAAATCACCTTTAAATTATATTTTTCAGCAATACGCTGAATTTCTTCCACATCGCATATGTTTCCATATACATGAACCGGAAGAATTGCAACCGTCCGATTGCTAATCAACTTTTCTATCTTTGTCTCGTCTATGGTTCCATCATTCGGCTTAACATCGCAAAAAACTGGTTTTAGCCCATTTCGGATAATCGCATGTGTTGTAGATATAAATGTAAACGGCGTTGTAATGATCTCCCCGCCTTCTGGAAACTTCATCGCTTGTATGATTAATTCTAATGCCATATGACCATTTACCATTAGCGATAATTCTGGCACATCTAAATACACTTTCAATTTCTCTTCCAATTCTTGATGAAATTTCCCCATATTTGTCAGCCAATGACTTTCCCATAACGGTTTAATCGCTTCTATATACTCCTCATATGATGGCAATGAGGAACGAGTCACAAAAATCGCTTCTTTTCCCATGAAAAAATCCCTTGTCATTTTTCAAAACATATATGAATAGCAATATCGTTGTCGCCATCAAAGACGACAACGATATTTACTAAAACCTATCTTCTTCCGAAACAAACTATGCAATCGTCGCTGTTGCAGTCTTGGTGGTACCGTCTGTCAATATAAGTTTTACAGTTGTTGTTCCTGTTTCACCCTTTAAATAATCCATCCATGCAGTGCCCAGTTGTCCTGTTATATATCCGCCATCCTCGCCAAAATTAGTTGTATCCCAGGTATTCTGCTGAGCGTTGATGTCATATTCAGTACCATTGGGAACAATAATCTTTAAATCAGCATAATTTTGCTCTGCTGTCAGGCCTGTAATACTGATCGCTCCGCTTGCAGATAAAGTAATCTGTGGTCCAGTGATAAACGGATCTTTCACGCTCCAAACTACATTTACAACCGGCGCCGTATCTGTTAAATCAGACCAGTCTCCAGCGGCATTACAAGCGCCTGTCATCTGGAATGTGTATTTCGCAAATCCTGTATAATCATCCGCTTTTGCCTCATCTGTTAATACATTTTCATATTTGCTATCTGTAGCATTCCACTTCACCTCATATGCATCCTCTGCAGCCGCGTCAATCGTAGATGTAAGGGTTGCCCCTCCTTCTGCTGTAATTGCAGTTTCTTTGCTAGCGTCTTTTAATGCAAGATAAAGACTGGTTTTTGTATCATCTGCAAAAGTCTTGTCTCCAGTCATAGTAATGCCATCGATGCTTGCAACCGTTGCCTTTACCTCGACTGTCACATCACTGCTGCTCTTATTTATTACGGTAAGCGCATCGCTTGTGCTGGAATAATCTTTTGCAGCGCCCTCAGCGGTATTCTGGAAAAATAAAGTAGCGTTTTCCTCGAATGTTTTATCTGTATACTTGTCTGACCCTGCCTTCGCAATAAGTCCTTCCGGATCAAGGATATAATTAAATGTCGTATCTCCTGTCTCTGGCACACTTGGAAGCACAACACTAAATACATCTGTGCTCACAGTACCTTCCAATCCACCTGTTCCGGATGTACCGCCGTCTACATCATCCGCCAATGCTACTACAGAGCTGCCCATAACCATTGACACTGCCAATCCAGCCGCTAAAACTTTCTTATAATTCTTCATGTTTTCCTCCTCATTTAAAAAATATTTTTCTCCATATACTCATAGGATTCTATTGTTTCTACTGCCCAATATTAATTGTCAACGTCAGTTTTACCGTACTAATACTCTTATCATTTTCATCAAGCAAATGATATGTAACAAGACAGTCGTACGTCCCTGCCGGCAGATTGCTGTCCAATGTAATATTATCCAAGTAACTTCCGACCGGCAGTATGGGAGACTCAAAAATTGTCTCGTCGGTATCTGTGCGTGTAACATCAAAATAGACAGAATTGGTATTTGCTTCTGCATTTTCTACATAAGCATTCTCCGAAGGCACATCCCCGCTTGAAAAATTCCATGTAGAATTCATTTTCACCTCATAGGAACCCGCTGGGACAGGAGCCTCTAGTTGTTCAAGAACCTCACCTACATTCTCCTTATTGACAACCACATTGCGTCTGGTCGGCTCTTCTTTTTTGTCCAAAAGTAAATAAGCTACAACCCCCAGCAATGCTGCAATCACTAAAATGCAGACTGCAATAATAATTTTTCCTCCTTTCCTACCTCTATTAGTTTCCTTCTGTTCAGACACTTCTAAAAACCCCCCATCAGTATATGTTAATTATTGCAAACCTCAGTCCTATGCATACCTCATCTTGCTGGGCTGAAATATTACAATTTGTCCAATGTTTGACAGCCTGATTATTAGCACATTCTTTTTTATCATCTCAGCCATCACACCAACCAAATTCAAAACTCAAATTTATTATTTAATAAAATACATATACTTTATCACACATCAATCAAACTGCTAAAAAATCTGGATTATCTAAAAAATAAGATATATTGGTCATCCTCACTAAAAGAATGATGCGAATTTCTTCGCTTCGCTCCCTGCTACGTCATGGTTTGTTTTCTGCATACAAGTATTATCGATTTCATCCTGTTCAACATATATCCCATATACCTGCACACTTCTTCATCGCCTATGTTCACAAGGTCCTGGCATATCCAATCCGCAGACTCCAAGGAATCCCCCTTCTACCCGCCTTCTAATGCCGTTTTAATATGTATTGATGCATTACCTCTAACCCAATACACTTCTTTTTATATAGCAGGCTTATCCTGCCTTATCATGAACCCACCTCTTAGTCCTTTGGAACCATCCGGCTCCTTTCGGTAAAACCTCGGCTCATCACCGCTGCTTATCTAAATGGCTGTTCCTATGACCAATCCTATATCCATTTCGTTTTGCATCCTCGGATTTTAATACAAAACTCCATCCCCCTGTCCCCGGTTCTTCACATTTCGCGCTGTATTCATCTTTTCCTCCGCCTGATACCCACAAGCCGGACACCTAAACATCCCATCCGCCTTCGACCCAAGCGCACCGCACACGCTGCATTCGTTGCTGATATTCTTTCCAAGAACCTCAACGAATTCAACAGACTGTTCCTTACATTTCTGTACCAACCGCTTCCGGATATATCCTCTCTGCCACTGTGCAACCGCGTAATTAATCTTCTTGTTATATCCCCCCGCCTGCGGCTTCGGAAGTTTTACAATATAAACCGTCTCCGGCTTCTCTTCTGTAAGAAAACGATTTAGCTCGTGGTTGATATAACTGTGGAGCTGTTCCTCCAGCCTGCGCTTCTTCGCAAAGTATTTCTTGCGCCCCGGGTTATCTTCCTTGTTTCTTCGGTAGATGTTGTTCTGTTCTCTTATCCAGTCCGAATAATCCGACTGGTACTCGCCCAACTCTTCCCCATACCGGTGCCCTTCATCCGTTGTCAGCATCGTATAGAAACCGACCGCCGCGCCCACCTGCTTCAGATAATCCGCATGGTGTCGGACAGAGACATTTACCGGAACCTTGATCTCGATACGTTTTTCTTTCGGGTACAACTTAATCCTCAGCTGGCACTTATACTGATTATGATCTGTCAACGATATGAAGACACGTTTGCGCTTCTCCTTAATAGAAATATAGATCCCATGATCTGCGTAACGGTATGCCCGTTCTGCTATGGCAAACACATCTGCTGTATCCGTATAAAGCTTCACATGATACTTACGCACCTGCCTGCACAGATACCGATGTAGCTTCTTCTTATCTACCTGCTCTGCCAATTTACAGTATTGTTTATTCACCTTCGCCGGCAATTCGACCGGTTTCTGGTTCAATATCGCCTCGAATACATTACTTACTTTTAGGCAAAAACGAAGGTAATGCTTTTCTTCTTCTGTAAAGCCTTCATTCTTGTTGACCAACTTTACTAGCTTTGACTTTGTCCGTGTCCACTGGCTCTTGATATCTCCCAACGCATCAAAGACTGCAAGATAGAAATAGACTGCCGGCATTCCCAGAGTCTCCCGGTAGCCGCTTGCTGTCATCTCATTCTGCACAGTATAACCCGGATAAAGCTTCGAGAGGCTTCCAATCCCGCCGAACCGGACATACACGTAGTTCTTAACCTTCCGGTAGTCCTCCGCAATATCCAGAAGCTTTTGCATCTCCTCATCCGGAATCGGCTCTCTATTGTATTGATGAACGGTCTTACATATCTTGTCTGGCGGCATCTTCATTCCCTCATCTGAAAGATCTCGCTTAAAATATCTCTGGAAACCTGGAATTTATAGCCGATACGTCCAAAACTGACACAATTTACTGCCCCTATAACACCTGCAAAGCCAGTAAATACGGGATTCTTTTGCCGAAACCCATTATCAAAAAGTGTAGTTTTTCGTAATAATTCATATGGAAAATTTTTTATGCAAATATAATAAAAAAAGGGGATTAAGTTTATTGACTTATTGTCGATAGTATATTAGAATGGTTAAGAATTTGTAGCAGGTTTTTCATTACGAAAAACTACACATTTTCGTAATAATTTTTTATTCCATTTTCATAAAAATTCTCATTTTTCATAAATTCATTTATCTGTTACTTCTGCCTCCCCCGTCCCCAGTCAAATCCATTGAAATCCAGTTATTATCATACAATCCACTGTCATTGACCTATAATATATGTTATACTAACAGCAAAAAAGAACGTTTTTATAAGAGATGAATCTGATATCGCCTCTCTGACAAAGAAACCGACGAATTATTTACAAAATCCTAAAGGAGCATTATTATGGGTATCTTCTTAAACAGCAGAAAGCCTTACGAGAATTTTAAGGAAATCCTCTCTGAAAAATATTTTGTGGATAAATCTATGTTAATCCAGGAATTAATTCCCTCCATTGGGAAGTGGAATCGTTACTTCTGTATTACAAGACCGCGCCGCTTTGGGAAAACCGTCATGGCAAACATGATCGGCGCTTTCTTTGGCAGCGCCGTAGACAGCCGTCACTTGTTTGACAATCTGGAGCTCGCCACAGGAGAAGACGGCAGGGAGAATCCCGACTATCGTAAGCATTTGAACCAACATCATGTCATCTATATTGATCTCAGTGAGGTCCCCAGACAATGCACCAGCTATTTTCAGTACATCGACCGCATCCAGAATGGTATTAACAAGGATCTCTCCGAAGCATATCCTGAGTTTGATATTCATATAGGTGACGCCACATGGGATATCATGACAAATATCTTCCAAAAGACCGGTCAGCGTTTCTTCTTTATCTTAGACGAGTGGGACGCCTTATTTCACATGTCCTTCTGCACGCCAGAAGATCATGAAGCATATCTTCTGTTTTTGAAATCACTGTTGAAAGACAAGGTTTATGCAGAACTTACTTATATGACAGGGATCCTTCCCATTGCCAAATATTCCGACGGCTCTGAACTGAACATGTTCTTGGAATATAATATGGCAACTTCAGAACGGTTCAGTGAATATTTTGGATTTTCAGACTCGGAAGTAGATTCACTTTTTGATATCTATCAGAAGACCACTAAAGAGCCCCGGATCAGCCGGGATGAGTTAACGTCCTGGTATGACGGCTATCATACTGCTTCCGGCGGCAGGCTCTACAATCCCCGCTCCATTGTGTGCGCATTAACAGACAACCAACTTAGGAATTACTGGACAAGCTCTGGAACTTACGACTCTATTTTTAACTATATCAAGGATAATACCGATAACGTACAAGATGATCTGGCTCTATTGTTCGCCAAAGAAGCAATTCCGGCTGATATTCAAGAATACGCGGCAGTTTCCATGCATCTGTCTACAAAGGATGAGATCTATTCGGCAATGGTCGTCTACGGTCTTCTGACTTATGCAAACGGCTCTGTATTCATTCCGAACAAAGAGCTGATGGACAGCTATGCCTCCATGATGAAAAAAGAAAGGTCTTTGGGATATATTTACAATCTTGCAAATGCTTCCCGGAAAATGCTTCAAGCAACGCTGAATAAAGATACAGAAACAATGTCGGAAATCTTACAGTTTGCCCATGACACAGAATCACCTATTCTCTCCTATAACACGGAAACAGAATTAGCGGCAATCGTAAACTTAGTATATCTGTCCGCGCGGGATCAGTATCGTGTTGAACGAGAAGAAAAAGCCGGCAAAGGGTTTGTTGATTTTATCTTTTACCCTGAACATCAAGATTCTGCCGCTTTTATTCTCGAACTAAAAGTAGACAGCACGCCAGAAAAAGCTATACAGCAGATAAAGGCGAAGAATTATGCTCTCCGCCTCAGAGGAACGCTAGGCGAAAGACCGAAATATACCGGGAAAATCTTTGGAATCGGAATCAGTTATGATAAAAAAACGAAGAAACATACCTGTAAAATAGAGGAACTTTAAGAATTATGAGAATCAAATGGAATCTCGATATATTCATGCAGGATACTCTTTCGAGCGTGCCGGACAAAAACACAGGCGCAGCGGGCTGCGATGAGACTTTTTGTTTTGTGCGATTGGACGCATAGACAAATAGAGATGATAGTAAAAGCGAAAGGAGCGCGGGCATCATGATCAGAACGATCGGAATCGGTCACCAGAATTTCGAAGAATTAGTTACAAAGAACCTGTTTTATATCGACAAAACATTCTTTATTAAAGAATGGTGGGAGAATAATGATGTAGTCACCCTGATTACCCGTCCCAGGCGTTTTGGAAAAACATTGAATCTGAGTATGGTAGAATATTTCTTTTCGACTCAATATACAGGAAAAGAAGCTCTGTTTCAGAACCTCTCTATCTGGCGGAATGAAAAATACCGAACGCTTCTGGGAACCTATCCGGTTATTTTTATTAGTTTTGCAGACGTAAAAGAAACTACATTTCACAACACAAGACAAAAGATCTGCCAGCTTATCACTGATCTATATAATAGATTCGATTTTCTATTGGACAGCGGACTATTAAATAGTAAGGAAAAAACTCTATATCTGTCAATTTCCGCTAACATGGAAGACTACCTGGCATCCGGATCTCTAAAGGCTCTGTGTGATTATCTGATGCGTTACTATAGAAAAAAAGTTATTATATTACTGGATGAATATGACACTCCCATGCAGGAAGCCTACGTCAATGGCTTCTGGGATGAACTGACTTCGTTTATCCGCAATCTGTTCAATGCCACATTTAAGTCCAACCCCTGTCTGGAACGAGCCCTTATGACCGGAATTACCAGGATCAGCAAGCAATCTGTATTCTCTGATCTCAATAATCCAACGGTGGTTACCGTTACTTCCGATTTATACACAGATAGCTTTGGATTTACACAGCAGGAGGTATGGGATGCTCTGGATGAATACGGACTATACTCAAAAAAAGCGATGGTAAAAGACTGGTACGATGGATTTACATTCGGCAAACAAACAGATATCTACAATCCCTGGTCCATTATAAATTATCTGAAGTTCGAAAGATTCTCCACATACTGGGCAAACACCAGCAGCAACAACCTTGTCAGTAAGTTGGTTCGCGAAGGAAGTGCAGATGTGAAGATTATTATGGAGGATCTCCTGAAAGGAAAAACATTCTGTACACAGATTGATGAGCAGATGGTATACGACCAGTTAGACTATGATGAAAATGCAATCTGGAGTCTTCTTCTCGCCTGTGGTTATCTGCGCCTTATCAATTATCATCTGGATGAAGAGTGGGGAACGGAGGAATATGAACTTGCAATCACGAACAAGGAAGTCCGGATCATGTTCAAGACGATGATTGACGGATGGTTCTCCAGATTCACCCCGGCATATAATGATTTTATCAAGGCGCTCTTATCAGATGACGTGAAAGCCATGAATATCTACATGAATCGGGTTGCTTTCGCAACCTTCAGCTTCTTCGATACCGGGAAACACCCTTCCAGGCATACAGAACCCGAACGCTTTTATCATGGTTTTGTCCTCGGTCTTACAGCGAACCTTGCCGCACGCTACGTAATCACTTCAAACCGGGAAAGCGGATTCGGAAGGTATGATGTGCTATTGGAACCGCTTGAAGATTCGGACGATGCCATCATCCTGGAATTCAAAGTCCGCGATCCGGATGAAGAAGCTACGCTTGCAGATACTGTCCAGGCGGCTCTTGCTCAGATTGACTGGATGAAATACTCTGCTTCTCTGGAAGCAAAAGGCATTGCACCAGAACGAATCCGGAAGTACGGATTCGCATTCGAAGGAAAGACAGTCTTGATCGTTTAAGACTACTCCGCCGTTTTGGGTAATCCGTAACGGCGGAGCATCATATCAAAAATTTACACCCCGAATG
>OFGE01000246.1_pt1 | contig 62424 bp, 48 predicted proteins | sample 1521681 | NCBI WGS metagenome assembly OFGE01 (sample SAMEA3504093, study PRJEB24116) | mouse gut metagenome | biome: mouse gut; feature: mouse-associated habitat; material: faeces | place: Denmark | collected 2011 | reverse complement strand
GAAAAAAATAAAAAACATGTGAAAAATATCAGATTCATGACCTAAAATAAGCGAGGCAGTCCCCATTGTTTCGCTGAAAATTTAAAATGTGTCATGAATCTGATATTTTGGTAAGAACTCTAATATAACTGAAAAAAATTATATATTATAATCCATCCATCAATAAACGTGAAGCTAATGCTTCACAAATATAAAAGGAGGGTTTTATCAATGAAAAAGAGAGTAGTCAGTATCATGTTAATTGCGGCGATGGCGGCAGGTCTGGCAGCAGGCTGCGGGAAGTCGTCGGGTTCTGATTCTGGAAGCGGTGGCGAGGAAGGAAAGGTTATTAATATTTATAGCTGGAATGACGAATTTCGTAAACGTGTGGAGGCAGTTTATCCGGAAGTAAAGAAAACTTCTAAGGACGGCACGGTAACTGTTTTAAACGACGGTACAGAGATTCACTGGATCATCAATCCCAATCAGGACGGCGTCTATCAGCAAAAGCTTGACGAGGCGCTGATGCAGCAGGCAGACGCCGCAGCCGATGACAAGGTCGATATCTTCTTGTCAGAGACGGATTATGTCAACAAATATACGGATGCAGATGCGGATGCGGCTATACCGCTTAAGGATCTTGGAATTGACCCTGATAGGGATCTGGCAGATCAGTATGATTTTACGAAAGTTACAGCTTCTGATGTAGATGGCGTTCAGAGGGGCTCTACATGGCAGTGCTGTCCGGGACTGTTAGTATATCGCCGTGATATCGCCAAAGAAGTATTTGGAACAGATGATCCGGAAGAAATCGGTCAGAAAGTAAAAGACTGGGATACTATAAAAGCAACGGCAGAAGAGCTAAAAGCAAAAGGATATTATACATTTGCTTCCTATGCAGATACATTCCGTCTGTATGGCAACAGCATTGAAGAATCATGGGTAAGTCCTGGTGAAACGACGATTAAAGTTGACCAGAAAATCATGGATTGGGTAAATAGTTCGAAAGAGTGGCTGGATGCAGGTTATCTGGATAAGAATGTAAAAGGCCAGTGGAACGATGACTGGAATAAAGCGATGAGTTCTGCTTCCAAAGTATTCGCATTCCTGTTCCCGGCATGGGGAATTGATTTTACTTTGAATCCAAACTGGGACGGTGAAGACGGCGTATGGGCTGTTACCAATCCTCCGCAGGAATATAACTGGGGCGGTTCTTATGTACATGCATGTACGGGTACAGATAATCCGGAGCACGTAAAAGACATTATTCTTGCGGTAACGGTAGACAAAGATAATCTGCTGAAAATTTCAAAAGACTATTCGGATTTCACGAATACAACAAGCGGTATGAAAGAAGCGGCAGAAGATGATTCTTTCGCTTCAGAATTCCTTGGAGGGCAGAATGCATTTGAATACTTTGTACCGGTTGCAGAAAATATTGAGATTGCTCCGCTTTCCGCATATGATCAGGGATGTGTGGAATTAATCCAGAATTCGTTCAGCGATTACCTGCAGGGGAAGGTTGACTATGATAAGGCGAAAAAGAATTTTGAGACGGCGATCATAGAGCGTTATCCTGATATTACCGAGATTCAATGGCCGGAATAGATAAAATGACTGCGGGGCATTGATTGCCCTGCGTCATATGGAGCAGAAAGGAATGATAGTTTATGAAATCAAAACATAAAAAAGTTGACTATTCAAAATGGGGATATATTTTTATTCTTCCATTTTTTGTAAGTTTCTTCATTTTTTCCTTTATTCCTTTGGTGGATACCATCCGGTATAGTTTTTTTGAATATTACCGTTCAGGAATTAAAGAGATCGGACCGAATTTTGTCGGAATGGAAAATTATATCAGCCTTCTGGGTTCGGATATGCTGAAATATGCAGCGAATACTCTGATTTTATGGATTATAGGATTTATTCCGCAGATTGTGATCGCGTTGGTACTTGCGGAGTGGTTCGTAGATGCAAGGTTAAAGATTCACGGGACACAGTTTTTTAAGGTTGTTATCTATCTGCCGAACCTCATCATGGCGTCTGCATTTGCGATGCTATTTTTTACGATGTTCTCTACTAACGGACCGGTTAATTCTATTCTTATGTCCATAGGGATTACCAGTCAGCCCATTGATTTCCTGGGTTCCGCGCTGGGAACAAGATCATTGGTAGGGTTTATGAATTTCCTGATGTGGTTTGGAAATTCAACGATTATGTTGATGGCTGCAATTATGGGAATCAGTCCTGACGTATTTGAGGCGTCTGAGTTGGATGGATGCAACAGTTTCCAGCGGTTCTTCTACATTACGCTGCCGCAGATACGGCCGATTCTTGCATATACGCTGATCACAGCTATCATTGGCGGCCTGCAGATGTTTGATGTTCCGCAGATTCTGACGAATGGACAGGGTACTCCGGACCGTACATCCATGACTTTGATCATGTTCCTGAACAGCCATTTGAAGAGCAGAAATTATGGTATGGCAGGTGCGTTGTCTGTCTATCTGTTTATTGTCAGCGGTATTCTGTGCTTCTTTGTATATCGGATGACGAATAATGATGACCCGGACGGTTCGAAGGCAGCGGCGAAAAAAGCGAAAAAACAGCAAAGGAGGGGATAGATTTATGAAATCAAAACAGCCAAGTCATTTACGGAGTATAGTTGCGCATATTGTACTGATCATCCTGTCATTCATGTGTTTGTTTTTCTTCTATATCCTGTTCATCAACGCGACACGGTCGCATGCAGACCTGCAGAAAGGTTTTTCCGCATTGCCGGGAAACTATTTGTTAAAAAATCTATCTAATGTCGCCAATGACGGAACCTTTCCGATGTTGAGGGGGATCTTAAACAGTCTGATCGTTTCTGGCTGCTCTGCGGCAATTTGTACATATTTTTCAGCATTAACGGCGTATGGTCTGTATGCATATAACTTTAAACTAAAGAAGGTTGCATTTACATTTATTATGGCGATTCTTGTAATGCCTACACAGGTAACTGCAATGGGATTCCTGCGGTTGATCACGAATATGGGAATGTATGACTCTCTGCTCCCATTGATCCTGCCTTCGATTGCGTCTCCGGCTGTGTTCTATTTTATGTACAGTTATCTACAGTCGTCACTTCCGCTGTCACTTGTGGAAGCGTCAAGAATTGACGGCTGCGGAGAATTCAGGACTTTTAACCAGATTGTACTTCCGATTATGAAACCGGCGATTGCGGTGCAAGCGATTTTCAGTTTTGTAGGATGTTGGAATAATTACTTCGTTCCGGCTCTGGTTATTCAATCGAAAGACAAGATGACCGTTCCGATTCTGATCGCGACACTTCGGGGCGCCGATTATATGAACTTTGATATGGGTAAGATCTATACAATGATTCTGGTGGCAATTGTGCCGATTATTATCGTATACCTGTGTCTTTCCAAGTTTATCATTGCAGGTGTTACACTTGGCGGTGTAAAGGAGTAATAAAACAGGTTTAAAAAAGATTGCTATATGTAAGCCTTTTGAATTACAAAAAGCTGGCTGTGGCAGTCTTTCTTTTTATATTACTTTATTAAAAGGAGGATAAAAGTAAAAACTATGAATCATAGCGGTACACTGAAAACAAAGCTTTCCAAACGGGAGCTTGAACATGCAAGATTAGCAAGAAAAGCGTCAGCCGAAGGTATGGTTTTATTAAAAAATGAAAATTTGCTTCCGCTTGGGGTTCCAATGTCCATTGCATTGTTTGGCGGAGGCGCTGTCTGTACGGTTAAGGGAGGAATCGGTTCAGGCGATGTTAATAATCGAGAGAGTATATCAATATATAGAGGTTTAAAGACGGCAGGCGCAGTGATTACAAGCGAAGACTGGATTGCGGATTATAAAAATCGTTACGAAGCGGCCAGAACTGCATGGAAGGAAAGAGTTTTAGAAGATGCCAGGCATGTAGAGAATCCATTTGACGCTTATTCAGCCAATCCATTTTCCATGCCGGACGGACGAAAAATTATGTTAAAAGATTTAGGAGACGCTTCAGCAGCGGTATATGTGATCAGCCGTATTGCGGGAGAGGGTAAAGACCGCCGGAAGATAGAGGGAGACTATTATCTAAGTAAAAAAGAGCGGGGAGATATTTTATACCTGAATCAGACAGATATACCGATTATACTACTCTTAAATGTCGGATCGCCGATAGAGCTAACCGATGTTTTACAAGAAGCCGGAAATATTAAAGCGGTTTTAAATATTTCCCTTCCCGGGCAAGAGGGAGGCCATGCAGTTGCGGATGTTTTGTTTGGCCGTGCGGCGCCAGGAGGCAGATTGACTGCCACTTGGGCAAAGCATTATGAAGATTATCCTTCGGCAGACAGTTTTGGTTATTTGAATGGAAATTTAGAAACGGAGAAATACAGGGAAGGAATTTATGTTGGATATCGGTATTTTGACAGCTTCGGTATACAGCCATTGTTTCCATTTGGTTATGGCCTGTCCTATACGGATTTTTCTATAAGATATGAAGGGCTTCAGAGAACGGCTAGAGGCATGGATATCATGGTTTCTGTGACAAATACTGGAAAATCATATTCCGGACGGGAAGTCGTACAAGTATATGTGACATTACCGCAGACAATTTGTGCAAAAGAATATCAAAGGTTAGTTGGGTTTGCAAAGACAAACACTTTAAAGCCGCAGGAAAAACAAAAACTTGTGATATCTATAGACCAGTCAAATCTTGCCAGTTATTCGGAACAGCTGCATGCATGGTTCATGGAAGCCGGAACATATGGTATATGGATTGGGAATCATTCCGCATCGTTGCAGCTTGCAGAATTGTTTACTGTTCATCAGCAGACGATATTGGAACATACAAAGGGAGTCTGTTCCCCAAAAGAATCTGTTGAAGAACTTGGCATAGCTAAATTTGCCAAGAATAGAGCTGGGGAATGGCTTAAGAAGACAGAGGAACAAAAGATTCCGATTTCTTCATTTATACCGCAGGAAGAAAAGAATAGTACATATCAGATAACTTTTGCAAAAGAACAGCCTGTTACAGAACTGATACCACTCTTGTATGGAAATATTACTCAGGGCGCCAGTACTCTTGGATCGGCCGGAATTCGAGCGCCTGGTTCTGCCGGAGAAACAACAGAAACACTGGAAGAAAAGTATGGCATACGTTCTTTGATTATGGCGGATGGTCCGGCAGGGCTTCGTTTAAGGCAGAGCTATGAAGTAGATTGTGATACGAATTCCGTATATGGCGTCGGCGTCTTAGGAGCTTTAGAGAATGGTTTTTTGGAAGAAACAAAACATCATGAAAATGCAGATACTTATTATCAATATTGTACTGCATTTCCGGTAGGAACAGCATTGGCGCAGTCATGGGACACAGGTTTGATGCGGGAATTTGGAGAGGCTGTTGCCGTAGAGATGGAAGAATTCCATGTTGATCTGTGGTTAGCGCCCGGTATGAACATTCACAGGAATCCATTATGCGGACGTAATTTTGAATATTATTCGGAAGATCCTTTTCTGTCAGGGATCATGGCGGCATCTGTGACGGATGGGGTACAGAGTCACAGAGGATGTGGTGTAACAATCAAACATTTTGTCTGCAATAATCAGGAGGATAATAGAATGGGGGTGGATGTTTGTGTTTCTGAGAGGGCTCTCAGAGAGATTTATCTGCGTGGATTTGAAATTGCAGTAAAGAAAAGTAAGCCGATTGCTATGATGTCTTCTTATAATTTGATCAATGGCGTTCATGCGGCTAATAGCAGAGAGCTTTGCACGATAATTGCACGTGAAGAATGGGGATTTGAAGGCGTAATCATGTCTGATTGGAATACAACAGTCCCAGAAGATGGAAGCGTGCCATGGCAATGCGTTGCTGCCGGGAATGATATCATTATGCCCGGAAATCAGAAAGATGCTGCAAATATCCGTGAGGCCTATGAACAAGGAAAATTATCGGATGAAATGATACGGTGCAGCGCGGGGCGGATACTTAAAATGATTCAAAGATTGTCAAATTAAAAAATCAGCAGGAGGCTATTCAATAAGTGAAAGAGGTTTTCGCCTGCTTGATGATGATTTCCTTACAAAGTGTTTTGAGGGAGATGCGGCAAGCATAGAACTGGTATTGCGAAAAGTCGGATTTAAAGGCGCTGGACGTTCGTACCCAGGTATTTGTGGAGAATCTGCTGAACCGTTCGGTGAGGCTGGATATCCTGGCTACAGACAGTACAGGGGCGAAACTGAATGTGGAAGTACGGCGCTCTGCTCCGATTTAGGAGGTCAGATGTTTATGATGATGAGAGACAGGCATTCCGCATCGATTATATCCTGGCTAACAATCGCAAAGAACCAAAAGCCATCAGCCGGATACAGGCGCGGCGGATTATTCATGAGGCGGCAGGCTCATGGTTGCTTCCTTGTGTTCAAAAGGACAGGCCTCTACAATCGGGCTGCACAGTACTTCGATCAAGCCGCTTCCAACCGCGTAAATGACGACACTCACGATAATACCGACCAGAGGCTCGGACAGCAGGGCGGGTAGAAATGCAAGTCCGATCAGCCCTGCTGCCGCGCATAATTCTGAATCTTAAAAAGAGCAGCGGAGCAAAGTTGGCGGCGATCGTCTGTGTGATAAAACCGAGATAGCAGGCTGTCAGAGTTTTTAATATTTTTTGACCATTTTGAACTCTAATTTTTTTTAAAAATTTTTCTTTTCTTCTGAAAAAATATGTGATATAATATTGATATGGGGTATTAGCGCAGTTGGGAGCGCGCAACATTCGCATTGTTGAGGCCAGGGGTTCGAATCCCCTATACTCCATTTTTTTATGCTGTCTGAGGAAGAGATTCATCAGACAGTTTTTTCGTTCTCTGTATGCCTGTCGAAGCAATAGCCGTTATATGTCGTCCGTTCGTCAGCGTGTCCAATCATTTCACAGATTGTATTAATACGATAGTATTAGACCGACTTCTGTAGCTGTTTCGGCGATTTACTATTTTCCATCCTTCTCGCTCATCTGTATACCACGTATTTCTTTGATAACCTCCCTATAAGGCTTTTTCTTACCAAAAAGCATAGTTGTCCCAAGCACAAACCCGTCCATTCCCATAGGGGCAAATTTCTGAATCTTATCAGCGCTGCAGGCGCCATCCCAATACACCTGGAAATTCATTTCATCCTTCATTTTCAGAAGCGTCGTAATCTTTTCACCCACGAAGGGGAGATACATCTGCCCTGCATTGCCAGGATTTACTGACATTACAAGCACCTTCTTTACAATCCGAAGCATTTCATAGACATTCTCAATGCTAGTTCCGGGGTTTATCGCAATGCCCGGAAACATACCTGCATTGGTAATTTTCTGGAGAGTGGTAGATGGATGATATTCCGCCTCCGGGTGAATATAGACAGTATCTTTCTTGCGCAGCTTTCTCAGGAAAATCTCAATGTTGTTATTAGGGTGTTCTATCATTAGATGGACATCCAGCGGAGTTTTAGTAGCTGATGCAATGTAAGACATATCATTTATAGACATCGCAAAATTCGGTACGTAACGTCCATCCATGATATCTATATGGAAAGAATCGATACCGCCGCTTTCCAGGTTCTTAACTTCTTTCTCCAAATTTCCATAATTGGCACACATCATAGATGCCATTAATTCAAACTGCATATATATCCATTCCTTTCCTTTCGCTTGGAGCCTAATGTTCCTTAAATAAGTTCTTTTATATCTGTCATCCGATTAAAAAAAGGGTCCTCTACAATCAATTCCTGAAAATCTTTGTCCGAAATCTTTAGATTATGAATTAATCCTAGAAACGTCTCATCTAACCGCTTACTTCGGCTTTCCATATTTGCAGGCAAAAGTTTTAGATATCTGCCAAAATAATCCAGGATTCCTGCCTGCGCCTGCATAACACATCTGATATCTTTTTCTTTCCGAGTTTCTTTCACAAACACTGGATTTCCGCTGTCATCAAATCCCCATACACATGGATGTGGGGCAGTCAAAACTGTCTCCAGAACATAATAATTATCATAAATACTGCTTCCATCCGTCTCATCTATATCATAAAAAGACTCTATATCAAGCCCCCTATCCTTCATGAAGTATGCTTCAAGCTGCAAAAAATACATACCTTTCAGACGATGCGCAGCAAATCTCTCTACATACATCTGTGTCGTCCCCTTTGCCACAAAATCAAAAAAAGCCACATCTCCGCCTTTTAGAGCCAATTTCTCTATATATTTCATATATTTTTCCCGCTCATTCACGGCTTGTCTTAAAATATCATCCTTATATCTAAGCAGGTCAGTCTCCTTCTTGTCCCACCGCTTGGCATTCCCACCCTTCTTTTCAGTCCTTCCACACTCTAATCCAAACCGCGCTTTCAGATTTTCTTCCAATGTACCGCTGAATCTCATACTATCCACGTAAACAATATCTTCCTCGTTCATCATACCTGCCCGAACTGCCGCCATCCTTGAAGTCAGAAAATACACGGTATCTGCATTTTTATCCAGCATCTGGTACATCTTCTGCAGAAGATATCCGTCCCTTGCGCTAAACCAGATATTATGCAATCCATAATGCTGCACTCTTTCCCGAAACCAGAACACAAAATCCGTGATGATTGGTGCGCAGAGTAAATAACCGATATCATAAGCATCAGATACCTCGATTTTCTTTTTGGCTGTCTCGAACTGAAAGGGATCATTAAACAGTTTTGCTGAAAACATTCCCACCTTCAATCGCTCTGCTAAACTGTCTGAATCCATTTCCAATCCCATGTTTCCAACCGCATCCAGCAAATCCTCTTTGCTAAATATACGATATGTATCCATTCCTTTTTTTAACGCCATCTCCATATCTGTGATAAGATCGTCGCCAATATGCAGATATTGTTTTTCTCCTTCAAGTTCCAATAACTTATCGAAAAGATGTTGTCTTTTCCCTGTGTTATACTCGCAGGATACCAAAAGACCCGTATATCCTGTCAACAGACATTCCCTCAATATCTGTTCTATCTGTGTCTTTGTGTAATAGGTATCAGTCACGATATAGACAGCCTTCTTTTTCTGAATACAATATTTGTACGCCTCACAAACTGCCTCTCTTCTTAAAAGCGTCCTGCAATCAATCTCCCACTCCAGTTCTGCTAATTCGCCGGCCGAAACACAAACCCCCTGTGTACATTTCAAGACCTCCTTATATAATCGCTCAAGCGTCGGAGCCCCTTCATCCGACAGCCTCTTTTCTGCTTCCAGACGCTTAGAAGGAAACTGGTCAATGTAGATATCTTTCATCTTTAGCGCACTATCCATGAGTTCAATGATATCAGACGAAAATAATACTTCACGCAAAATAAGAGTATCAAAAAGATCAAAGCTGATCACTTCTGCTTTGTCTATCTTTTTATATAGCTCATCTTTCGTCTCTCCCTTCATATGCATAAAGCTATATGTAATGCTTTCTCTTTCCAGAAGATTTTTCCCCCTAATGTCCATAAGAGCAATTCCGCATTCTGAACAGATATCCCCGATTTTCCCGGCAATCGCTTTGCAGGAACCCGGACGTGCAACGACAATAATAAGCTTCACACCTGCTTCAACCACATAAGACAGAGATACAATTTTTTTGCCGTACAGTTCCCCCTCTTCACGGAAGCTGTCCAACAGACCAAGGATTTCAAATCTGTCCTCCAACGAAAGAAGTGCTCCTTTTGTCTCCGTACCAAGACCATACAGGGCAGTTTTTTCCCCGATATATTTTTGAAATGGTTCATTTATCCCAGACATTTTTGTCACTTCCTTATTGTATTTAATGATTGAATATCAAACTCATAAGTCTCTCTTCAAAAGCATCCATAGAAAAATATTTTTCATAAACTCTGCGGGCATTATTACCCATTATTTGCAAATCAAATTTCCCCACGATACAGTCCTCCAACGCTGACCTAAGCCGGTTTACATTCTCGCTTGGAAATATAATTCCATCGATTCCGTCCCTTATGTATTCTGCCGTGCCTGCAGTATCTGAAATCAGACAAGGAATGCTGTGCATCATCGCTTCTGCAGCTACGGTAGGCATCGGATCTTCTCTGGAAGGACACACTAAGATATCTGTCTGTTCCAGAATGCAGTTTATTTCGTTTCTTCCCACAGGCCCTGAAATGATAATCTCAGAAATATCTTTTGCAGACTCCATGATCTCCTTTGCCAGCAGAGATGTATTTTCGCCGACAAAGATGAACCGTGCTCTCTTTCTGATCTCTGGACTTAACCTTTGAATGGCTTTCAACAGAATGTCCTGGCCTTTTCTATATTCGATATATCCAATGACAGTAAAACACATCTTGTTATGATGTCTTCCTGACTGCACTATTTTACCTACTCTTCTAAATTGATCCGTAACACCATAAAGTAAATATTCCACATGAAAATCCGGTCTGAATATCTTCAAGGCTTTCTCCGGTATAGGTCCTACGCTCCATATCTTCATATTATGTGACACTAGCTTATCCATCGTTTCCTGACGGACTCCATCATAAAAAAAGGGGGCGTCGTGAAGCCACCATGCAACTGGTATCTCTGGTTCTCTCTCCGAAAGAAATACATGAAAATTCATCGTATTGCAGATGATAAAATTATACTCCCTGACCCAATCCGATTCTTTCATTGTCGCAATCATCAGATTTTCGTCTATGACTGCCGGTATCCCTTCCCTGGTTAAAATATCACGCAGAGGGCCATCCAGCATAGATACATATACCACATGGTATCCTTTTTTAATCAGTGCTTGTGCCGCATGATATAAGGCGATGGCAGGACCTCCCAACGTCAAATCATGGCTCAACAACAGAATCTTCTTATTAACTCTGGGATTCCCGGCGTTATCGACACACACTCTTCGACACTTTTTAGAGGGTGTACCAATCAAATCATGTAAGTCAAAAAAATGATATATCTTCTCTTCACTTACCCCCAAATCAAGCAACTGGACCCTCATCATTTTCACGTAAAAGCTCAAAATAATAATCGCATCAAACTCATATTGCAGGACATTTTCTGGTGCAATCACAAGAATATCATCTATATAATAACCCTGTTTCTCTTTTGAATTATCAATCAGAGCAACCACATCTTTTTTCTCAAACCAAATCTTATATCGATTATAATATTCGCCTGTGCCAAACAGTAAAAATCTCATCCCCACTCCTTTGCATTTTAAGGTATGGCATACAGAACCATCTCATTATCTGCATTGCTATAGCTTCGGAGGTAAAACTTGTACTCAGAAACTAAAGCTTTCATATAGAGCGGCAGCGTAACAATATCCTCCGGTTTATGGTAAATACAGATTGCAAGCTTTGGCTTATCTCTTTTTATTATCTTTTCTGCTCCCTTTAATGACTCTAGTTCTGCTCCTTCAACATCCATCTTGATAAATGTAATCTTGTCGTGTACATCCACAACATCATCAATAGCTGCTGTTTTTATCGTGCATTTTCCTTCTCCAATATGCGCACATCCATCTGCTGTTGAAGCAAAAGGCAATTTGGAACTGCAGCTCCATGTCCCATAGGGAAATAGTGATATTTCAGGAAAAGACTCCTTTTCTCTCTCAAGCCTTTTCAGACAATTTTCATAATTCTTGGGATCCGGCTCAAATGCATATACCTTCTTCAGACCGCCGCAAAGTTTTGCAAAATCATAGGTCGTACCCAAGTCATAGCATCCTGCGTCCACAAAAATCTCCTCATCCAAGTAATGTAAAAAGTCCTCATAAAAATAATCATCGCCTGTTCCGCATTTAAAAAATGACCGAATATCCATGAGTTCCCTTTCTTCAACGCCATGATTAATCAGATATTCTTTCACTTCCTTCATATATTTTGTTGTACATATGACAATCTTTTTTTGCTCTCTCCTCCCGAAGAGCTCCATTGGCGATATTACCCTGTATCCATAAAAATCCTTTTTTTGCTTCTGAATATCACTGTCACAAAACTCAATTTCCAGGTTACATTCTTTCAGATACGGTATCAGACGTTCCGAAAAACTGCCTGTCCCATAGAACGTAATCTTTATCCCCTCAGGCAGTGTCTTAATGAAATCTTTTTCATCACATCCGTTCCATACTGGAATATCCGGATGCGACTTTTTAGCCATATGCTCCACATATCCAAAGTTTCCAGTCACAAGCCAGTTTAGACGGTCAAGATATAGTTCTTTTGATAACTGATCCTCAAGCATTTCATAAACATCTTTTAACCCCTGTATGAATTCGTCAGGCTGCATACACTTTTCCTCCACATACTTACATCTCATCCTTGCATCTTTTTCTCATATTCCGTATATTTTTCATCCAGCCTTGCATAATACGTATTGTCTTTATGGATATATCTGATCATCCTGCAATCATTGATTCCCATCTGATTTAACTGTTTTTTTATTGGAATAAACCCGTTCTGGCTACTGATGATATAAAAAGTATTCGGATATTCGTCCTCAAGCCGCGCTGCCGAAATAACCGGAATCCCCCGATATGTCATACCCTGTTTTGCCTTATCATTATCGGCAAATGCTGCAATGGATTTTACATTTGACCGAAGCAAATGGTCTGCAACTTTCTTCCCGATTTCAGAGAATCCAAATACGACAACTTGCTCTGCCTTCTCTGCCATCCCACGTATATATGACCAGTCACTTTTCCGTTCAGCTTCCAAAGCTGCTTCCCAAATATTGCGGTAAACCGACTCGTCCAACACTCTGCCTGCCTCGTTCCACCACAGTGTATTCACTTTAAGCCTTGTACAGATCCATGGTTTAAAATAACCTGTAAAATGCAGCACACAGGCTCTCTCTTCAATATGAGACAACTCTTCCTCTGAATAGCCGTCCGGTGGTTTCTCGGCTATACTTCCATAATATTCTGTAAAAAAATCATATTTTAAAGGAAGTATTTTTATTTTTCCATAACAGCATTTATTGATAATATCCTGATCCATATATTTGCAGCCTGAGCCTATGGCTTCGATCATTCTATGCTCCACATGGTCTTCCCTGATTTTGTTAAGATTAAGAAGCATAAAGCCAACATTCACATAATCGTCCATGGATGGAATATGCAAGATGTCGGCATATTCCTTATACTCTGACATATGGCTCTGAACCCCCAAATCCTTCACCGCAGCCACATAATCATTCTCCATATCAGTGTTATAAACTTCCGATAAGTCATCCCTGATTATCATATCCCCGTCAATAAACAGGCATCGTTCTTCCTCTATCATCTGGCTAATATATAGCCTGTAATAGGACGCAACCGAAATATGGGCTGTTGTGACTGCTTTATCTAGCCTTGAATCATGAATCTCCTTAAAGGTAAACTCAATCCTGCCGTCCTTTTTTTCCAATTTCTTCAGCATATCCCGGCAAGCATAATTAAAATTCCGGTCACATAGAATATATACATGAAAGCATGTACCTTTCTTTGAAGATGTTAAAATAGAAGATAACGTCACAAGTGTCGGTATGACGTAATTTTCATCGGTTGACATTACAATATTTATTTTCTCCACAGTACACTCCCTATCCATTTTCATGCATACCTCTTATCCATTCTCCTATGGTCCATATTTTTGCATTTAGCTTTTGACTTAATATTTTCCTAACATCCTCTTCATGTTCCACCAGAGATATAATTACCAAATCCACACCAGGCAATGTTTCTTTTGGTGTGTATATTGGTATGGTTGGTTTTAAATACGGTATGCTTCTGTCTATAAAGTAACAGACCGATATACCCGCCTCTTTTAATGAATTCTCAATCTGTTTTCCAATAGTTCCGTTTCCATATATTGCTACCTTGTGAAAACCTCTTTTTTTTAAGATATCCCAAATCCTTATCCCTCTGTTTTCCAGCTTCAGCCAGTCATCATACAAAGTTACCATGTTCCTGAACTTATCGAGAAGCTGTATTTTCCCAAATACTTCTTTCCAAAAAGCCTGCTGCAAATCAGACATTTCTGTATCAGAAAGCAGTTTACTTTTTCTCACAATCTCTACAACTTCCTGTTCAGACTGAATCATCTTTACCGTTTGAAGAGATGCATTATTTCCATCCATAACATGTTCAAATAAAATGTCATCATTTAATACAAACTGTTTTCCTTCGCTCAACATACAGAGCCATAGCAGCCAGTCATCTGCCCCATTATGATGCAGAATATTTTTCTTCCAGATATCTGAAATTGAATTCTTCCTGATAAGTACCTGTCCTGGAGACACAATTGTATTCCCGTTTCTAATGACATAATTTCTGTCAACCGCATTCTGAAAGAATCTCTGCTCATCATAGTAAATTTTGCCTCCGTCTACTAATCGACAAACCACTGCATCCCCATCTTTGATTCGGTCCAACTGACTTTTAAGATATAAAGGGAAAATCCGATCATCCTGATCCAGAAATAATACATATTCCCCCTTCGCCTCATTTAATCCATGAACTCTTGCTCCATGGATACCTCGGTTAAACTCTGTGTTCAAAATCCTGATATCAACCGTATACGAATATATATCTATTTTGATAGGCGTCAGAGGGTCATCATTGACAAACAATAATTCTGTCTTTGCGCCTGTAACTTCTGCACAGGCTTCGATTTGATGAATCATCCTCTCTATGTACGGTATTCCTTGATAAACCGGAACAACTACGCTTACTGATACCAACGCTTTTTCACCTCTGATAAATCACTTATACAATCGGGATTTCCTGTGGACGAACCCAGAGCATTCGTTCTCTATGAATCCCTAATGAAGTTAACTCGTCCATAATCTCATCTGCCATCTCTCTGTTCTTGACTGCGATGAGTATTTTTATATAATCTAAACTCACAATCCGGGCAGGATGTATAATTTTTCTGCCGTCACAGGTATTTTTATCAACCCATGCGGCTATATTACAATAATGATTATCCACAATCTGATGATAATAAGACTGCCCTACCTCTCCAGCGCCATACAGGATAATATCGCTGCCTTTTTCTATTATTGTATAGGGAAATAGAAATGTCCTCTTAAACCGAATATGAAATATCTGCTGTAACCCTTGTTCCAGAAGAAGCCAGACATAGTTTTTTAATTGTTTCTGTAAATGGTACTGGCTTTGGTATTTAAAAAAGCGTTTCTGCATATATTGATAAAAAGACTGGATTTCACAAATCGTATTGATATTCATATTCCGGCACATAGACTCTTCATGAATTCTATAAAAATATTGATATTTCTTTATAATATAAATGCGATTTATATCCAGGCAACAGGGATAGAAAATAGCAGCATCTTCTCCCATTGTAATCTTTCTGTCCGCTCTTTCAAATGCTCCCAGTAAGAGCTTTCGTTTCATGATTTTTGTACACAAAGACGGCTGTGCTCCTCTTTGCCCTTTCGCTGCGTCATGCATCATATTAGATAAAAAGATATCTAAGTTTACTCCTCTCTCATAAGAGCCATACAATGTGTTATCATCAATCTCTGTTTTTGTCTGTCCAAATACAGCCGTATACCCCATTGAAACAATGTCGCACTTCTTATCTTCTGCTACAGACATCAGATCCTGATACATATCATGAGCAATCCAGTCGTCGCTATCCACAAAACCGATATACTCCCCTTTACTGCTTTTAAGACCATGCCATCTGGCTTCCATACAGCCCATATTGTTTTGGTGTATCACACGTATCCGGCTGTCTGCTTTTTCATATTCATCACATATTTCACCGGAACCATCCGTAGAACCATCATCTACGAGAATTATTTCCATATCTTTGTACACCTGGTTACTTATACTCTGAATACATTGCTTTAGATATTTTCTGTTGTTATATACTGGCACAATTACCGTCAATTTCATTACAATATCTCCATCCGTTCTTATTACCAAAGCGCAGGAATGATATCTTTACAGAGAATTACATCTGTTTCTTGCATCTTATTTTTTACGGTTTCCGCTACTTCTTCTGCTCCCATATTTAATGCAATAAAAATGAGGTCCGTTCCAGGCAGATCCATCTCAATCGAGTATGAGGTAACGTCAACGATTTCTTTATATTTTTGATCAATCACATACTTTATGGCGATTTTTAAATCATCCAGATACTTCTTTATTCTTCTTCCCCATTGACCATAACCATAAATACAAACGTCCTTACCATCACAAATGCTGGCTAATTTTTGCTTAAAACGGTGGTATTGATTTGTAACCGCTTCAAAATCGGCGCTATTCAAATTCAATAACTTCTGTATCTCATCATTTGTAAACATTGTACATTCACACTCATAATAGTAATAGCATTTCTTTAATTGAATACCTTTCTCTAACGGTCTATACAGTGACTCAGTTCGTATATAATGTGCCCATCCTTTGGGGTTGTCCATAAATATCCGATCTCCCATAGCCGTTAATCCATCTTCGAGATAATCACATATCTTAAAGCTTTTGTTAATCCATCTAATCTTATATCCTTCATATGCAATCCTGTCCCATACGACAGCTTCCGTAATAAATGTTTCACCTGTATACTCTGGAAACGGAAATCTGCGTAAAATCTCTGTTTTCAAAACCTCAGCCTTATCACCTTCTAAACCGAATTTTTCCCGTTCCAGATTCGTGGCGTCGATATACTCCCGAAAGCAAGGCGTGCCTCCAATCATTTTTCCATGCTTATTCCTGCTAAGCCCTGATATACCCGCAAACTGACAGTCAGAATGAATCCCTGACCAATATTCTAAGACGGTTTCTACCGCATCGTCCTCCAAATAATCATCGCTGTCTACGATAAAAAAAGCCTCATACTCTGCCAGTTTCACTCCATAATTAATTGCACTGTGTTTTCCTCTGTTTTCCTGCCGATAAATCCTTATCTGAAATTCCTGTGTATTCTTCCTCCAACGCTCCACGAGTGAAATCACATCATCTGTTGAGCCATCATCAACAATCAGCCATTCAAACGCATAACAGGTCTGGCGCAATAAGGAAACGTATAGATTTTCTATGATATAAGCACGATTATAAACTGGGGTAAATATAGTTATCATTTCTGCTCCATTTCTTCATAGCTGAAATTAACATATTTTTTTCACGTTTATCTTCCATCCATGAGCCTGAAAAATGGTGGATTGCATAAGTATGTATTGGACTTCGCTCCACCCGAAAACTATACGGGCTCATTCCGCATAAAACACGTGACGGGTATACCGCCATACCATTTATAATTTGAAATTTTCCATTACATTCCAATCCATGTCTTTTCATAATCTTTGTCTGTATTACGGGACAGCTTGTGCGATTCCATGTTCCATCATCCTGCACGAAATCCAGATTATCGTAATACTCCCGGATTTCATGCAAAATCGGATTATGTTTTTGGGAGCCGAATCCCAGTCCATAATTTACATATTCGCTGCTTTCAAAACCGCAAAACGCTTGATTCATCAACAATTCATCGATATTTTTTGTTAATTCAACATCAATATCCAAATATATTCCGCCATGTTCATTTATAATGTCTATCCTGGCATAATCGGATACAAAAGCCCATTGCTCCATTTCGTATGCCTGGCTGATATATGGAGTCTTATATACGTCATAATTCTTTTCATTCCATTCAATAATTTCATAATCTGGACAATACTCTTTCCAGCTTTTCATCCATCTCTTATAGTGAACCGGCATCTCTTTCTTTCCAAACCAACAATAGTGAATTGTTTTGGGAATCTGGATACTGTCGCAGGCTGATAATTGGGATGGCATTTTAATGTGTAATCGGTCATAATCGTATTGTTCAATTCTTAAAACGGGATAAATATAATAATTGATATCACCTGACACATTTGATTTTTCTATCTGCTGTATGATTTCTTCAAACGATTCCGTTGTTATTAAAATCTTGTCACTGCTTTCTATGCTTTCCACCATTTCTCTGAATGATATAAGAGCAATAGAAACGCCATTTACTACTTTTACCGAAGTTTTGACGACATCTGGATTGTTATCAACAACTGCTTTGATACTCTCTTCAAGATTATAGCCTTCAAATTCCTTCAAAAAAGCTTCAAATACCCTTCCTGCCCCAAAACAGTATATATTTTTCTCTTTTTTGCTTAATATATTAGATAATAGACCTGTAGCATATATCATTATTTTCTCCCACCCACATCATACTTCTGACTCTCTGATTCGCTTCCATGCCTCATATCTCTTTGTATCAACAAAATCCTTCACAAATACTGTCTTAGGATTTCGGCAGATATCTTCTGGAATTCCAATCTGCTCTATGCTCCCATCATTGGTTATGATGATCGTATCTGCGACCTCCATAGCCTCCTCTTGGTCATGAGTTACAAAGATGCTGGTAATCCCTACCTGCCTGATCATCTTACGAAGCCAGCTTCGCAGCTCCCGACGCACCTTTGCGTCAATTGCCGCGAAGGGTTCATCTAACAGAAGAAGCTGTGGATTGGGAGCAAGAGCCCTGGCAAATGCCACTCTCTGCCGCTGTCCACCGGACAGCTGGTGGGGATAACGATTCCCCAATTCCGACATGGAGATCAGTTCCAAAAGCTGCTCTACCCTGTCTTTAATCTCTGTCCTGCTCTTTTTCTGTACCTTCAGGCCAAAAGCAATATTTTCTGCCACCGTCATATAACGGAACAGAGCGTAATTCTGGAACACAAATCCAATCCCCCGTTTACTCCCCGGAAGGTCATTCACTCTCTTGCCATTAATCAGTATATCTCCCGAATCTGGTCGGTCTAATCCTGCAATCATCCTCAAGATTGTGGTCTTTCCGCTTCCGCTTGGTCCAAGAAGGGCAGCCAGATGGCCCTTTTCTACCCCGAAGCTCACGTCCTTGGATGCAAGAAACCCGTCAAAAGTTTTATGGATGTGCTTCATTTCCACATACATAGCCGCTTTCCCCCTCTATTTTTGTTTCCATTCTACGAGATTTCTCGCGATCAGTATCAGCACTGCCATTATCACCAAAACCGACGAAACCGCAAATGCCGCAGTGGTGTTAAATTCATTGTAAAGAATCTCAACATGGAGCGGCAGCGTGTTGGTTTTTCCCCTTAAATGGCCCGAAATGACTGAGACGGCTCCAAACTCTCCCATGGAGCGCGCGGCACATAATATGATGCCGTAAATGAGCGCCCACTTTATATGAGGAAAGGTGATTCTACAGAAAATTGTAAACCCCTTAGCTCCCATCAAACCGGCTGCTTCCTCTTCATCCTTGCCCTGTGCGTTCATCACTGGAAACAGCTCACGGAATACAAAGGGAAATGTGACAAATATCGTGGCTAGGATGACTCCCGGCGTTGCGAATACAATTTTAATCCCATGTGCTTTCAGGAAATCCCCCATCCAGCCCATGTTTCCAAAGGTTAGGATGAAAATCAGCCCCGCTATCACAGGAGAGATTGAAAACGGAATATCAATCAGCGCAGCCAATACCTGCCGTCCCCTGAAATAAAATTTGGAAAGCAGATAAGACGCAGACAGTCCGAACACAGTATTCACAGCTACGGCGGATACCGTTGCCAGCAGTGTAAGCCGGAATGCTTTTATCGTATATTCATCCAGCACATTCTCACGGTACACCTTCCAACCATCTCTAAAAGCGTTTGCGATGACTACAGTAAGTGGCAGAACCAACATCACAAACAAGAATACTGCACATATGGCAATCAACAGATATTTTACAAAACGGCTTCCCTCATCTCTGTGGGGCTCTGTTACTTTTCGTAAGGAATGAATCCCACCCTGACTAAATTTCTGCATATGGAGCTGGATAGAATTGATCAGAAGCATCAACAGGAAGGACAGCGCAAGCAGCACAAGGGCAATAGCGATAGCGTCGGCATATTTATACTGTTCCAGCTTCGTCATAATCAAAAGAGGGGCAATCTGGGTCTTATAAGGAATATTTCCTGCAATAAATACCACGCTTCCATACTCCCCAATCCCCCTGGCAAAAGCCAGTCCGAAGCCCGCAAGCAGCGCGGGAAATAATTCGGGAAGGATTACGTGGAAAAAAGTATAAATCTGTCCAGCTCCAAGCATCGCCGCCGCTTCTTCATATTGTCTGTCCAACTTCTCCAACACTGGCTGCACCGACCTCACCACAAAAGGGATTCCTACGAATATCATGGCTATCGTAATGCCGGTGCGTGTATAGGCGATCTTCACCCCCGCTTCAGCAAATAATCTTCCAATCCAACCCTGGTCTGAATATAGATGCGTCAAGGATATGCCTGCCACTGCGGTAGGGAGTGCAAACGGTAGTTCAATCAATCCGTCCATCAGCCGTTTCCCCTGAAAATCATATCGCACTAGAACCCATGCAAGAGCAAGCCCCAACACCCCGTTGACCAGCGCCGCGAAAAAAGCACAGGAAAGGCTCACTCCATAACCGGATACAACCTGACGCGAGGTAACGATTTCTATAAATTCCCGAAAATCCAGTTCTCCTGCGCTGAAAAAGATGGATGCCAGGGGAAGCAGCACCAGGCATCCTAGCATGGAGAGTGTCACGCCCATAGATATCCCAAAGCCTGGTATCACCTTGACTCCCTTTTTATTCTTCACCTTTATGATCTGCTCCATAACTTAAATTTACTCCGTATAAATCTGGTCAAAAACCTCGCCGTCATCAAAATAATCCTTATGAGCCTGATTCCAGCCACCAAAATCATCGATTGTAACAAGATTCATATCCAAGTCGAACTGTCCAGAAAATTCCTGCAGGATCGCTTCCTTTGACGGACGGTAATAATTCTCTCCGGCAAGTCTCTGCGCCTCATCACTGTACAGATATTCCAGATATGCCTCTGCCAGACTGGTCGTCCCATGTTCTTTTGCGTTCTGATCCACCACTGCCACGGAAGGCTGCGCAAGGATGCTGATGCTTGGAGTTACGATCTCATACTGATTTGGATATTCCTCCATGGACAGAAATGCTTCATTCTCCCAGGCGACCAACACATCCCCTTGCCCATTTTCTACAAAGGTATTTGTCGCCCCTCTTGCACCGGAATCCAGCACCAGTACATTTTCATAGAGCTTTTTCATATATTTCATGGTCTCTTCTTTATTATTTCCGTCCTGCTCCTGCCAGTAAGCCCATGCGGCAAGGAAATTCCAACAGGCGCCGCCGGAAGTCTTGGGATTCGGGGTGATCACTTCCACGCCATCCCTGACCAGATCGTCCCAATCCCTGATATTTTTTTCATTTCCCTTCCGTACCAGAAATACGACCGTTGAGGTATATGGAGAACTGTTCTTGTCAAATTCCTCCATCCATCCGCTGTCGATCAGCCCCGCTTCCTCAATCGCCGTGATATCGTAGGCAAGGGCAAGAGTCACCACGTCAGCTTCATTTCCCTCGATCACCGAACGGGCCTGGGAACCAGAGCCGCCATGGGACTGAGTGACCGTAATATCCTGTCCGATTTCCTCTTTCCAGTACTTACGGAAAAGTTCATTATATTTCGCATAGAACTCCCTCGTTGGATCATAGGATACATTCAAAAGTTCTATCCCTTTGCTGCTGTCTGCTGAAGATTCAGGGTTTCCTGTACAGCCTGCACATAAAATACACGCCAGTATTCCCGTCGCAGCCATTATAAAAGTTCGCTTATTTTTTTCAAATCCCATTTTCAGAACCTCTCCACTCCTATCCGGCCGATATATTTACAAATATCTTTTTATCTGGCCTAACACATGCTCCACGGCTTCTTCCAGCGTGTATTTACTGGTATCGACTTCTGCCTCAGGATAATCCGGCGCTTCATAGGGGCTTGAAATCCCTGTAAAATTAGGAATTTGCCCATCCATTGCTTTCTTGTACAATCCTTTTACATCTCTCTTCTTGCATTCCTCCAACGGAGTGCTTACATAGATTTCAATAAAATTCTCTTCCCCAATGATTCTCCTGGCGTTCTGCCGGTCGGCTCTGAACGGCGAGATAAATGCCGTGAGTACAATCAAACCTGCGTCATTCATCAGCTTTGCAACCTCTGCGGTTCTTCTGATATTTTCTATTCGGTCCTCTGGCTCAAAACCAAGGTTCTTATTCAGCCCTATCCTGATGTTGTCACCGTCAAGGAGCATAGTATATTTTCCGCTGAGATTCAGACGTTTCTCGATTTCGTTTGCCAACGCGGATTTTCCTGATCCCGAAAGTCCGGTAAACCACAATGTTATCGGTTTCTGCCCCATCCTTTTTGCCCGGAATCTTCGTGTGATATCAAGCTTCTGCCACGTAATGTTGTCCGATCTCCTCAAAGGATGCCTTATTACGCCACAGGCAGAAGTCATATTCGTGACGCGGTCAATCAGGACAAAGCATCCCATATCCTTATGTTTTGCAAACACGCTATAAACTGTCTTCTCTGACAGACAGATATCACAGACAGCGATTTCATTCTTATGTAATTTTGAAGCAGCGATTTCTTCACCTGAATGAATATCCACCTTGTATTTTATAGACATCACCACCGCGGGCAGTATTCTGGTTCCAAGCTTGATCAAATAATTCTTTCCCTGGACCAGTTTCGTATCATCCATCCAGAGAATCGAAGCAGTAAACATACTGCTGACCTTCAAGTCTGCATCCCTTGCCAGCACGCAGCCTCTGGATACATCAATCTCGCGGTTAAGCCGGATTGATACGGGTTGTCCTTTTTCTGCCCTTTCCACCGGACAGTCTAAATATAATATAGATTGTACATTTGCTTTTTCCCCTCCTGGCAATACTGCAATTTCATCTCCGACCGCGATACTGCCTGATGCAATCTGTCCCTGAAATCCTCTGTATGCTGCGTTCGGCCTGCATACCTTTTGGACTGGCATAACAAATCCTTTTTCTTCTATTCCTTCTTTTATATCCACTGTTTCCAGGTACTTCAATAAAGTCTTTTTCTGATACCATGGCATATTTGCTGATTTTTTCGTAATATTATCACCTTCTGTTGCCGATACCGGAATTACTTCTACATGTTCAAGTTCCAGGTCTGCCGCCAGCTTCTTGATATCCTTTTCTATCTTCTGGTACTTCTGCTGGCTATACTCTGCCAGATCCATCTTATTTACTGCAAACAGAAAATATTTTATCCCCATCATCGAACAGATCCTTGCATGCCGGCGAGTCTGTATCTGCAGTCCCTGCGTCGCGTCTGCAAGGATAACCGCCAGAGCTGCGAAAGAAGCCCCGACCGCCATATTCCTGGTATATTCTTCATGTCCCGGAGTATCTGCTACGATAAAGCTTCTGCAGTCTGTGGTAAAGTAACGGTAAGCAACGTCAATGGTAATTCCCTGCTCCCGTTCTGCCAGCAAACCGTCCAGCAACAGAGAATAGTCCAGTTTTCCGTCCCTGTTTCCAACTCTGCTGTCTAACTCCAATGCTTTTTCCTGATCCGTAAACAAAAGCTTCGCATCATATAACATATGTCCAATCAGGGTTGACTTCCCATCATCCACACTGCCGCAGGTAATGAATTTTAACAATCCGTCCATTTTAAAAATATCCCTCCCGTTTCCGCCGTTCCATACTTCCTGCCGCCTCGTGGTCGATAACACGGCTCGTCCGTTCCGAAGAAACCGCACCCTGAGTTTCTCTCACAATCGCTTCTAACGTATCGGCAGAAGACTCCACTCCGCCAGTTAATGGATAACATCCCAGTGTTCGGAAACGTATGCTTTTATATTCTACCCTTTCTCCCGGAAACAGACGCATACGCTCGTCGTCCTTCATAATGATATTACCGTTCCGATACACGACGGGGCGTTCCTTCGCAAAATACAACGGCACGATTTCTATCTTTTCTCTTTTAATATATTGCCAGATATCTTTTTCAGTCCAATTAGAAAGAGGGAATACTCTTATGCTTTCGCCCTTATGTATCTGTGTGTTATATAATTTCCACATTTCCGGCCGCTGGTTCTTTGGATCCCATGCCTGTTCCTTATTTCTAAAAGAAAAAATACGTTCTTTTGCCCTGGACTTTTCTTCGTCGCGGCGTCCGCCTCCAAATGCAGCTGTAAAACCATAGCTTGATAATGCCTGCTTCAAAGCCTGTGTCTTCATGATATCTGTATAAGCTGAACCATGGTCAAATGGATTAATCCCTTTTTTTACTCCTTCCTCATTGGTATAAACCAACATTTCAATCTTTTTTTCTTTTGCGATACGATCGCGGAATTCTATCATTTCTTTGAATTTCCATGTAGTATCAATATGTAAAAAAGGGAATGGCGGCTTTTCAGGATAGAATGCTTTCATTGCAAGATGCAGCATAACGGAACTGTCTTTCCCAATAGAATATAGCATAACCGGATTATCACATTCCGCCGCTACCTCACGGATAATATAGACCGCTTCTGCTTCAAGAGTATCCAGATGATCACCCATATTATTTATCTCCATTCTCTATGTTATTCTTCCATTCTTTCAGAAAACTACTTTTTTCTTCTCCGGTATAGAAATAATCCATTTTAGAGTTTTCTTCATAATAATGTTTTACATATCTCTCTGGCAGCAGTACTTCTTTTCGGAACTGCGCATATGCCAGGCCGTACCATTTTTGCTTCGCTACATTTGCATTCACAGCCGGAAGGTTTGGGACTCCTGCAAACTCACTGATCTTGTCCATGATTTCTTCCATTTTTTCTACTTTATACAGAAATAATTCCACATTTTCCTTTTTTATGATTGTATATCCTTTCTCCCTGTCAAAAGGATATTGATATACATCAATTCCCAAATGTTTTTTTATCTGTTCGTCAAACCACTCAAATTCGTCATTCCATGTATAGGGCATTGAATCACCAAGAATTTTCTTTGTATATGTACTTCCCTTTAGTATGAAGTCAATGAATTTTTCATACATCATTTGAAAATCATTCCCTAATATCGGCATCCACATAATATGGCGTACATCTTCAGTAAAAGCTTGCCAAAATGCAGAATAATCTCTATTCAATGGTTCCCGTACCATTGTTATTATTTTTGCAGATGATTTTTTCTGAATTATTTTCTCCCAAACCTCTCTATATTGTTCTCCGATAATATGATCAGGATATTCCAAATAATGCATACTGATAATTGGAATGTCTTTTCTTTTTAATCTGGCTGCCAGAGAAGTCGAGGCTGTTTTACCGGGCTGTATAAGCCATATCGCACTATCAGGAGTTGTTATTAAATTACGTGCTATATCAAGTCCAAGATTAATATATTGATTTTTTCTTAATCTGTTCTCTATTTGCATATGAGAATAATATTTTGAATCAATTCCATAAATAATTTCAGCATTGATTTGCAAAGCTGTTTTTATCCCCCAGTAAGTAATTATTCTCATAGTATTCAATTCCATATATTCCAATAAATCACATAATTCCTGAGGATTTAAGATACATGCAATTATATATGTTGTATTATTGGTTTTATTGATATTATTTTTTAGGTCAAACGGTGAAATGATTTTTATATTATCTATAGTTTCTCCCCACTTTTTCATATCCATATCACAGAAAGCTTCTACTTTTATTTTTGCATCTTGCAGACTTTTTACAATTTCTTTTCCCTTCTCCGCCGCTCCATATAATATAATTCCTGACGCTTCTTTCAGCAGGAAAATATTCTTACAAATTTCTAAATCCCATACCTTATTAGACGAAGTCCACCCGCCCGAAGGGCATGCATTACGGTGTGCCCTTGGGTATACTTTCCTATCACTCTGTTCCATATTAATTCCTCACTTTTTTGTAATTGTCCTATTTTAAACTATTAGATATTGTATTAAAAATCAATTGTCCGATCTCCGTATTCTTTTTTTCATTAAGCAATGAAATTTTTGAGATTTCAGAAAATGCTTTTATAAACAAAGATTTGGGAATATATAATTGTTTTATGCTTTTTTTTGATAAATCAGCAATTTTAATTGTTTTATTATCATCTGTAAAGATAACTGCACAGTCTTGGATAAAATATAAAAATATGTTCTTTTGCTCTTTTGTGTGATGTGAATCAGGTTCTAATATTATCATTTTTCCATCTTTAAAGGTTATACACCAAGAACCCAAGATGTCTTTAAAATATTCCATTCTCTCTTTAATATCAGGAAATAGCCCTGTCCGTCCCTCTATCTCTTTTTTTCTTGGATTCCAACAAATTAATTCGCTTCCTGCATCTTTCCTATTATGAATCCAAATAGAATTTCCTTCCTTTTTCATTCCAAAAAGCTCCCCTGCATCATCTAGCTGGTACACATTTTGTAATTTCATATCAGAGAGATTAATAGAAAAAATGATATCCTGCACATCACATTTTACTAAGCAATATAAGGTATGATTTATAATACAGGCGCTGTCTCGTCTTATAAAAGAAAACTTTAAATTTAACGCCTGGAGATTTTCCTGCAAATCCTTTCCCCATTGATCATAATATACGGTTCTTTTTGTCAATTTGTCGAATACCAACAAACTTTCTTCTAAATCTATCGGTACAAAAATAAAGTTATTCACATCATTAAGTACAGATGCGGTTCTATAATGATTCTGTTTCATTTTTTGCTCAGGAAAATCCACTTCTTCATACGTATTAGAGATGAAATGATAAATTAATAGTTTTAATTTTTCCGGCACAACTAAATATAACGTTTGTTTCTTCTCTTCCAGAGAAAAAAATAACTGCTTAGAGGCCCGACAGTATTCGGGCAAAACACATTCTATATTCCATTCTTCCTTTTTCAAATCATATGCTGCCAAAATACCGTATTCTTTTGGTATTATAAAGACTTTACTTTCTCTTTTGATAGCGAGTAAGAGTTTTTTTTCACTTGCTAAATTAATCTCCATAAAATTTCACCTCAAAAGCCCAATCAATAGATTAAAAAACATATTTTTCCCAATATCTGTAATTACTTGTTATTTCATTTTCAGAATAAAAATGTTCATACTTGGAATTATGATTATAATAATAATCAAAATAATCCCGTGGGAGTCTTACATTTTTTTTGAATTTTTCGTATGTATAAGCATACATTTTTTCGGATGCTTTATTTCTATTTATAAGATTATATTTTTCATCAGATATAAAATCAGAAATTACTTCTTCCAAAGATGATAAACATTCCATTTTTACGATTAATATTTGCACATTTTTCTCTTCTATTATCACGTATCCTTTCTGTTTATCAAAAGCGTAGTTATATATATCAATTCCAAAAACTTCCTTTATTTCATAGTCAAACCATGAAAAAACATCTAATTTACAGTCAGTAATTAAATTTGCTAAATTTCTAAAAGAATGATTCAGCGTTTTTTTCCATGGAGAACATCTTTTTTTCAATTCTTGCGTCCCTAAGCTCACGTTTGAATCTCCATATAACCAAAAAATATTGTTATTAAAATCATGAAAAGGCCAAAAATGAAGGTCGCTATTCTGAAAAAAAGCTGCTATATCATGAGAAATCGGTTCTCTGACCGCAGAAATAATTTTTATTTTTTTCTTTCTGATATTTTGTAAATAAAATTCCAAACTATTTCTATCAGTATCTGAAAGTTTATGTGCAGTTGTCAAAGAATGAAATTGAATACTTTTATTCTGGATGGAATTACATATACTTTGTGAGCCTACTTTTCCCGGCTGATAAATCCAGATATAGTCCTCAGGTGTCAAAGCAGCATTAACAAGTTGATCTACAGCATATATTTTTAATTCCTGAAAAAAAATATATTGTCCTGCATCCATTCCTGCTTTAAGCTTTATTTTAAATTTTTCTGGCAAACCAGATTCATTCATATGTAGTTTAATGGATGTATAAAACCCATAAATTGTACAAACTTTTGTTGCCTCAAATTTCTTACACATATGCAGCATTTCTTTATAATAAATATCACTTGCAATAATTAGCAAATAACATTTATTATCAAACTTATCTAAAATATTTGATATAGATTGCACTTCCATATTGTGAAATCTTTTGTTTGTAATTTCCGTTTGGCATATGATTGCCGGGGCGATTCCAATTTCTTCCAAACAGTTAAAGACTTCTTCTGCCCAATGACCGGCTCCATAAATAATTATTTTTGATTTAAAAAGAATCGTTAAATCGTCAATCAATTCATAATCTATTATCGTCATGTTTAACACCCATTCCATTTTTGTTTTAAATAAGGCACATTGGTCATCGAAATTATACATTTTAATTACTCGATGATGCAGATTATTCTGCTTCGCTCCCTGCTACGTCATGTCTTGTCACCAACCGCAGGTTGATGACCTGCGTGCGCATCAGCGCACTTCCTTATGTCTTGTCACCAACCGTAGGTTGATGACCTGCGATATGTTCACAGGGTCTTGGCATACCCAATACACAGACATTTGAAATCTCTCAAATTCTGCCTTCTAATGCCGTAAATAATATTTTTATATCATGAACCGCACCTTCTAGTCCTCTCGGTTAAACCCAGGCTCATCACCAGAATTTATCTAAATGGCAGTTCTTATGATCCATACAATACTCCTTCACCCTGCCCCCTCTTTTTTACATTGCGGGCGGTGTTGGTCTTTTCTTCTTCGCAGTATCCACATATGGAACAGTAAAACTTTCCCTCTAACTTGGTCCCCATACTTCCACAATTACTGCATTCGTTACTGATATCTTTTCCTAGTACCTCTATAATCTCAACAGAAAGCTCCCTGCACTTTTGTGTAAGCCTTTTCCGGATATAACCTCTTTGCCATAAGGTCATGGAATTGTTGATCTTCTTATTTCTTCCTCCACCCTGTGGTTTTGGAAGCTTCACAAGATAGAGCGTTTCCGGCTTTTCTGTGCGCAAGAATCGGTTTAGTTCCTGATTGATATAGCTGTGCATTTGTTCCTGGAGCCTTCCTTTTTTGGCATTGTATTTTTTTCGTCCGGGATTGTTTGATTTATTCTGGTTGTATTTTCCTGTCTGGGCGCGCACCCATTCTGCATATTCTGTCTGGTATTTCCCAAGTTCTTTTCCATAATGGTGTCCTTGGTCTGTTGTAAGCATCGTATAGATTCCAAACGCCACCCCAACCTGTTCCGAGTACTCTGCAAATTTATGTACTGCAACTTTTACAGGAACTTTAATTTCCAGTCTGCTCTCCTCAGGATATAATTTGACATATAACTGGGACTGGTACTGATTGCGATCAGTCAAAGGAACAAAAATCCGCTTTCTCTTCTCTTTTGTGGAAATATAAATCCCGGAATCTGCATAGCGGTATGCACGCTCTGCAACAGAAAATCCTGTTGTTTTTTCTGTGTGTTCCTTCACATGGTATTTTCGGACTTGCCTGCGCAGATAACGATATATTTTCTCCGCATCTATTCCAATTAAAAGTTCATCTGACTTCGCCTGGATTTTCTCCGGTAACTTCATGGGCTTTCTATTTAATGCCGCATCAAAGGCGTTATTGACTTTTAGCAGAAAGCGAAGATAATGTTTTTCTTCTTCTGTCAGCTTCTGGTTTACAGCGATCAGTTTCAGAAGCTTGGATTTTGTTCTGGTCCACTGGCTCTTGATATCTCCCAGTGCGTCAAAGACTGCCAGATAAAAATATACTGACGGCATTGCCAGCTCTGCCCGAAGCCCGCTTCTGGTCATCTCATTTTGTACCGTATATCCCGGATAAATCTTGGATAAACTGGCGATGCCCCCATAACGGCTATATACATAATTCTTCACCTTTTTATAATCCTCTGCAATCTCCATTAATTTCTGCATATCAGTCTCTGGGATTGGCTCTTTGCTATACTGGTGAACAGTCTTGCATATCTTCTCAGGCAATCTGTATCCCCCCCCTTCCTTATAGAAGAATCTGTCCCTGACTTTTTTCATTCATAAAAATCCATACGCCTGACAGATTCTCAAAATCCAGGTCGCACTTTCGGTAAATGAACATCCTCTATCAGATTTTCGTAGAATATCAAATTCTACGAAAAGTGATTTTTCCCCCTGTCTTTTTGCGCCCTGTAGCTCATCTGACCATTTATTTGACGGTAAATAACTTGGAAAGCCGATTCATATTTTCGGTTTTCAATGCCATTGTCGGATGTACATAACGGTTCATCGTAATAGATACACTTGCGTGCCCAAGGATCTCGCTCAGGCTTTTCACATCGAACCCCAACTCAATACATCTTGTGGCGAACGTGTGACGGATTGCATGAAAATTTGCGTCAGAGATATTGCAGGATGAAAGAATCCCTTTGAAATGGTTTTGCATTGTTCTAGGTTCCACAAAGCGTTCCTGTTCACACGTGAGAAGAAATGTCTCTGGCGTATGGTATTTTTTGAGCAGCCCTATCATTGCCTCCGGCAGCGGAATGGTACGAATAGAGCATACACTTTTCGGCGTGAATATCCGAACTTCTGTTTTGTATTTCGCTGATCCGTCTATCCGAATCCTCTGCATTGTTTTCCGCACATGCATTTTTCCCTCTTCAAGACTAAAATCATCCCAGGTCAGCGCACATAATTCTCCGATTCGGACACCCGTAAAAAAACAGAGCAAAATCCCTAGCGCAATCGGATTCATATTTTCGTACAGATATGCAAGAAGACTGTCCTGCTCTTTTGCGCTGAATACACGGATTTCTTTTTGCTCCCGCCTGATATTGATACATTCTGGAGAGAATGATACGGTGAAGTTCCGTTTCAGAGCGTAAATCCGAATGCTGTTCATAGTAGACAGAACCTCCGCGACCGTAGACGGCGAAAGGCCCTGCTGTTTTGCCCCTCCGTTTGACAGTAAAGCATTTATAAAGTCAATAATATTCTGATTAGTAATTTCAGAAAATTCTCTTTCGCCAAATTCGGGAAGGATATAGCAACGGAGTAAATCGCCATATTTGTTTATCGAAGAAGCTTTAAGCGTTCCCGACATTGATGCAAGCCAGTGATTTCCAATTTCCTCCATGCTCCCAGCGGATACAATATGTGGTTTTTGGTTTAAATTCTTTTTCACATTGTCAAGCTTCTTTTTTACTTCCCTGTAGTTTCTGGCGTAAACTGAACCATAGTGGACTTTTCCACCCTCCCGTTTCTTGATATAGCGGCCTTCCCAGCGCCCATCTTTTCTCTTATAAATATTTTCACCTTTTCGCGGCATACACACTTCCTCCTTTTTGACCATAATTTTGACAGCAAATAGATTCATTTTCACTAAAAAAATCATTTAATCACTAAAGGAATCTGTGGAAAAAGCCGATATGATATCATAGGGAATGGTATTTCAGGGGAAAAATGTAAAATAAGTAAAACGTATTGACAGATTTTATACCGTTCTTTATAATAAATAGAGTATTTTCACTAAAACTAGCTTTCGTAGAATTTGATATTCCAAGAAAATCCATTGTTAAAAAGTTCATTTTGAGGTACTATTGTTATCTCGAATTCTTTAATAATTCATTGATAAATCACAATGTCATTAACATAATAAAAAGAACAATACCGGATAGCCTTACACCCTCCCATGGGATAAGGCATCCGATATTGTTCTGGGAACCAATCCTGATATTCGGCATAATTTGATAACTTGACGAAAAGACTTATTGAAGTACAATTATAATAATGTGGCAAATGTACTCAGAACGTAGTAAAATGTCAGTATAGTAAGCGCTTGAACGCAGTTTCTGGATGCATAAGAGTAGTTGTGAAGCCAAAAGTAAGGAGAAAAAAGATGCTGAAAAAAAGAGAGTTAGGATTACTGACGATGGAACTGGAAACAGAGTCCCTGGATCCAGAGATTTACCGGTATCAGACGAAATATGGGATATCAGTCGTATATTTTATGTTTGACCCAGAGCTAATAAGAAAGTTTATATTCGAGCCAGTCTATCTCAGCCCGGAAGATGTAAAATGTGAAGGAATGTCGGAAGAAGAGATATTCCAGGCTATTTTGGAAAGTACAGTTACCATTATGCATACAGAAATTATTCCATTTTCAGAGTATTTCAGAGAATTTGAACAATTCTGTGAGGATAAGAAAAAGATTCCGATTATTAGAGGAATTGCGAGGGCAATGGAGTCGGTAGAGGATGAGAAGAAGGTGTGGTGTGTGACGGGAGCGCCCAGAGAGCGTTGTGCGTCCGGGGCATTATACCATCCGCTGCTTAGAGCGTTTTGTGAAACCCACGGATGTGCAGGGCTGTTAATCGGGTTCAGTGACAATGATTTTGCATATTTAGGAGAGGACAATCCGCAGATTGCTTCGATTATGCCGTCGCTGGTACATGAGCTTAGTCATGTGGTGGAAGGCGCGAAGGAACTTTTGGATCTCAAGATTCTTAAATATGATTATAAAACGGACACGATGAGTGAATTTAAGGATAGTGAAAACTATCTTTAAGTAAAAGTAATGTTTTGGGCAACACGGAATAATGATTAGGTTTGGAGGGATATTCATGGCGTACGGAAGTAACGTAAAAGAAATTCTATATGGAGGAGATTACAATCCAGAACAATGGACCGAAGAGGTCTGGCAGGAGGATATGCGCATGATGAAGAAGGCGCATATTAACATAGTCACGCTCAATGTGTTCAGTTGGGCGTCCTTACAGCCGAATGAAGACACTTATTGTTTCCAGCGATTGGATAGGATAATGGAATTGGTGCGGGAAAATGGCCTTAAAGTCTGCATGGCAACGGCAACTGGCGCACATCCGGCGTGGATGGCGAGACGGCATCCGGATATTCTCAGAACTGGGGCGGACGGGTTAAAAAGGACGTTCGGCGGGCGGCATAATTCCTGCCCCAACAGTCCGACGTACCGTATGTACGCGCCCAGGCTTGCAAGTGAGCTGGCGAAGCGGTATAAGGATTATGATAATATTGTTGCATGGCATGTATCCAATGAGTTTGGAGGGGAATGCCACTGTGAGAATTGTGAAAAGGCGTTCCGGGAGTGGCTCAAGGAGAAGTATGGTACGATTGAAGAATTGAACCGTTGTTTTTATACGGAATTCTGGGGGCATACGTTCTATGACTGGGAGGAGATTGTACTTCCGAATTTGAAGAGTGAGCATTTTATCCATGGGGATGCGGGAGAGCGGACGATGTTCCAGGGGATTTCTTTGGATTACCGGAGATTTATGTCGGATAGTATCCTGGATTGTTTCCGGCTGGAATATGATGCGATTAAGAAGGAGATGCCGGACATCCCGATTACGACGAACCTGATGGGATTCTTTAAAGACTTGGATTACCAGAAATGGGCACGGGAGATGGATTTTGTGTCTTGGGACAGTTATCCGGAACCGCAGGACAGCCCGGCGGCGGTTGCAATGCGGCATGACTTGATGCGGGGAATTAAGGGGCAGCAGTCATTTGTCCTGATGGAGCAGACGCCGAGCGTGACGAACTGGCACCATTATAATAAGCTGAAAAGACCGGGGGATATGCGGCTCTTGAGTCTTCAGGCGGCGGCCCATGGGGCGGATGCGATTCAGTTTTTCCAAATCCGCAGGGGGCGCGGGGCATGTGAGAAGTATCACGGCGCTGTGATTGACCATGCGGGCAGGGATGATACCCGGGTGTTTCTGGAGGTGGAGGCTCTCGGAAAGGAACTTATGGATTTGAAGGACGCATTTTTAGAAGGAAGGACGCCTTCTGAGACTGCGATCGTGTTTGACTGGGATAACTGGTGGGCAGTGGAGTATTCGGCTGGGCCGAGTGTCCTTATGAAATATCTGGATGCGGTTCAGGATTATTATACGGCTGCTTTTGAGCAGAATGTGCCGGTGGATATTATCAGTGTGGAAGATGATCTGTCTCCGTATAAGGTGGTGATTGCGCCGCTGCTCTATATGACGAAGGCTGGATACGCAAATAAGGTAAATCAGTATGTAGACGGGGGAGGAACATTTATCACGACGTATTTTTCCGGGATTGTGGACGAGCATGACCTTGTGTTTGAGGGAGGATATCCGGGTGAGCTTAGGGATGTGCTTGGAATATGGGTAGAGGAAAATGATGCGCTGCCCCAAGGGGAAAGTAACTCGTTTACCTATGACGGTGTGAAGTATCCGGCTACGATGCTGTGCGATTTGATGCATTTGGAAGATGCGCAGGAGGTTAGCGAGTATGAAAAGGATTTCTATCGAGGCACGCCTGTTTTGACCAGGAACCATTATGGAAACGGAACTGCTTATTATGTGGGAACGCGGTCAGACGCGGAATTTTATCGGCATTTTTTAAGAAATGTGTTTCAGGAGGCTGGCGTTATGCCGGTTATGGATACCCTGGATGATGTAGAGGCAGCGGTACGTGTCAATGAGAAGGGGAGTACACTGTTCTTGCTTAACCATGGGAAGGAGAGCAAGACGGTTGTTCTGGACAGAGATTGCCGGAGTCTTTGCGATGGGAAGGAGTATAAGAGGGGAGATCGTTTGGAATTAGAGGGGAAGGAAGTTGTGATCCTGAGAAATTGACCGGATTTGTTACGAGAGTATTATCGTTTCAGGCGAAGCGATATAATGGTGCGGCAAAACTTTACACATTTGGCATATTTTAGTATAATAGGGGTGACAGGAAGGAATTGGTATGATTAAGGTTTCTTTTTGTGTCTACTCGCCCTTCGGGTATGTGATACAGGATATCCGGAGGAGATAAATTTATGGAATGAGGAAGTACTATGGCAAAGAAATCAAGAAAAGACCGCAAGCAGGCTGCGGCAAAGCAAAACACGGGAAAACAGAATAAGACAGGACAGAATGTTGTGGTGCAGGCGGCAGAGGTCAAAGAAAAGATGGAGAGTGAGAAGATGGAAACTGTTAAGGTGGAAACTCAGGAGAAAGAAGCTGTAAAAGCGGCAGAAGAGGTTTCTGGGAGTGCCGTAGAAGAAGTGAAGGTATGTGAAGAGGCGGGCAAGAATTGCGAAGCTGAGGCTGTGTGCGAAGCGAAAGAGGCTGAGTGTGAAGTGAAAGAGGCGATGCGCGAAGCTGAGGCTGAGTGTGAAGCGAAAGAGGCTGTGGAAACATCCGATGAAGCAAAGAAAACAGAGATGTCTTGTGAAGCTGAGACTAATAAGGAAGAAGAAGAGGAAGCAGAAGCGGCGTTTAGGAACGCCGAGCGCCGGGCCGTTTATGAGAAACGGTTCGCCAGACATATTGACGAGCTGAAGTGGCTTTACATGGAATTATACGGCAACAGCTCCATGTTTGCAGAGTTGTGCGACAATCTTTACCGTTTCTATGAGGAGCGTAACGATGATTTGAAGAAAATCGACCAGAACCGGGAGGCACGTCCGGACTGGTATAAGCAGAATGATATGCTGGGCATGATGTTCTACATCGATAATTTTGCCGGGAATATGAAGGGCGTGGAATCGAAGCTTGAGTATCTCGAAAAGAGTAATGTAAATTACATCCATCTGATGCCGTTCCTTGATACGGTGGAAGGGCGTTCGGACGGCGGCTACGCCGTGGCGGATTTCCGCAAAGTGCAGGAAAAGCTTGGAACCATGGAGGACTTGGAGAGCCTGACGGCGGCTTGCCATAAGAAGGATATCAATGTGTGTATGGATTTTGTTATGAACCATACTTCGGAAGACCATGAGTGGGCAAAGAAGGCAAGACAGGGAATCGGAGAGTATATGAGCAGATATTTCTTCTTCGATAACTATTCGATTCCGGCTCAGTATGAGAAGACCGTGCCGCAGGTATTCCCGACAACGGCGCCGGGGAACTTCACATGGCTTCCGGAAGTGGAACATTTTGTCATGACGTCATTCTATCCGTACCAGTGGGATTTGAATTACAAGAATCCAAGGGTATTTAATGAGATGATGTATAATTTCCTGTTCCTGGCGAATAAGGGAATCGATATCATCCGGATTGACGCCGTCCCATATATATGGAAGGAACTGAATACGCAGTGCAGGAATCTTCCCCAGGTACATACGATTGTACGTATGATGCGTATGATTGGTGAGATTGTCTGTCCGAGCGTCCTGCTTCTCGGTGAAGTAGTGATGGAGCCAGAAAAGGTGGTTCCGTATTTTGGGACTGTGGAGAAGCCGGAGTGCCATATGCTTTATAATGTTACGACGATGGCGACGACATGGCATACGGTAGCTACCAGAGATGTCGGCCTTCTGCGGCAGCAGCTTGATATTGTGAATGGACTTCCTAAGGATTATGTGTTCCTGAATTACCTGCGCTGCCATGACGATATCGGATGGGGATTGGATTATAGTTCTCTTGCAAGGGAAGGTATCCGGGAGCGTTCCCATAAACAGTATTTGAATGATTATTTCCAGGGATACGTGGGCGACAGTACGAGCCGCGGGGAGCTTTATAATGCAGATCCGGTTACGGGCGACGCAAGGTTCTGTGGGACGACGGCTTCTATGTGCGGTATTGAGAAGGCCGGCTTTGAGCAGGATGCAGAGGCAATGAAGAGGGCGATTCAAAAGGATGTTATGCTTCATGCATATATGTTCATGCAGTCGGGTATTCCGGTGCTTTACAGCGGGGATGAGATTGGCCAGGTAAATGACTATACTTATAAGGAAGACCCGAACAAGGCGGCGGATTCCCGTTATATCCACCGCGGGGCAATGAACTGGGATTTGGCGCGGAACATTTCTGATCCGGATACGGTGGAAGGACAGGTGTTCACAAAGCTGGGACAGTTGGAGAAGATCCGTAAGTCTGAGAAGGTATTTGTATCAAACGCGGATACTTGGACGATTGAAACATGGGAAGCCGGAGTGCTTTGTATTGGCAGGTATTTTGAGGGTGAGAAGCTGATTGGCCTGTTTAATTTCAGCGAGTATGATAAGACGGCATGGATAAACGAAGAAGACGGTATGTATGTTGATTTGATTTCCGGCGAAAGAATGGAGGCAAGGGGAGTCAATATTCCTGCCTTTGGATTCTTCTATCTGAAGAAAGAGGATAATGTCGAATAGAGATGAGGCGAAGAAAATGGATTTGGATTGCCGTTTTGGCGGCAATCCTGTGGATATGCCCGGGAACGGCTGCATTTGCCGCTGAGGCGGGGGAAGGTGAGCAGCCGGCGGCGGAGCTTACAGAGGAAGAGCGGCTTCAACAGGAATTGGACGCTGTCTATGCCATGCCTGTCCAGTCGAATGAATGGGAAGGGTGGCCGCAGGCGCCGGGGACTTACGGTGAGGCTGCGATTGTCATGGAAGTGGAGTCGGGAGCTATCCTGTATGCGAAGAATATTGACGACCATCACTTTCCGGCCAGTATTACGAAGCTCTTGACGGCTTTGGTGGCGTTTGAGAACGGTAAGTTTGAAGATCCTGTGGTGTTCTCCCATGACAGCCTTGCGTTTCTCGAACCTGGGGATGCTTACATCGGCATGAAGGAAGGAAACCAGATTACGCTGGAACAGGCGTTGTATGCAACGCTCCTTGCTTCGGCAAATGAGGGCGCTTATGGGGTTGCCGAGAGTGTAGGCAAGAACGCAGGACATGATTATGCCTGGTTTTTAGAGCAGATGAATCAGAGGTGTAAGGAGCTTGGCGGGGAGAATTCTAATTTTATGAATCCCCACGGGCTGCATGACGAGAACCATTATACCTGTGCAAGGGATATGGCGCTGATTGGAAGGGAGCTTTTCAAGCACCCGGAATTTTTTCAGATTGTACAGACCTTGCAATATACGATTCCTGCATCAGAGACGACGGAGGAGCACATTTTCCAGCAGAAGCATAAGATGCTGAAAGAAGGAAATGCGAATTATTATGAGTTTGCAATCGGCGGGAAGACCGGATACACGTCGGAGGCCATGTCTACGCTGGTAACAATGGCGGACAATGGAAATATGCAGCTTGTATGCGTGGTGTTGAAGACTCATGGGGTGAATGTTTACCCGGATACCCGGAACCTGCTGGAGTATGGGTTTGCGAATTTCAGTAAGGTATTGCCTGCGGCGTATGAGGAATCGGAGGATGTGGCAAAGATTCCGGATGAGCAGAATATTGTTGTGCCAAATGGCGTTGAATTTCAGGATTTGGAGATGGAGATTGTACCGGATGAGGAGTCGGAAGAGGAAGGGACTCTGGCGTACAGCTATAAGGGCAGCCCTGTAGGTTCTGTCCGGGCAGTCTTGAGTCAGGCTTATTTTGACAAGGCCAAGGCAAAAGAGGAGGATGCCAAGAAGTCGCAGGAGAAGCAGAAGGGCGGTTCGAGAGAGGCGAAAAGCGGCAAGGATAAGAAGGCTGGGATTCTTGAAAATAAGACGATTTTGAAGAAATGTGTCCTTGGCGCGGCGGGAGTCATTTTCGTCGTGCTGGTGTCAATTCTGGTGAAGCTGCTTCTTGATGGAAAAAGAAAGAAGAAGAGGAAAAGATAAAAAACTCTTGACGATGCCGGGGGTTTTGTCTATAATATAGCCACACGAAAAAGTGTTGACGAAGACAGTAAGCCATACCAGAACGGTACAGCGAGCCGGGGACGGTGCAAGCCCGGTGCTAGTAGGGTATGCCTGAATATCACTTCCGAGCTGCGGCTGTCGAAAGGGCGTGCGTCTGGGGATGCATGGGAACTTAGTAGGGGCTGACGGAGTTCCTCCGTTACAGGGATGGCATATGTTGGTATGTTTAGGTGGTTTATAAGCGTGAGCGTTTTGCTCCCGTCCTATTCTGGGCGGGAGCTTTTTTTCGCCTTAGTATGTCTTTGGTGGAGCCATCGGCTTCATAATTATTTGGGCGGAAGGTTTACGGTCAATGAGGTATTTATAAGGGATAAAGCCGGTATTTAACGGCGTCCCCGAAGGAGGATTCTATGTATAAGAAGGTTTCAACGGATTTGAATTTTGTTGACCGGGAAAAAGCGGTCGAGAAGTTCTGGGAAGAGAACCATATCTTTGAGAAGAGTATGGAGAAACGGGAAGGCAATGAGATTTATATGTTTTACGACGGGCCGCCGACTGCAAATGGCAAGCCGCACATCGGACATGTGCTGACCCGTGTAATCAAGGACATGATTCCCAGATATCGGACGATGAAGGGATACGAAGTGCCGAGAAAAGCAGGATGGGACACCCATGGGCTTCCGGTAGAGCTTGAGGTGGAGAAGGCGTTAGGGCTTGACGGCAAGGAACAGATTGAGGAGTATGGCCTTGAGCCGTTCATTGACAAGTGTAAGGAAAGTGTCTGGAAGTATAAGGGGATGTGGGAGGATTTCTCTGGTACGGTCGGATTTTGGGCGGATATGGAGAATCCCTATGTCACATACCATAATGAATTTATCGAGTCTGAGTGGTGGGCGCTGAAACAGATTTGGGACAAGGGATTGCTTTATAAGGGATTCAAGATTGTTCCTTACTGCCCGCGCTGCGGTACGCCCCTTTCTGCCCAGGAGGTGGCGCAAGGGTATAAGGATGTGAAGGAGCGTTCTGCTATCGTACGGTTTAAGGCGAAGGGAGAGGATGCGTATATCTTAGCCTGGACAACGACGCCGTGGACTTTGCCGTCGAACTTAGGACTCTGTGTGAACCCGACGGAGACCTATGCCAAGGTGAAGTGTATCGACGGATATACGTATTATATGGCGGAAGCTCTTCTGGATACGGTGCTTGGTTCTCTGGCGAAAGAGGGCGAGACGGCATATGAAGTGCTTGAGACGTATCAGGGCAAGGATTTGGAGTACAAGGAGTATGAGCCGTTGTACCAGTGTGCCGCAGATGGGATTGCGAAGCAGAACAAGAAGGCGTTTTATGTCATTTGTGATAACTATGTAACCCTGACGGATGGTACGGGAGTGGTGCATACTGCGCCTGCCTTCGGTGAAGACGATGCAAGGGTCTGCCGTAAATATGATATGCCGTTCGTACAGTTGGTGGATGAGAAGGGAAATATGGCGGAATCGACTCCATTTGCCGGGTTATTCGTGAAGAAGGCAGACCCGGAGGTGTTGAAGGATTTGGAGAAGCGAAATCTGTTGTTTGAGGCTCCGAATTTTGAGCATAGTTATCCCCATTGCTGGAGATGCGACACGCCATTGATTTATTATGCCCGTGAGTCTTGGTTCATCAAGATGACGGATGTAAAAGAGGATTTGATTGCCAATAACAATACGATTAACTGGATCCCGGAGAGTATCGGGAAGGGACGTTTCGGCGACTGGCTGGAGAATGTCCAGGACTGGGGAATCAGCCGTAACCGTTACTGGGGGACGCCCTTAAATATCTGGGAGTGCGAGTGCGGGCATCAGCATTCGGTCGGCAGTATTGAGGAGCTTAAAGAGATGTCGGATAACTGTCCGGAGGATATCGAGCTGCACCGTCCGTATATCGACGAGGTGACGATAAAGTGTCCGGTCTGTGGCAAGGAAATGCACCGGGTTCCGGAAGTGATTGACTGTTGGTTTGATTCCGGGGCGATGCCTTTTGCTCAGCTTCACTATCCATTTGAGAATCAGGAGTTGTTCGAGAAACAGTTCCCGGCGGATTTTATTTCTGAGGCTGTGGATCAGACCCGTGGATGGTTCTATTCGCTGCTTGCGATTTCGACGCTGATTTTTAACAAAGCTCCGTATAAGAATGTGATTGTCCTTGGGCATGTGCAGGATGAGAAGGGGCAGAAGATGAGCAAGTCCAAGGGGAATGCCGTGGATCCTTTTGATGCTCTTGAGAAGTATGGCGCTGACGCCATTCGCTGGTATTTCTATGTGAACAGCGCGCCGTGGCTGCCGAACCGTTTCCATGGGAAAGCCGTGGTCGAGGGACAGCGGAAGTTTATGGGAACCCTGTGGAATACGTATGCGTTTTTCGTATTGTATGCAAATATTGACGGCTTTGACGCTACTAAGTATACGTTGGAATATGAAAAATTATCGGTTATGGATAAATGGCTGCTGTCTAAGCTCAATACGTTGATTCAGGATGTGGACAGTAATCTTGAAAATTACCGGATTCCTGAGACGGCGAGGGCGCTGCAGGAGTTCGTAGATGACATGAGCAACTGGTATGTGAGAAGGAGCCGGGAGCGCTTCTGGGCAAAGGGCATGGAGCAGGATAAGATTAACGCATATATGACTCTTTATACGGCTTTGGTCGGCGTCAGCAAGGCTGCGGCTCCGATGATTCCGTTCATGACGGAGGATATTTACCAGAATTTGGTGCGCAGCGTGGATGAGAGCGCGCCGGAGAGTATCCATCTGTGTGATTTTCCGGCTGTAGATGAGGCGTGTATCGACAAGAAGCTGGAGTCGAACATGGAGCAGGTGTTAAAGCTTGTAGTCATGGGGCGTGCATGCCGGAACACGGCGAATATTAAGAACCGCCAGCCAATCGGGCAGATGTATGTGAAGGCGGATTTTGAGCTGCCCACGTTCTATCAGAAGATTGTTGAGGAGGAATTGAATGTAAAATCTATGACATTTACACAAGAAGTCAGGGATTTTACCACATATTCTTTTAAGCCTCAACTAAAGACAGTGGGGCCGAAATATGGTAAAATGTTGAATGGAATCAGGGCGAGGCTTAGTGAGATTGACGGTAATGCTGCCATGGATGCCTTAAATGAGACGGGCGTTTTGAAACTGGATATCGACGGCAATGAAGTTTTGCTGTCTCAGGATGATTTGCTGATTGAGAGTGCGCAGATGGAGGGATATGTTTCTGAGAATGACAATGGTATAACGGTCGTTCTGGATACGAACCTGTCAGAGGAGCTTCTTGAGGAAGGGTTTGTGCGGGAGATTATCAGTAAGGTTCAGACGATGCGTAAGGAAGCCGGGTTCGAGGTGATGGATCAGATTGAAATCACTTATGACGGAACTGGAAAGGCAGAGGCGGTCTTTGCGGCAAATACGGATACCATTTGTGATGAGACTCTTGCCCTGAAGGTTACGAAGGCTGCACCGGCGGGATATGTGAAGGAATGGAAGATAAACGGCGAGCTTGTAACTCTTGGTGTAGAGAGGAAGTAACGATGCTTTTGGGGGCGGATTTTCGCCCCCGGGGAAAGGAAGAGGTTGAAAGTATGTATAATCCAAGATTTGAGAAAGAGGCATTTAAGAAGGAAGTTAAGCAGAATGTGAAACATCTGTTCCGTAAGGAGATTGAGGAAGTTTCACAGCAGGAGCTTTATCAGGCGGTTTCTTATGCTGTGAAGGAGGCGATTATTGATAATTGGATCGCGACGCAGAAGCAGTATGAGAAGGACGACCCGAAAATTGTCTATTATATGTCTATGGAGTTTTTGATGGGCCGGGCTTTGGGAAATAACCTGATCAATATGACGGCGTATACGGAAGTGAAGGAAGCGTTGGAGGAGATGGGCGTGAACTTGAACCTGCTTGAGGATGAAGAGCCTGATCCGGCGCTTGGAAACGGAGGTCTTGGCCGTCTGGCGGCATGTTTCCTGGATTCTCTGACATCACTGGGATATGCGGCTTATGGCTGCGGTATCCGTTACCGTTATGGGATGTTCAAGCAGAAGATTGAGAACGGATATCAGGTTGAGACGCCGGATAACTGGCTTGTGAACGGGAATCCTTTTGAGCTGAGAAGGCCGGAGTATGCGAAGGAAGTCCGCTTCGGCGGGAATATCCGGGTGGAGTATGACGAAGCGGGCAAGATTCATTTTGTGCAGGAGAATTATGAGTCTGTCAAGGCTGTACCTTATGACTATCCGATTGTGGGTTATAATAATAATGTTGTCAATACTCTGCGTATCTGGGATGCGGAGCCGATTGTTGACTTCCAGTTAGAGTCTTTTGACCGGGGGGATTACCATAAGGCGGTGGAGCAGCAGAACCTTGCAAAGAATATTGTGGAAGTTCTGTACCCCAACGATAATCATTATGCGGGAAAGGAACTGCGTCTGAAACAGCAGTATTTCTTCGTATCTGCCAGCCTTCAGGCGGCTGTTGCGAAGTATAAGAAGCATCATGACGATATTAAGAAGCTGTATGAGAAGATGACGATCCAGATGAATGATACGCACCCGACGGTTGCGGTCGCGGAGCTGATGCGTATCCTTCTGGATGTGGAAGGCCTTGGATGGGACGAAGCATGGGAGGTCACAAAGAAGACTTGTGCTTACACGAACCATACGATTATGGCAGAAGCGTTGGAGAAATGGCCGATTGATCTGTTTTCACGGCTTTTGCCACGTGTTTACCAGATCATTCAGGAGATTGACCGGAGATTCGTGGAGCAGATCCGCAAGACCTATCCCGGGGATGAGAATAAGGTCAAGAAGATGGCGATCCTGCGGGACGGTCAGGTGAAGATGGCGCATCTTGCGATTGTGGCGGGATATTCGGTCAATGGTGTGGCAAGGCTGCATACGGAGATTTTGAAGAATCAGGAGCTGAAAGATTTCTATCAGTTGATGCCGGAGAAGTTCAATAATAAGACCAATGGAATTACCCAGAGACGTTTCCTGATGCATGGCAATCCGAGGCTGGCGGACTGGGTTACGCAGAAGCTTGGCACGAAGGACTGGATCACGGATTTGTCGCTGATGTCGGGGCTTAAAAAGTATGCGGACGATCCGGATGCCTGGAAAGAATTTATGGAGATTAAATATAAGAATAAGGAATTCCTGGCTGCTTACATTTTGAAGCACAATGGAATCGAAGTAGATCCAAGGTCGATTTTCGATGTGCAGGTAAAGCGTCTCCATGAGTATAAGCGGCAGTTGATGAACGTTCTGCATGTGATGTATCTGTATAATCAGATCAAAGTGCATCCGGAGAAGAATTTCTTCCCGAGGACATTTATTTTCGGTGCCAAGGCTTCGGCAGGATATATCCGGGCGAAGGAGATTATTAAGCTGATTAATTCGGTTGCAGATGTGGTGAATAATGACCGGAGCATTAACGGTAAGATCAAGGTGGTATTTATTGAGGATTACCGTGTGTCCAATGCGGAGTGGATTTTTGCGGCTGCGGATGTGAGCGAGCAGATTTCTACGGCTTCTAAGGAGGCGTCTGGCACCGGTAACATGAAGTTCATGCTGAACGGTGCGCCGACTCTTGGGACGATGGACGGGGCAAATGTGGAGATTGTTGAGGAAGTCGGCATTGAGAATGCGTTTATCTTCGGTCTGAGTTCGGATGAGGTCATCAATTATGAGCAGAACGGCGGGTATAATCCTTGGGATATCTATAACAGTGACGAGGATGTACGCAAGGTTGTGAACCAGTTGGTTGACGGGACTTATGCGAATGGCAATACGGAGATGTACCGTGACCTTTATGATTCTCTGTTGACGACAAAGGGCGGAAACCGGGCAGATATGTATTTTATCCTGAAGGATTTCCGGGCGTATGCCGAGGCACAGGTAAAGGTGGAAGAAGCATACCGTGACAAGGAGAGATGGGCGAAGATGGCTCTTTTGAATACGGCTTGCTGCGGAAAGTTCTCTTCTGACCGTACTATCCGGGAGTATGTAGAGGATATCTGGAAACTGGACCCTGTGAAGATTGACGTGAAGGTCGAGGAGTAAAAAATATTCAACCTATGCGGTTGGAAATCCATTTCCAGCGCACAGGTGGAAAATAGTTGGTATAATTTTGTTTGCCCTCCCATACAGTGTATGGGAGGGTATTTTTATGCGGCTGAAACTGAAAAGACTGGGATGCTATTTGATTATCATTATTCTGCTGCCGTATGTGATTACGGTATTTTTAAATGGGTCAAGCATTACATCTTATTCCCACGTTGACAGTGTGAGGGTGAAGGTGAAGAGTGGGGAGCAGGAGACGGAAATGCCCATTGAGGAATATTGTATCGGGGTGCTTGCCAAGGTGATTCCGGCATCCTATGAGAAGGAGGCGCTCAAGGCGCAGGCGGTTCTGGTCCGGACGGAGGTGTACCGGAAAATCAGGGAGTCGGGGAAGGAGACGGTTCTTGAGGAGGAGTTCTGGACACAGAAGCAGATGGAGGATGCGTGGGGGAATAAGTATCCTAAGTATTACCGGAAGCTTGAGGAGGCATGGGAAGAGACGGAAGGGATGGCGCTGCATTTTGGGGAATCGCTGGCGCTGACGCCGTTTTTCCGCCTGAGCAATGGCTGTACCCGTGACGGGAAGGAGGTTCTTGGAAGTGAGGATTATCCGTATTTGAAGATTGTGGACTGTCCTTATGATATTGAGGATGAGAAACAGATTCGCACTGTGATGGCGGAGGATATGGACGCGGAGGTCACGGCGACGGATACAGCAGGGTATGTGCTGAGTGTGCGGGTAGGACAGGAGAATATCAGCGGAGAGGAATTCCGTAATAATTATGGGCTTGCTTCCGGGTGTTTCACGCTGCAGCGTTATAATGGGCAGACGCGGATTACGACCAGGGGCGAGGGGCATGGCCTGGGGATGAGCCAGTATTCGGCAGACCGGATGGCAAAAGAAGGAAGTACATATGATTCAATTTTACAATATTTTTTTGAAGGGACGGAGATAAAAGAAGTCGCAGAAATATTAATGGACGTGGAATAAGTCTTTCACTATCTGGCAAAAATATAGTCAGAGGTGGTGATAAGATGAACAAGAAGCAAAGGCCTTCACAAAAAAAGAGAGCCGCTTCTGTTGCTGCCGTACTGTGTTTTGTAGCGGCTATTGCGTTAGTGGGAACATATACATTTAATGACTACAAACGGACGCAGCAGAAGGAAGAGCTGGAACTGGCGAAAAAAGAGGATGACACAAATGAGGAGAAGGAGAAAGAACCGGCGGAGGAAGCCAATAATCTTGTGATTAATAACAAGGAGGAGGCGAAGCCGGAGGAAGAACCAGAAGAGCCGGAAACTCCGGAGGCAGAGGATACGGCAGAACAGACCAACAATGCGGATGTACAGCAGACGGAAGGAAGAGGCAGGGCGATTACGTTTAATGAGAGCAGTCGGCTTCTGTGGCCTGTGAACGGGACGATTATTATGAGTTACAGTATGGACAAGACCGTGTATTTCCAGACATTGGATCAGTATAAGTATAATCCGGCGGTGGTTATTTCCGGTGCGGAGGGCGACCAGGTACTCTGTGGTACGACGGGAGTCATTAAGTCGATTGATGTGACGGCGGAGACTGGCACGACGGTCAATGTGGATATCGGGAATGGATATGAGCTGTTCTATGGGCAGCTGAAAGAGGTTCCTGTGAAAGTCGGGGATTATGTCGAGGCGAAGAGTGTGCTTGGATATGTGAGCCAGCCGACGAAATATTACAGCGTGGAAGGAAGTAATGTGTACTTCGAGATGCGTAAGGATGGGCAGCCGATTAATCCGGTGGAGTTTTTGGAGGAATAAAGGTTGTATCCTGTACAGACATGTTGGAAATGTTACTGAGAGCAGCAAAGATGTGAACAGTAATTCTTGTCTGTGCAGGATTTTTTTGTGTGAATGGGAATTGATTTTTGGGAGATATAGGATATAATCTTAGTATGCGAAAGAAGCGGGAGAGATGTTATGAATTATACTTATATATTGCTGTGTAAGGATGGAACCTTATATACGGGGTGGACCAATGATCTGAAAAAGCGGATAAAGGCGCATAATATGGGGAAGGGAGCGAAGTATACAAAGGCCAGGCGTCCTGTGAAACTGGTTTATTATGAGGAATATCAGACAAAGGAGGAGGCGATGAAGCGGGAGTGTGCGATTAAGAGGATGGGGAGAAAGGATAAGGAGAGGATGATAGTATGTCAGACAGATAAAAAACAGGAACAAACGTTCTGAAAAGTGTTGCAAAAGACAGAAAAGTTTAGTATAATAACAAAAGATAGAACAAATATATAAGTATAGCATTTTGAGAAAATAACATATAATAAAGGAAGGAGGTATCCGGATGGCATTGAGCTATGAGATGAAAAAACTTATTGAGGCGATGGCACAAGAAGTTATAAAGGTTTATGACGTACAAATTCCCATTACTGATATAGATGAAGTGGTACGTTCAATGGGAGGATTTGTGGAAGAAGACTCTGCTATAGATGGTTTTTCTGATGGCAAGATAAGAAGATCAGGGTTAGATTCATTTATAATTGAAGTGTCTCCATATCAGACGGAAGAAAGAAGGAATTTTACGATAGCGCATGAATTAGGGCATCTCTTTCTTCATATGGGATTTCAGACCAATGAACAACGTTGGAAAAAACAAACGGAAGTTTCCTATTATAGAAACGGTAATTCTGAATTGGAATATCAGTCAAATGAATTTGCAGCAGCATTTTTAATGCCTCGGAACGAATATAAAAAAGTGATGGACGAACACACAGACGGAAGTTTAGTTAATACTGCCGAAATTGCCAGACATTTTCATGTTTCTGTGAGTGCAGCGGCGAATAGGGGGAAGTGGTTGGGGTATTTAAAATGGTAGAAGGAAAGAGAGAAGCATTACAGTCGATACAAAGCAAGATTGATTCATTACCAGAAGAGAAGGGGAGAACAGAAGAATGTCCGATTAGCAGAATACCGGATGTAGTTCTGTTCTTTTCTTTTGATATTGTAAATTCCACGGCTTATAAGACTATTAATTATTATGGATGGGCGCAGGTTCTCAATTTGCTTTTTAAGGAGCTGCGTGAGGAAGTCGGAAATAAGATTAAAAGCTCTGAGATGTGGAGAGTTCTGGGAGACGAGGCAATTTTTATAATTAAAATACGAGATGAAGATGAGTTATGTGAATATGTCAGCCAAATATTTCAAATTATGGTTTCCACAATTCATCGCCTTAAAAAAGGAGAGTTTTTTAATTTCAGCAATAATTTTAATAAGATGAAACTGCAGAATATCTTGTCTTTAAAGACGGCTGCATGGCTGGCTGCCGTGACAGATGTAGGGGATATTGAAAGTGAAGATATTCTTTTGGAGAATGCAGACAATATTTTTGAAAGATATCAGTCTCCGGAAGGACATGATATATTTGAATTTTTAGGTAACGATATTGACACAGGATTTCGTATTGCCAGATATACAGAAGAGGGACGTATGGTTTTGAGCTATGAATTAGCTTATTTGATTGCACAAAAGACGGGAAGCCTTTCTTGCTTACACATTATAACGTACCGCAGGCTTAAAGGAATATGGAATGATAAGCTATATCCTATTATCTGGTATCATGCCCCAAATGCATATTGTGATGTTTATGAGAAAGAGATTGAACTTCAGAATAGTTTTACATTTGATGCATGCGATGAGAGCGAGTTGATAAAAGAATACTATGATAACCGGCAGCCAAATAAGGAAGAAAAGATTATACGGGATATGGAGATGTACTCGAATCCCCTCTATGCATTGAACAAGATATTGCGGGATAGAGAATTGACAGAGAAGATAGAGAGGCTTCAGAAGTTGATTAGAGAGGCTACTTATGATCAGACTCGGTTTATTAATACAGAATTAATGCAGGTTCATTGCGTGGCAGTATGCTTTAAAACCATAGGAGAAGAAATAAAAATTCTCGTTGCAAAGAGAACAGATAGAAGAGAGAAGCATAAAGGAGCATGGGAATTTGGCTGTGCAAAAGCTGTGATTGATAAGAGCATAGCCCAGAAAATCAAAGAAGAATATAAGCAGGATTTTAATATTGAAATAGAGCCTGTTCTTGATAATACAAGGGAGATAAAAGAGCCTGTGCCTATTGCTTTGTATCAGATTGCGCACGGTTTTCAATTAATTGATGCAGAAAAGAAGGATAAAGGGATTATTACTTTGGCAAGAATAATAGGAGAATATGACCCAAAGGATTTTAAACCCAATGATAAGCATGAGAAAGTCAAATGGATTACGGAAGCAGAGTTGGAGGATATCGATAAAAATTATTTAAATAAAGTACCAGATTTTGAACAGACGCTAAGACAAGCTTTTGATAAGATTAAAACATTATCTGATAATTAGGGGAGATGTATGGAACGGCAAAGTAATGATAAGAGAGAGCTGCTGCAATGGATTTTTAATAATACCAATAATTGGCTGCATTTTGCGGAAGCCAAGAATGCAGCTATGATTGCTTTTAATGTTGCAATGGCTGCGTTTCTGGCAGAAATGGATATGCCCCGTGTCGTTTTTGCGGGATTGGTAGTTTCAATGGCTGTGTCCGTGTGGGCGTTTTATCCGGTCAACGATAAGCTTCCAAGGATTTCAGGTAGAATCGTAACGGCTAATTTGCTGCATTATGCTTATATTGCATCTTTAGAGCGTGACCAGTACCTTCAAAAATTGTATGGGAGGTATTGGGGAGAAACTCAGGTGAATTCTGGTAGTTTCCCCCAAATAGAAAAAGATTACTGTGAAGAAATTGTGTCAAATGCAAGGATTACATTGAGAAAGCAGAATTGTTTTAATATCAGCTTTTTCATTGATATCATTACGATGTTGCTGTTGGTTATATTATTTATCTTTACATAAGGCTACAGTTCTTTAGAGTACAAATGCATACATTACGATAAAGTGGCATGCGCTTCCGCCCATTACGAACAGGTGGAAGATCTCATGGCTTCCGAAGTATCTGTGCTTGCTGTTGAACAATGGCAATTTTAGTGCATAGATGACTCCTCCTACCGTGTAGATGATACCTCCAGCCAGCAGCCATCCGAATGCGGCGGCAGACATGGAGTTTAATATCTGGGTAAAGGCTAGTACGCAAGTCCATCCCATCCCGATATAGAGGACGGAGGATACCCATCTTGGGCAGTATACCCAGAATGCTTTTATCAGGATGCCGATGAGGGCGATTCCCCATACGATACTTAGGAGGATAATCCCGGTCTTGCCGCCGAGTACCAGCAGGCAGATGGGGGTGTAGCTTCCTGCAATCAGGACGCTGATCATCATGTGGTCTACCTTCTTCAAGATTGTATTTATCTTTTCCGAGCGGTTGAAGGTATGGTATGAGGTACTTGCCGCATAGAGCAGGATTAAGCTTGCGGCGTAGACCGCGATGGAGATTACGTAAATCCTGCCGGGTTCATGGGCTGCTTTTATCAGCAGCGGTACGGCTGCAAATATTGCCATTAACATTCCGATAAAATGTGTGATTGCACTTCCTGGGTCTTTGATATGTTCTTCGAGTGTATGTGACATATTATCACCTCCTGGTTTAATAAAACATGACACGTAGTTTTGAAAACTACATTGTGATATGTTTATATTATACCCAGTGAGGATAAATTGCAAGCATAATAATGAAATTTTTAATATTGTATGCAAGTATTACTGTGTGATTACAGGTACACGTACTTTCTCGGCTTCCATGCCGATTTCGTTCTCCACATAAAATATTAGTTCTTTTACGTTCTCATATTCAATGAATTGGGAGAAGGTTCCGGTCGCCTGATACTGTGTAAAATCATCATTTGTGTAATGTCCGTTACTCCAGTTGGTTATGTGCTCCAGTACCGTTCCGTCTTCAAGGACTACCCCCATAAGTTCAGGCGGGTCTATAGCATGTTCAAATGTTTCCGTCTCGCCGTTTAAACCGATAGCGGTTTCTGTTCTCATCTGGCGTTTCCAGCCGTAATCAATGGTGAAGGAGACGGGAGACATTCGGATTTTGTTTACTTTTGCTTCTGTTCCGGTAATCTGCTGGCTTATCGTATACTCTGCTCCATTATCCTCATTATCGAGTACGATATTAAGCTCCCATGTGGACGCCAAAAGAGGAGGTAATTCAGTGAGCGTTCGTTTTTCTTCGTAGGAGTCAATAATATCGGTGAATGTTAATTTTATTTCTTTGCCAAGCAGACTTCCCTCTTCCGTCTCTACCAATACAAGTTCATATGTCATGCCGTCATTCCAGATATCGTCCGGCTGCGTATCCGGGAAATCGGACTCAAGAAAGCCCGCATTCATGGAAAGTGTGTCCATACCATCCATTTTCACATCGACATTGCGGAAATTCATGCGTTGCCGTAATGGAAATTGTTCGCTGCCATAGATTTTTATGACGACGATTGCGGCAGTGTTGTCGGCAACGGATTGGACAGCCTCAAACCGTACGCCGTCGTGTTCTGTAAACTGATTCATTTCTTTTGCAGTGTTGGATTCATTCAATTTCTTCTCCATCTCGGGTGTTACTTGATACTCTTCCTTAAATTTGTCGTTCCAGTGAAAATAAGTTGCGGCGCTTACCGACAGAGTGCCAATCATAAGGACTGCTGCAAGTATGAAGGCGGCGTATTTTTTCCGGTTGGGGCTTGTTTTCCGTCGTGTCCGTTTTTTGGCAGGTGGGTCTGCTTCTGCATGGATTCGGTTAAATGCCTGTTCTGCTTTCTGATATACAATTTCCGGTATTTCTGCATCTTCCCGCAGCTTTTTGAGCAATACTTCTTTTTGTTCCATTACGTTTTTCCCTCCTTTTTTCATTCAGATAAATGTTCTGTAGTTCTTCCCGCCCCCGTTTCAGGCGAGTGCGTACTGTGTTTTCGTTCATATCGAGAATCTGGGCAATCTCTCCGGTACGGAATCCTTCCACATAATAGAGAATCATGACGAGACGGTATTTTTCGTCTAAGAGGCGGATAACTTCTTTCCACTCCAGTTCATCGTACCGTTTGTCTGTGACTGGCTGTTCCGCTGTTTCTTCGGAGAAATCTAATATTTTTTTGTTTCTTAGGATATTACAGCATTTACTCATCAATATTTTTATCATCCATGTTTTGAAATAAGCGTTATTTTTTAGAAATGAGATTTTCTCGTAACATGTCATGATAGTGTCTTGTATCGCATCTGCCGCATCTTCGTCGGATGCGAGATATGATTTGGCAATTTTATACATGGTCTGCATGTGCAGGCGGATTAATTTTTCAAATGCATCCGCATCATTTTCTTTTGCTCTTTGTACCAATTCATCCATGCGTTATGTCCCTCCTTTTTATCCTTCTATCTATTAGACGTGTGGCAGGGTGTTTCTGTTTCAAATTTTTATGCCCTTTGCAAAAGTAAAATTATGGCAGAAAATAAGTTACTAAGGCAGACGATGTGTGCTATATATAGATAATACAAATAAATAGATGTATATATTGATTATATCAATTTGATGGCTGCAATGTATACTGCTATAATGATTGGAGAAACTTAGTTATATGTTTTTATTTGTTATTGCGAAGGAGGAAATTTATGAAAAAGAGATTTGTCAGTATGTTCCTTGTTGTATCTATGGCTGCGTCTATGGCAGCCGGATGCGGCGGGAAAGAGGAGTCCGGCAGTACGCCGTCTGATACGGGCGGTACGGAGAGTACGGACGAGGAAGACAAGGGAGGAAACGGCGGGGGCAGTATTACCTTCATGGCTCCGGACTGGGCGATTCCTGCAGATGAGCAGCTGAAAGAGTTCACCGACGAGACGGGGATCGAAGTCGTTGTGAATGAGGTTGGATGGGATGATATCCGTGACAAGCTGGTTACTGCGGCAGCAGGCGGACAGGCTGTGGCGGACGTTGTGGAAGTGGATTGGTCATGGGTCGGTGAATTTTACGCGGCTGACTGGTTAGAGCCCCTTGACGTGGCGGATGATGTGAAGGACGATATGCCGACATTGGAGACATTTACCAAGGATGGAAAGGTGCTTGCGGTGCCTTATGCCAATGATTACCGGCTGTCTTACTATAATACAAAGCAGTATGAGGATGCGGGCATCAGCGGGGAACCTCAGACGTGGGACGAGGTGTATCAGAACTGTAAGACTCTGAAAGAGAAGGGTGTCTGCGACTATCCCTTTGCACTGCCTCTGAACGCTGAGGAGAAGACGTCTACGTATCTGATGTGGCTTGCTTACACGATGAATGGCGTTGTATTTAATGATGACGGGACTTTGAATAAGGCTTCGGTACTTGCGGCTTTGAAATATGAAGAGAATCTGATTAAGGATGAGCTGGTTGACCCTGCGGATAAGACTTCTTCCGGTATGGATGCCTATAAGAGGATTTTGTCCGGGTCTGCAAATTTCCTGACCGGGCCGACTTCTTTCGTATCGAAGAGCACCAATGAAGAGGATTGCAGTGTGATTGGCCAGATTACGCCGATTCTGGTTCCCGGCAAGGATGCAAAGGCGACTGTCACCATGGCGCTTCCTGAGGCTCTGGGCGTTACGAAGTTCTCTGAGAATAAAGAGGATGCGAAGAAATTCATTGAGTGGTATACTTCTGCCGAGATGCAAGAGAAGCTGAATGAGACGAATACGGCGATTCCGACTCGGAATTCTGTGTTGAAGAAGCTGATTGACGACGGTAAGATCCAGAATGCCGGCGCGATGATGGAAGAGGCAGAGCTGATTGCATCTCCATTCCCGGATGGAATCCCGGCTTACTATGCTGAGATGAGCAATGCCATGTACAATGCAATCAATAAGATGGCGTTGGGAGAGATGTCCGCAGATGAGGCTTACGCAGAGATGGAGGCGAAGGTTGCCGAGCTTGCGGCAGAATAATATGAAAAAGAAGATATTACCTTATCTTTTGTTGTCACCCATGATTTTTATCATGGGTGTATTAGTATTTTATCCGGTGATTGCCACATTTTCCTATAGTTTAAAGAAATGGAAACTGACGGCGCCAAATGATATCCGTATGGTGGGGCTGCGTAACTATGTGTCGATTCTGAAATCGGATTCTTTCTGGTATAGTTTCCGAAATACGCTGTTTATTCTTGCCGTCGTGGTTGTTTTGACGGCTGTGCTGGGATTTCTTGTGGCAGTGTTTCTGAATATTGATGTGAAATGGTCAGGGGTTCTGCTGGCGGCCGCCATACTGCCATGGGCGCTTCCGCCTTATGTGAATGGAGTTTTGTGGAAGTTCGTGTTTTCTTCCGGATATGGATTTATGAATAAAGTCTGCATTGGTCTGGGGCTCGTGAGTGAACCGATTGAGTGGCTGAGTTCCAGATGGTCGCTTCTTCTGGTCGTTTCTTTGGTCGTAGCCTGGCGGAGTATTCCGTTTATGGCGTTGGTGTGCCTGGCGGGAAGGCAGTCCATTCCGGATGGCATCTATGAGGCGGCGCGGATTGACGGAGGAAACAGGACCAGTATTTTCCGGAGGATTACGCTGCCGCTGATGCTGCCGTTTCTGGGAATTGGGATTACTTCTACTTCCGTTACCGCGATTAATGTGTTTGATGAGATTATTGCGTTGTCGGGGTACAGTGATTTGGGGAAGAATCTGTTGGTGGAAAGTTATCTGACTACATTTTCTTTCCTGGATTTTGGAAAGGGAAGTGCGATTACTTATCTCGTGATGTTTTTCGCGGGAATTTTAGGGGTATTCTACCTTAGGAACCTGAACAGGGAGGTGGAATACTGATGAAGGGTTGGAAGAGAGGCGGTTATCTATTGGCGTTGGCTGTGTTTCTGGTTCTGACGCTGGGACCGTTTTTGTGGACTTTTGTGCTGTCTGTCACGCCGGAATATGCGATGATGGAGAAGAGTACAAGCCTGCTGCCGGATGTGGTGACATTTGATAATTACCAGGAGCTTTTGACGCAAGGGACCAGAAAAGGTTCTGTCCTGATTATGGGGATTAAGAATGCGCTGAAGGCTGTGGGGGTGACGCTTGCGCTTGGGATTCCAATTGCAATGATGAGCGCTTATGCGCTGAGCCGTATGGAGTTTCGGGGAAGGCGTTTGATTAAGAATCTGCTGCTGATTACGATGGTGATTCCTGTGATGGCGACGATTATTCCATTGTTCCGGTTATTCGTGGCAAGGCAGTGGCTGGATGATGTGTTCTGGCTTTCTATGGTGTATGTCAGTTCTTATCTGCCCATGATAACGTGGCTGATGTCCAATTATTTTGCGACCATACCTAAGGAGCTGGAGGAAGCGGCGATGATTGACGGATGTGGGAGATTGGCTTCTTTTTTGCGGATTATCGTACCTGCTTCTTATCCGATTATCCTGTCGGCGGCGTTGATTATGTTTTTGAATACGTGGAGTCAGTTCCAGATTCCGTTGATTCTGGCTTCTTCACTGGAAACGAAACCAGTTGCGATTGTGGTGTCAGAATTTATGACGAAGGATTCCGTGCAGTATGGGCTTACTGCGGCGGCGGGGATGATTGCGGTCGTGCCGCCGGCGGCTGCGGCGTTGGTGTTTCGGAGGTTTTTGATTTCCGGGATGATGGGAGGGGCGGTGAAAGGGTAGGTTTGATTTAGACAAAAAAGTGCTGTAGTCCAAAGGTACAAAATAATTGATTTCAAAAGGGTTTTCTGTATGGTGTCTGTTTACAGGCGCTTTAGTCAGAAAACTCTTTTATTTAGGACAATAAAAAGTTTTCGGAGCATGTTTTCTATTGTTTTTTCCATTTTAAATAATCATAAATCCTTTTTCCAGAATATTCCCATTCATTCGAAGTTTCTCTGGATGCAACATATGTTTTATTGTAATTTCCCAAATAGAAGCCGTACTGTAAAATATTTTATTTTGTTTTCAGAGGGTTTCATAAAACGCTCTATCATTTCGAGTAAAAAGCGTAAATTATCAATCAGTTCCTCTCAATATACTTTAAAAACTCTTTTTCGTATCCAGGAGTGATCAGTAACTGAATACTACGAAAGCGGAAGATGTTATATCCTCCGCTTCCTATCCATCACCTTACAATACACCACCGCCACCAACGTACTCACTGCTGTCGCCGCAATCCCGGCCCCTACGATTCCCGCCGGATTCACGCTTCTGTACTGGCTCCGGTACGGTTGTGTCAAGCTAAGACTAAAAAATTTGATGGTTACATATTTTTTAACCAGTAGATGAGTAGGTTGAAAAATTTATTATTTTTGTTTTAATAGATCCCATAAGGTCATTTCTTTTCTACGAATTTTTGATATCCGTCTATATTCATGCAACGCATTTATTAAGATATTTATATCAGAAAAATATTCATAAATAAAATCATAACTTTTTACTTTGCTATATTTCAAAGCACGCTTACAATATGTACTTGGTTTCTCTCCTGAATTTTTAAAATCTTTGTATCTGTCTTCATTACATATTATAAGCATTTCAATTTCAGGAGCTGTAACTACATTTATAACATCTACCTTCTTTTCATATGCTTTGCGTAGCTTAAAATTTTCATTTCTTGAATCTAAAATTCGATAAACTGTTATTTTTTCGGAAAAGCCTTTCTTTAGGTACTTTTCTTCAAAATCTCTTCCTCGTCGGCATTTTAACACTTCTTCTTCAATTAGATCTTCTCTCTCAAAAACTAAGCTATGGTTGTCCAGTAATAAATCTAATATTGCGTGTTCGGCACCGCCTTCGCATATACATGCTAAATATTTTGCCATTTTAAAGCCTCCTATCTTAATGATATTAGCGCTTTTTTCAGAGCAATATAAGATTCATAAGCAGGTACGGTTCCCTCAAGAAAATCACTATCGTATATCTCACTTTTTTTAATATCATTTCTTTTCAAAATACCAGAAAGTTTTTCGGCAGTAATCCCATCTTTGTTTTTTGTAATATAAATACTGTCGTTCCTTTCAAATTCATCTAGCAATTCTGAATAATGAGTTGAAAAAATCAGAGTTGCCCCTTTTTTATTGACTTTTTTATCCATGAAAAATCGTATTAATGTTGAAACAATTTCTTTGTTAAAATGATTTTCTAATTCATCTACAATCAAATATCCCCCTTCCAAAAATGAAAATACTGCCCCCATAAATACACTCAGACCTTTTATTGTACCTGAAGAAAGATATCTGTTAAGTGCTAACGGACTATTTAACGTTAGCTCTTCTTTTTCATAAAATTTCAATCTGATATCAACTTTTTTTTCAGTTGGTTCACAGCTAAGGGTTTCGATGCTAGGATCCAAAAAAGTTAATATTTCTTTCGGATACTGGCCTAAAAAATTCAACATATTATGATCTGTGAAATCTGACATATCATATAAGGAAAAATTCGTGTCTTGTTCTTTATTTAAAGCAACTATAATACTAACATCTTCTATTAGATACTGTTCATTTTTATTTCTTCGGATTTTTACTTGGGCATCATTAAAATCATAAAGTCTTTTTTTCGTTTTTATCTTATGAATTTCTTTTTCCCATAATGTTTCATCTATAATTACAAATTTTGTATTGCCATCAATAGCATTTCTTTTTCTTCCTACTATTGTTTCCAATTTATATACAATGCCATTATGATAAAAATAAGCAGTAAAAATCATATTTTGTTTACTATCTAAGTCGTCCAAAAATTTTTTAGAGGAAATACTATTAATAGGTTCATTATTTAATAATCCTATAGCAAAAGAAATCAATTTTAGGATTGTTGTCTTACCAGATGCATTAATCCCAATAAAAGATAATGTTGGACTTGTATAAACATTAGAAAACACATTGAACATTTGTTCTCTGGCATCATTGTCTACTCTTTGTTGTGCAACGAAGTCCACATCTAAAGTATTTTTTAAATTTTGTAAACCTTTTATGGATAGTTTTAAGATTTTCATGTCCTTCCCCTTTTTTCCACGTTATTTACGTTTTTATTATGTTATTATATATACTTTTTTGTGTTATTTCAACTATTATTTCCGATATTTTTGTAATTATACTGATTTCCTATAAAGGGGAATTTTTTAAAGAAAGCAGGGAATTCTACGTTCCCCGCTTCCTATCCATCACCTTGCAATACACCACCGCCACCAATGTACTCACCGCCGTCGCCGCAATCCCTGCCCCTACGATTCCCGCCGGATTCACGCTCCCGTACTGGCTCCGGTACGGTTGTGTCAAGCTAAGACTAAAAATTCCTTATCCTTTTCAGATATGTTTTAACTGTGATACATCTTTTACATTTTAGCGAAATGCCCTATCGTATCTTTCAAATCATCACTAAAATCATTCAGATCATCCATCGTGATTGCACCATCGTTCAACAATGACATCATAACTCAAACTTCGCACTTGAATAAGTGCCTATGCCCCTTGAAAATTCAATAAAAACTGGCAATAAAATAGCATGAAACACTCTGTTTTTGGTATAATTGAATTGTCCAGAAACAACATACCAGCGGAGGCTCATGCTATGAATAACAGTATAACACAAGACAACCAGAATGATAACCAGATTTCTAAAACCATCAAAAGATTTTTCGCCAGATTCCATGTGGCGTCTGCCCTGAAAACGGCGGGCGTTTATCATAAGAAAGGTACACCTGTGACACAGATTTTTCTGTATCTGTTCCTTCTGATCTTTTCAAACAGAAGCATGTACATGAATCTGCTGTCGGGAAGAAATACGCCGGCTTTTGCTAAAGATACGGTATACCGCTTTATGAAATCAACACAGATCAACTGGATCAGGTTCACAACGATACTTGCATCAAGAATTATCAAGGATGCCGTTGTCCCACTAAATAACGCGGACAGGGAAAATGTTCTCTGCATTGATGATTCTATGTTTGAAAGAAACCGCTCCAAGAAGGTGGAACTCCTTGCAAAAACTTACGACCATGCAAAACATGCTTATAAGTTTGGGGTCCGTATGCTGACCCTGGGATGGACTGACGGAAGTACGTTTCTTCCAGTCAACAGCATCCTTTTATCCACGGATAATAAGAAAAACCGTGTGAATGAAGCCGTCAGCCTTGATAAAAGGGCCATCGGTTATAAGCGCCGCAAGCTTTCCATGACCAAAGGGACGGAAGCTATGTTAGAACTTCTGAAAGCCGCTAAAACAACAGGGATTCCTGCAAAATATGTCCTCTTTGACAGCTGGTTTTCTTCTCCCAAATCGCTTCATGCTGTAAAAAATCTTGGCTATGAAGTGATTGGAATGATTAAGAAAACCCCGAAAATGTTCTTCCGGTACAATGGAGAAGAACTCTTCCTTATCGATATCTACAAGAGGAACAAAAAACGCAGGGGACGTTCCAAATACCTCTTATCAGTGGATGTGGAAGCCATCAAAGATGAGAAAGCGATCCCGGCCAGGGTTGTTATATGTCCGCAACAGGAATAAGCGCAAGGAATACCTCTGCCTTATCACAACAGATACATCCTTATGTGAAGATGAAATCATCCGCCTTTATGGAAAACGCTGGGATATCGAAGTATTCTTCAAAGTCTGCAAGAGTTATCTCAGGCTCAGCAAAGAATGCCATTGCCTTTCTTTTGATGCAATGACCGCCCATACGGCAGTTGTTTTTACCAGGTATATGATGCTGTCCATCGAAAACAGGGAATCAAACGACAGCCGCTCACTTGGAGAACTGTTTCTGTACTTTTCTGACGAAATGTCTGACATCACATGGATGCAGGCATTTCAAATGCTGCTTCAAATGTTCCGGAAACTTTTAGAGGAACACTGTGATCTTGTTGATGAAAAGATAGATGAACTGATTGACACTTTTATCAGCACCCTGCCATCCCTGCTACAATCCCAATTAATAGTAGCATAGTGTTCCAAAAGGCTGTTCTTTGATAATAAAATTATTGCCAGATATTGAATTTTCAAGGTGCATAGCTAAAATCCATGTGCGAGGTTTGAGTTTATAAATTTTTCCATTCTTGTGAAAGCGGAAATTTATAAGCCATGTCAAAGGCAGCAATGGCAGCTCTATTTACATCTAAAATTTCTGTAAAATCTCTGTCTTGCCCTCTGATTCCTTTTTCACTCAAACCGGCTAACAACTGCTCCGCCGTTGCTAGCATTACTAAATGAGCATTTTTTGTCTCTTGATAAGTGCTTCTTACACTACCCTGACATTGTTTTCTTAAACAATAAAGATAATGCCTAAATGCCTCTTTTTCACTAAAACCGGTAGACGACGGCAAACTTCCTTTAAAAAGCATTTCACTGTGTGAATTTTTCATTATATCTGGTGGTTCTATTCTGTCCAGCAACTTCATACGTTTTGCAATATCCAAAAAAGGAATCTTATACTCCGATAATGCCTGAGGACAATAGTACCACACCGCACGCCGACTGGGTTGATTTTCATCTATTGTTTCAAAATGCTCTGGTTGAAACCACCTTAAATTCAGAAAATTGCCCGAAGCTATCGCATCACATTTTGCTAATGCCATGCATAACAATTGATGGCTTGCATACCCCACAATAACTTTTTTTTGTTGCCTTTTTATTCCTGCAACTAAAGACATAATATTTGAAACCCATAATGGCCTATCAATTAAATAATATTTTCCCGGATGCTCACAAACAATATATACACCTTCCACATCCCATTCTTCAACATACGATATTACTTTTTCAATTTGAGTTTCATCATTAACAACATCACTCGACAATGCAACTGTGTGTATATAACCCATATCAAGTGCATATTGTTTAGCATTTTCTATTATCATTCGCTGTACTTTATCCCATAAATCATCAACCTTTTTTGCTGTAATTGATGGTAATAAAAAAACATCTGCATTACATTCTTTATTCAGCATTGATAATTCTTTTACAACTTTATCAAACTGCCCTAACTCTAAAGAGGTAATATTGTCTTGTGGCCAATATGTATATTGTGTTAATTTTTTCTGAAACTGTCTTGGATAATATAGCTGTGGATCAATAATAACTTTTCCGTTTTTCTTATGTACTTTTGAAACATAATTTTTCATGTTCTTTGGTAAAATATTCATAGGGCTAATAATAATAGTCCCTTCACCAAATTCATCTAAATGCTCTAATGCTAAAGACTGCGTACCATGCCCCATTTGTATAAACAGTTCCATATCCCTTTCCTCCTCATTTTTATCCGTAAACAAATGTCATTTTCGCCGCTTCAAGCCATTCCAATGCCTGGTCTGCAGTTTTAGGTCTACGCGAAGGATACTTTCCCATCATTGCTCCAAGTAAAGCCATAAATTGGCTTTGTGTATCCCCTTTGATTGTATGATGTACTGGTGTAATAGTCTCAGTTCTTTGTAAAACTTCAAGTGCATTTGAAGAACCTTCCCTAAACGGATTTTTTCCTGTAATACACTCGTATGTAACAACACCAAGCGAAAAAATATCTGCTCTGGAATCAATTTCTTTTTTCAAATTATTAAATTGTTCTGGAGCAGCATATCCCGGTGTATGCGGTCCCATTATCGCCTCTGTCCGTGTTAGTGAATCTGCCCCTAGTATGCGTGCTATTCCAAAATCCAAGAAAAACACATTTCCATCATCTTTTAGAATAATATTTTCCGGCTTTATATCCCTATGAACAATACCCTTCTTTTCTATACTTGCAATAAAATTAAGTCCCTGTTCTAAAAAGAATACCGCCTCTTTTAATGAAAAATGCAGTCCTTCATTAAGTACTTTTCTCAATTCCACTCCGCATACCTTTTGTTCAACTATATACAATGTTTCTGTATCTTCATATTCTATTGTACCAGTTTCATATATCCGAGGTACCATTGGCAAGTTTAAACCTTTTTCAATTTCTATCTCTCTCAATGAACGAGAATCATTAAGATGAAAATACAATTTTATAACACATTGTCCGTAAGATTTATGCACTGCATCAAATACAACTTTCTGCCCACCTCGTGCCAATAATTTCACTTTTTCAAATTCATTCTGACACATATCCTGAAATTTTTTCATATGCGTTTTCTCCTAACATAAATGTGAAACTGTTTTTCCAATCCATTCATTAAACTGTAAAGACTGGTAACTTGATGGTAAACTCAACTTCCTTGCCTCAACTATTTTCTTAAAACTTTTCTTTTTACAATATAACCCTATTCCTTGTCTTTCAAAATTTTTTATAGTGCCACTCTGTGGATTGGCAGAATTAGTCAGAGCATATGACTGAGAAGCAAACCATGTATTAATCAATGATTGCTCAGCTACTTTTTTCATATCCGTCATTTTGGCTTCTACTGAAACCAACTTTTTTATATTATATATCTTTCCTATATTTACTGGTTTCCACAATCCATGGACTCGGCAAATCAAATTTGCGTCTAGCAAATTCTCTATAGACTGCAATGTTACTCTTTCAGACATTTTTAGTCCTGATATTAAATCACTTCCTGTACTTCCTCCTGTCATAATCAAGTGGGACATCACCTTTAAATCATTAACAGTAAGCTTCTCTCTTTCCTCAGACCAATTATCCAATATTTTAGGTGAATAAGATGCAAATACAATATCTGGAAAACCCGATGCCACTTTAGGTTCAACAAATACTGCTAAATTATTTACTTTATTATTTTTTAAAAAGGCATGGATATAATAATCAATGAACTCTTCCACTAACTCCAATTCTTCCCCTTGAGTTGTTGGTCGCGTGAATAAACCAATATTTTCTATATTGTGGTCAAACATCATTATCCTATCCATACTATACATCTTCCTTCTCCATAATCTCGTATCAGTTATTTCTTAATTCAATTATATGATGCTGGGGTCAAAACATAGTGTTTTCTATGTTTGATACTCTGCAAGAACCTTGAAAATTTA